>ERZ773359.6496-NODE-6496-length-10263-cov-9.021454_pt1 | contig 10263 bp, 14 predicted proteins | sample MGYA00374955_ERZ773359 | MGnify/ENA primary metagenome ERZ773359 (study PRJEB29098, sample SAMN04486028) | biogas fermenter metagenome | study: EMG produced TPA metagenomics assembly of the Biogas fermentation microbial communities from Germany - Plant 4 DNA1...
TCTATTCTTGAAGGTACGCATCCTTCTATTAGTGTCCGAATGGCATCAAATGGGATAGTTATGCTTTCAAACAATACAGTAATTAAATGTGTTGAAAACTATTATCGTAATCCTAATAGCCATGTAGACATGAAGAAACATAACAACATGACAGCTAAATGCTATTATGTTATAGAAGATTTAGGCCTTGATGGTGTTAGTGTAAACCATTGTGCTCAATGTCATTTGAGATGCTTAAACAAAAAAAGCAATAAAGAATTACAAAGAATTTATAAATAGAATTTGTTCGATGTGTAAAAGACTTTCCTCGTTGGTAATACAGTTTATGAAAACCTAAAGTTGATAACCACAGGGTTTTGAGTTGCCAAGGAGGTGAGTCGTGAATGACATTAGAATGGATTCTAATTGCAGTCATTATTGTCCTATCCGGAACTCTTCAATTCTTTACTTTGAAAAGTAAGAAGAAAGAAGAACTCGTTGCAATTGTAAAACAAGAAGCGTTACAATTGTTCCTGTACGCCGAAAAACAGGAATGGATTGGACCGAAAAAGATGGAATGGGTTGCTGAAGAATTAGCAAATCACGTTCCAGGCAACGTGTTAAAACAAGTAATAGGAAAAGATCAAATCAACACTTGGCTACAGAACTTATATGATGAGTTCAAAAACAATCTATCAAAATAATATTCTAATTAATTTAGGAGGATGAAAAATTATGAACAAAACAGAATTAATCAATGCAATGGCTGAAAAAGCTGAATTATCAAAGAAAGATACAGAAAAGGCATTAAATGCTTTTATCGACACAGTAACAGAAGAATTAGCTGATGGTGGAAAGGTTCAGTTAGTCGGATTTGGAACATTCGAAACTTCTGAAAGAGCTGCTAGAGTGGGAAGAAATCCTCAAACTGGTGAGGAAATGGAAATCCCAGCAAGCATTGTGCCTAAATTCAAAGCAGGTAAAGCTTTAAAAGAAGCTGTAAAATAATAAGCTTTGAAGAAAGAGCAAAGGGCGTGCGATGTGTGCGCCCTTTTTGTTTCTCCAGATCTTAAAAGGAGGTACTGTCTTGATAGTTGACAACGCATTAAAAGCAAAACTTGTAGAGAAATATAAAGATGAACAGGTATATGTTGTACCTTTTGAATCTGTAAAGCACATCGAAGATAAATTTTCAGCAATAGATACGAAAGATAATTCTTTAAAACAGCTTGCAAAGTATGACAATCTAGGCAAATTCATTTTGAGGCATGATGCCGAATACAATCCTATCTTTCAGCAGTTAATACCATATGTGCTGATTGCAGATCCATCGGGTGAAAAGTTTTATGTCTCAAAACGAATTGCCGGCGACCAAAGACTGATTAAAAGCCTCTCTTTAGGATTTGGTGGACATATCAATCCTTGTGATGGACCAACAAACGTGATTTTAAATGCCTTTCGTCGAGAGTTGCAAGAAGAAGTAGACATCAAATTACATGACGACAAAATTCATTTTATAGGACACGTAAGAGATTTAACTAGCAGCACTCCTGATCACTTGGGATTCGTATTCGTTGTAAAGGCAGACAAGGTTCGTATCAAAGAAAGTCATGTATTAGAAGGCCAATGGATGACTCTTAAGGAGCTTGAAGATAACTACTTCAACTTTGAAAGTTGGGCTAAATATATAATTGACTACTTGTATTTACGAAAAAATATTTTTTAGAAAGTATTAGATATGTTTGCCTACAGAATCCTCTTTAATTCACACTGTTTTAGAAAAAATTATACGGCTTTTAATGGGTAATGTTATATTACCGCAATCTGAAAAGGAGGATCTATATGAACACAGTTATTAAAAGAGATGGCACAAAAGAACCGTTTGATCCAAATCGCATTATTGAAGCTGTTTCAAAAGCAATGCGAGCAACTGGCAAAGAAGTAGATCTTGAATTTTGTAAGTGTATTGCAAACAAAGTCAAGAAAACAAAGAAAAAAGAAATGTCCGTTAGCGAAATCCAGGACATTGTAGAAGAAGCATTAATGGCTTCTAGTTATAAAGATGTAGCAAAGCGTTACATCATTTACAGACAACAACGTGACGTTGCAAGATATAAAGAGTCAAAGATGGTAAAGACTTTCAACGAAATCATCGAAGTCGTAGACAATGACGTGAAGAATGAAAATGCTAATATTAATGGCAACATTCCAGCCGGGCAAATGATGAAATTCGCGTCAGAGTCAACGAAAGATTACGCTTTAAACTATTTGTTATCGCCTGAACAGGCAGAAGCTCATCGTAATGGAGTAATCCATATTCATGACTTAGACTACTACCCAACACGTACAACTACATGTGTTCAGATTGATTTAGATAAAATCTTTAAAGACGGATTTTCAACCAACGATGGTTCCGTAAGAGAGCCTCAAAGTATCCGTTCTTATGCAGCACTAGCGGCGATTGTATTACAAAGCAATCAAAATGAGCAACATGGAGGTCAAGCGATTCCTGCTTTTGATTTCTTCATGGCTGAAGGTGTGCGTAAATCATTCAAGAAGATTTTTATGAAATATCACAAGCTGTTAACGAAAGCATTTAACAGCGATATCGATACGCTTGAAAAGCTAATCGGCAAAATCGAAATGGGTAATAAACGTCTAAAAGAAGTGTATCCAGATATCTATACACTCGCCTATAACGAGACAAAAGAAGAAACAGCGCAAGCTATGGAAGCATTTATACACAATATGTGTACCATGCATCAACAAGTCGCCTAGGGTGCATGTAAAACAGGGTGAATTGCTGGGAGGTAGACAATGAACTTAGTAGATAGATATTGTAGTGAAATTCAACTGTCAGCAGAAATTCAAAGAATCTTGGTCAAGATTCAAAAAGACGTAGAGGAAGCGGTAGCTCTTTCAACAAGAAAACCGATAACTCCTCAATTACATGAAGAGATTAACCGAATCGTGCAAGTTATAATCGGAAACTATATGCACGAACTTGCTCAGTTTGATAGAGGTATGATTGTTGATGTGATGACGGAAATTAGAGAAGGAACGCTCAATATCGACATCGTAAGTTCAGAGGATTATCCTTACTAATCAGCAGCCAATATTTTTACTGAGCATAAGGAGGATATGTATGGCTAAACTTTTACACCATAATGATGGTAAAGGTAAATGGCAATCACATGAAATTTACAGTAAAGATTTAGAAAACCATTTTGATGTCTTTTTACAAGGATATGGCTCAACAAAAGAAGAAGCTTTTGAAGAATTTGTAAAAAAGCTAGATGAATACATTGAAAAGCTAAATGAATTTAGAGCCAATCTAAATGTTAACAATACAGTGGAAGTCGATTGTTTCGGAAATGAAGTTTAACGTTCAGTAAAAATAAGGTTCAGAGACTATTAGCGCCCTGCTCAGATGATATAGTCCGTTAGTCTAGAGGCGGCGGCCAAGTTGTGTTCAGCTCCATTAACTATGGAACCGACACGTCACCAGAAGGCCGAATGGTTATGTTTGAGTTGTTAAATGCAACAGAAAAAGGATTAGGAAATGGAGAGACACCGATCTTCCCAATTCAAATCCTAAAAATGAAAGAAGATGTAACGTACAACGAAGATGATTATAAGCTTGCTATCAAGAATATGGATGCAGCATTGAACGGCGAATTAAAATTCAAAGCTCCTAATTTTGACATATTTATTCGCTCTTGCCAAGTATCTGCAAAGAGACTCTTCCCGAATTTCTTATTCTTAGAAGCTGATTATAATCAAAATGAGAAATGGAAAGCAGAAGATCCGGAAAGATGGCGCTGGGAAATGGCATGTATGGGCTGTAGAACAAGAGTATTTGATGATATTAATGGCGACAAGACTGTAGTTGGTCGAGGTAACTTATCGTTCAGTACGATCAATCTAGTGCGTCCTGCTATCTTGCTTAGAAAAGAGCTAGATGACATCATGAATAGCGATGATGAAAAGATAAAAGAAGTAGCAGAAAAACAAATCATCGAGCGTTACATTGCAGAAATTAAGAAGACAGCCGAATTTGTAGCAGACCAATTATATGACCGCTACCAATTCCAAAGAAAGGCAAAAGCAAAACAATTCCCGTTCTTGCTTGGCCAAGGCGTATGGAAAGATGGCGAGATACTGGATCCGAATGATCAGGTAGGGGACATCATCAATACCGGTACGCTTAGCATTGGATTTATCGGCTTAGCTGAAGCCTTAAAAGCTCTTATTGGCAAACATCATGGTGAAAGCAAAGAAGCGCAAGAAATCGGCTTACAGGTCGTTAAAACAATCCGTGACGTTTGCGATGCTTATAGAGATAAATACAAATTGAATTATAGCTGTCTGGCTACTCCAGCTGAAGGATTGTCCGGTCGCTTTACAGCCATTGACCGTAAAGAATTCGGCGTTATCGAGGGAGTAACAGACAGAGATTATTATACAAATAGTTGCCATGTGCCTGTTTACTATCCAATTACTGCAGCTGAAAAAATTGCTATTGAAGCTCCATATCACAAGATATGCAATGCAGGCCACATTCTTTACGTTGAAATGGATGGAGATGTAAGCAAAAACCTTCAAGCTTATATGAAGATTGTCAGAGAAATGTATTACAGCAACACTGGTTACGGTGCAATCAACCATCCTGTTGATCGCTGCTTATCATGTAATTATGAAGGTGTTATTGAAGACGAATGTCCGAAATGTGGAGAAACAGAAATGATCGACCGTATCAGAAGGATTACTGGTTATTTAGTTGGTGGATTAAATCGTTGGAATAGCTTCAAGAAAGCTGAAGAAAGAGACAGAGTAAAACATGGTATTAAATAAATAAAATACAGGCCGAGGCAATGCTTCGGCTTTTTCTATTGCATAGATTGTAAAGCTACTTTTTGATGCTTTACAATACTTTACAAGTTGTATAAGATTAAGGAGTAAACACTCCTTAAGACAAAGGAGTTGATCTATTGAGCAGTAAAGACTTACCAAAAGTTATTCCAATACGACAAGACGACACTGTCTCTATACTCAAATCACTATTAAAAATGGCGGAGAACGGTGAAATCAAAAACTTTGTTGCTGCAGGTTTCTTAAAAGACGGTAATGTATTTACCAGTCACGCTAAAACAGATGTAATTGAACAACACACATTGATTAGCTATCTACATTCTGATGCGATTATCCGCACCATTGAAGCTAATTATGAGAACTAGGTGATATGAATGAGAATATTACAGACCATTAAAGAGACATATGTTGATGGTCCTGGCATTCGCTATTCGATTTATGTAGCAGGTTGCACTCATTATTGCAAAGGCTGTCACAATCCGAAGTCTTGGGACTTTAACCAAGGTGAAGAGTTGTCAGTAGAGCTTATTGAACGCATTAAAAACGAAATCAAAAGCAATCCCTTACTGGACGGCATTACGATTTCTGGCGGCGATCCGCTCCATCCTGACAATGCAAAAGGATTGTTGCTCTTATTGCAAGAGCTAAACGGTCTCACTGATAGTATATGGGTTTATACTGGCTACACGATCGAAGAGATACTGGATGCGCCAATCGACTTTAATCAACTATATTGTTTAGAATACATCGATGTTCTTGTAGATGGTCCCTTCAGAGAAGATTTAAGAGACACTTCCGAATTTAAAGGTTCCACGAACCAAAGGTACATTAAAGCGAAAGAAGTTATAAGGAATCATCTATCAAGGAAGTGAACAATATGGCTAAATTATATTTTCGTTATTCATCAATGGGAGCGGGGAAAACGCTAGATTTACTAAAAGTATCTTACAACTATGAAGAGCGTGGTCGAAAGCCGCTGCTTTTAACCTCTGCTTTCGATGACAGATTTGAAGTTGGACTGATTAAGTCTCGTACCGGTCTTGAAAAGCGGGCTATGCTTATCAAGCCAGATACAAACTTATTTGACTTAATTAAACAAAATAAAGATATAGATTGCGTATTGATTGATGAAGCGCAGTTTTTAACAAAAGAACAAGTATTACAATTAACAGATGTAGTAGATCATTTAAAGATCCCGGTTATCTGTTATGGTCTTCGAGTAGATTATATGGGAGAGCCGTTTGAAGGAAGCTCCTATTTAATGGCTAGAGCTCACACAATTGAAGAAATTAAAACGATTTGTCATTGCGGCAAAAAAGCGACAATGAACGCCAGAGTAGAGGATGGCAAAGTTATTTATAGTGGTGATCAGATTTTAATTGATAAACCAGCTGAGAACAGTTTCTATACAGCTGTTTGTAGTTACCATTGGAAAACAGGAGAGTTTGAGAGACCTTTACGATAAGAAAAAAAGTAGGAGTGTGAAGGCACTCCTACTTCGAAGAGATTTTTACTTTACTATATTTTGGAAGGAGAAATGGATATGCATAGTCGTATTTTTCAAATGGATATAGAACCTATTAATAAAAAGGATTACATTGATGAATCTACTTTTTATGAAGATACTTTCATAGGAACCATTGCGGATTATGTAGATGAAGACACAAACCGAGATGAAGATATTCAGTGGTTAGTAGATTGCTATGAAAAGTATGGCATGGAGTACAACAAAGAAGAAGATTATGTCATTTTCAAGAAAGGCTTCAAGAAAAATTACTTCAGAGAGCGTTTCAAGCTATTTAAAGAGATTGTTGATGAATTGACCTTTGAAGACTTCGCTTATGACACGAGAGCAAACTTATATAAAATAAAATCTTTAATGGAAGATCGCTTCAGCTTTTATGTTTATTTCGATGATTACTGGATGACTTTTGATCGTTTTGTTCGACAGCTTGAGGAAGGTAAGAAGTATTATCTTGGTGCGACCATTGATTATCACGCATAGGAGGCAAAGTTATGGAACACGTTTATGAGTTTTGGCAACCTGCTTATACGACCGAACATTTCTTGCTGCCAGGAGAAATTGCTAACATATGGGGCTTACACAGCTCCTCTAGGAAACCGCACGCCACATTAGCTTCTCTTATTTTAAAAGAATATATAAATCATCTGAACAGTTATAGACCTTTTTATTATATGTCCAAACATTATGGCATGATGGAAGTTTATCCAAGAGAAATATACAACGCAGCTTTGCAGTGGTTTCTTGAAGAGACCGACCACAAACTAAACGGTTCTGTTGAAATTGACGGTAAAAAATACAAGTACCAGTTTATTAGAGAAGAGGATCCGAATGCCTGATCTATCAGATAAATATAAAGTCATTGCTGATAAAGCTTTAGCAAAGCTTCAAATTGAATTGGGCCAGTTTACTATTGATGATTTAGTTAAAGTAAAAGGACAATTTGACATTAACGAAGTATTAGTCGGAATTGATTTAAAAAACAATGGTGGCGAAGAATTGGAATATGCAGAAGGCATTGGTCTCTGTGAAGACAGCGGGGTAGATTGTCTGCTCGAACTGCTAGATGTCTATGAAGTGATTACAGGAAGAGACATGCAGTACCGTTATATGCGAGCAGGCTCTGGTGATCAATTGTATCGCATTTTGGTTAAAGTAAATCCAGAAAATCCGCATTATTCATATTTTGATTTTAACACAATCGAAGAAGCAGAATGGAATGAAATCATTGACTATGAGGCTCTGGATGCATTCTTTGAATCTGCTACTTTTTTAATAGCCCCAGGCAAAGAAAATGAGGAGCCACCACATAAATTTATGTGGGATGATTTCGATGCTGTGAATGCAAGACTGCGTAAAGCAGAAGCAAATAATGAAACCATTCATGTTTATACACTTACAGAAGAAAGCGGTGAAGGTTATATAGACGCCGGCTATTTGCGGGTCAACCGCATAGGATACTTTTTAGCAGATAAATTAATTCCAATGCCAGAAGCGATTCGTTACTGGTGAATGGCTGCAGCAGGAAGCAAAGAACAAACTTCACGCTTCTGGCAGTATACATCCAGCTGTAGAGGCTCATTTAGAATCGATTGTGAACGGGACTGTCCCATTTGGATATACCGTTAAAGAAGATTAGGGGGGTGCTCTTTTGAGTAAAGAAAAAGAAATACAAAAATTAAAAGAATTAATTGAATATCATGACGATCTTTATTACAACCAAGATAATCCAGAAATCAGTGATGCAGAATATGATGCGTTAAAGAAACAGTATCAACTACTTACAGGAGAGGCTGAAATTGCTGATGCCGTTCCTGGAGAGGTAAGTGCTGAATTCGAGGAATACGAGCACACTTTTCCTATCAAGAGTTTAGCGAAAGTAAATACTATTGAAGACCTTCGTAAAGAGTTATTAAGACTTGCACCAGGCGTTATTCAGCCAAAACTAGATGGTTTAACTCTTGTTATTTATCCAGATGGAGCGATAGTGACAAGGGGTAATGGTGAAGTAGGAGAAAATATTTCAGCGACTGCTTCTAAGATTAGAAATATTAAAACGTATTCTAAAGCTCCTGTAAGGGTTGAAGCAATGATTGATAAGGAAACATTCAACGCACTTAACGAAGAGCGTCTTAAACAAGGTCTAGAGCCGTTTAAGAACCCAAGAAATGCCGTAGCAGGCATGCTAAGGAATAAAGATATATCCAAAGTAAAAGGCGTTAGTTATAGGGCTTATAATATCGTTGGATCTGATTTAACTGAAAGTAATCAGTTAGCCATTCTTCAGAAGGCTGGATTCGATGTAATTCATTCGTTCAGGTTTGATAAAGACACGATTGATTCAGCCATTCAAAGAATTCAAAGCTTTGATCGAGAAAACTTCCCTTATGAAATCGACGGTATGGTGATTAAATCAGATATTCCAAATGCATTAAAAGTATTTGGTGAGACTGGCCATCATCCTAAGAACATGGTTGCTTACAAGTTTCCACCTCAAGGAGTATGGACCAAACTTGTTGATGTGGTTTATCAAACAGGAAGAACAGGTAAAGTAACTCCTGTCGGCATAATTGAGCCTACTGAGCTAATGGGCTCTACCATTACGAGAGTGACTCTTCACAATGAAGGAATTATGGATGCACTTAAAGTGTCTAAAGGCTGTGATGTGTATTTAATCAAAGCTAATGATGTTATTCCTGCAATCATTGAAACGAGAAATTATAACCCGCTGAAAGCTTTTAAAAAGATAAAACAATGTCCAGTATGTAATTCTGAACTTGTTACTATTAATGATCAGCAGTTCTGTCAAAACCATGATTGTAAAGCGAAGCTATTATTTAATATCTGTCATATCGCAAAAAGAGATGCTTTAGATATTGAAGGTTTATCAGAAGAAACTGCGAAGAAAATGATTGAAGCAGGCTATGTAGATCATGCGTTTGATATTTTTGATATTACTGAAGATCAAATTAAAGAACTAGAAGGATTTGCGAAGAAGAGTGCAGCAAAGCTTCATAAGAATATCCAGGGTGCACGCCAGACATCTTTAAAGCAATTCATTTATGCTGCCGGAATTCCGAACATCGGTCGTTCCGCGTCAGAAGATATTGCAAAGAGATTTGGCTCATTAGAAGCCTTCCTTGAAGATATTGATGCTGGTTGCGTTGAACTTGCTAGAATCGATGGCTTCGGTGAAGTCTTAATCGAAAGTGTGAAGACTCATAAGTATTTATTAACTAGATTAAAAGAGTACGTCACGCCAGCTTCTGAAGAAGTAAAAGCAGTAGCCGCTCCTGAAGTGCAATTAACATTCGTTATAACAGGAAAGTTAGAGCAACCTCGCAAATACTATGAAGCTCTAATTAAAGATGCGGGGCATAAAGTATCTGGATCCGTTTCTAAGAAGACAGATTATGTTTTAGCAGGAGAAGCAGCAGGTTCTAAATTTGATAAAGCTCAATCTCTAGGAATTCCAATCCTAAATAGTGAAGAAGAGCTTATGAAGGCTTTACAGGAGGTGTAAGACATGAGTGTATATTATGACGTATATGGAACCGTAACAATGCCTGTAGAGGTCTTTGAGAAGGAAAAGAATGCAATTTTAGGTAGCATCATGCAATGGGCGCCAGACTCTGATGCAGAAAATACATTTTCAGTTATTGATGTTAACAGCAAAACAAAAGCGATCATCTTTGATTATGAAGAAGATTACACAGGAAATACCTATCGTAATATTGACGAATATTTAATCATGGGATTCAGAGCCCTGAAGAATAAATACCCTGACCAAGTAAAAGGTGAGGTTTTATTAATATCTACTGACGACATGTATTATGCTGCAAAACTTGATATGGACGGAGATAAATTCGTTTTTTATACGCTTCAGCCGC
>ERZ773359.6497-NODE-6497-length-10263-cov-6.710423_pt1 | contig 10263 bp, 6 predicted proteins | sample MGYA00374955_ERZ773359 | MGnify/ENA primary metagenome ERZ773359 (study PRJEB29098, sample SAMN04486028) | biogas fermenter metagenome | study: EMG produced TPA metagenomics assembly of the Biogas fermentation microbial communities from Germany - Plant 4 DNA1...
GCACATAATGCAGCCGTAAATATTCATACCACAGATCACAATATTCTTTTTTCAGGTGCACCCCGTCCGTAGAAGCATCTGCCAAAAGTGCCCCCGCAGCGTCGCTGACGCATTCCGCCACGTTGAGATAATAAACTTTATTTTCCCTGGCCAGCTGCTGCAAAAGGGCGTTATATTCCCTAATTCTTGCATTATTGTAGATTTGATCTTCACGGCTGGCCGCCACCGGCAAAATGGACTGGAGATAAATTTGCGCCTGGGGATTTATTTTTTTTATTTCCGTTAATATTTTTTGGTAATGCTCTATAAATACCTCACTATACACCCAGCCCAGCTCGTTAATGCCCAGCATCAAGTACACCTTGCCAAAAGGTGTGGCGCGCAAAGCATCCAGCACTGAAACCAAACCGTCTTCCGTCTTAATCAAGGGTTTTGTCAGCACTGTATCCACCGTCAAACCAATGGCGGTTAAATAAGTGGCCGTGGTCGGCCCGCTTAAAGTTTGCAAGCCGCGTGTGCGTGAGTCACCAATAAAAACCGCATCGGCAAAATAATCATCATCCACGGGTATCTCTGCCGGCGGCACGGGACTGCCGTAATCATACTCCCCTGTGGCTGCCTTTGGCGGCAAGTTATCTTCTGGGGGCACAACCGGCTTTTCCCGGGGAACTTCCTCCCCCAAATCCTTGTCGTTTACTCTCTGTGTGTAACCGGGGGCCAAAACCACACCGGTAAAAAGCAAAAAAATCGCCACAAGCGACAAAAAACCACCCAAAAATTTTACCCTCACAGCTTCAACCCCCTCACACAAAAAAGCTCCTTTCCCTACTTTTATTGTAAAGTCCCTGCTTCGACATTGATTTACAAAGCGACTAAGATTGGTTAAGAAAAAGTTACAGTTTCCCTTTTACCAGAATTCTGCAGCTCTTCTTTTTTCGCTTTATAGTACAATAGAAAAAGAAGCAGTGCGAGGGAGGCAGCATCATGCAAGCAAAACAGGCTAAAGTCCTGGTGGTGGAAGATGAAGTTTCCATTCGCAAATTTATTGCCGTTAATCTCCACAGAAATAATTTTTTCGTCATGGAAGCGGGGGACGGCGAAACAGCCCTGCGCATGGCGCAAAATATCCCCCCCGATGTGATCGTACTGGATATTATGCTGCCGGGGATTGACGGTTTTGAAGTCTGTATGCAGTTGCGCCGCTTTTTACCGCAGGTGGTGATCATTATGCTGACAGCCCGCGGTGAGGATATGGATAAAATTATGGGGTTGGAACTGGGGGCAGATGACTACATGGTAAAACCTTTTAACCCCTTGGAATTGGTGGCCCGCATCCGGGCACATTTGCGCAAAACCCAGTACGACCCGCCGCAAAAACAAAACTTGCTGCAGTTCCAAAAACTTGTCCTTGATTTGGAGGGCCAGCGCTTCTATAAAAACGGTCAGATTATTGATCTGACCCCCACCGAATTTGCCATTATGAAAATCCTCATGAGCAAACCTTACAAAGCTTTTAGCCGCGACGAAATTTTACAGCACATCTGGGGCGAAAATTATTTCGGAGACCCTAAAACCGTTGATGTCCACATTCGCCGCATCCGGGAGAAATTGGAGGATAACCCCTCCCACCCGCAATGGATTGAAACCGTCTGGGGTTTTGGCTACCGGCTGAAAGGAGAAGGCGGTTATGCACAGTATTAAACACCGCATGGTCATTTCTTTTATGTTTATCATCATTATTACCGTCATTATTTTGGAATTTTTCCTGATTCACGGTATCCGGCAAAGTTACTACGGCAGCTTAAGGGATTCCCTCTTTAGCCAGCTGCAGACGGCCACTGACCTTTATGTGCGCTATTTTGCCGATGCCACTTTGGCAGAAAACGTTTTGAATAACGTGGATACTTTTTGGAAACAAATACCTGCCCAAGTGGAAATTATTGATATGCAGGGGCAGGTCCTCATGAACTCCCGGGGTACCATCACCGACCTTACCCCGGAGATGGAAGATGTAACGGCCGCCCTTGCCGGCCGTACCGCTTCCTGGGTGGGCCAAGTACCCTACGACAACGAAAAAATTATGGCCGCTTCCGCTCCCATTATGGTGGATAATGAACAAATTGGTGTCCTGCGCTTGCTTGCCTCTTTACGTGAAGTTAACCACGAAATCCGCGTAAACGCCTACCGCTATTTATCCTTTGGGGGCCTGGTAGTGATTATTTCTGGACTTGTCAGCCTCATTTTGGCCAACACTCTCACCGAACCGCTGAAACAGGTGACAAAAGCGGCAGAAGCAATGGCCGCCGGCAACTTCCAGGTGAAAAGTGCCTACCGGTCAAGGGATGAAATCGGCAAGCTCTCGGAAACACTTAATTATCTGGCCGGTGAAATTGTTAAAAAAGAGGAACTAAAAAACGATTTTATTTCCTCTGTATCCCACGAACTGCGCACGCCCCTTACTTCCATTAAAGGCTGGGCCATTACCCTCAAAGAAGACTATGAAAATAAAACTTTTTTGCAAGGCGGCCTCAATATTATTGAAAAAGAATGTGACCGGCTCACGGAAATGGTGACGGAACTTTTAGATTTCTCCCGTTTTGTTTCCGGCAAAATCACCCTAAAAAAAGAAAAAGTAGAGATCACTGCTCTACTTGCACAACTAAAAATGCAACTGGCGCCGCGTGCTGCGCGGGAAAAGATAGAGTTCCAAGTCCTGCTTCCGGAGACACCACTTTACCTTTTTACGGACGGCGACCGTTTAAAACAAGTTTTTATTAATCTTTTAGATAACGCTTTTAAATTTACCGCCAGCGGCGGGCAAGTGGTGCTTAAAGCGGAAACAAATGAGCAGTTTATTTATATTTCCGTGGAAGATACCGGCTGCGGCATTGCCCCGGAGGAACTGCCCCGGGTGAAAGAAAAATTTTACAAAGGCAAATCCAGCCAGGCGCAAAGCGGCATCGGCCTTTCCCTTTCCGATGAAATTGTCCGTTTAATGCAGGGCAGGCTGGAGATTCAAAGCCAGTTGGGGCGGGGCACCTGTGTAACGGTGACCCTGCCTTTGCAGGAGGCGGCAGGATCATGAAAAATTTGCTCTTTGTGGTTTTACTTTTAAGCCTGGCCTTGCTGGGTAGCATTTATTTCAGTCAAGCATCTGATTTTACTTTGCGCTTGCTGCCGCCGGCCGTACCACCGCTGCCCCTGCAAGGCACGTGGGAAATTACGGCACCTTTGCAACAGCCGGAAAGCGATGCCGCCTTGCCGCAGGCCCAAAACTGGCGGGGACAAAAGATTTATATAGACCAAAACCGTGTGCTGCTGGGGCAATATCTTTTGGATGCTTCCTCCTACCGGGTCAAAAGAGTTCCGGCCCAAGCTTATCTCACCTCCCAAAAACAAGCCTTTCCAGAGGATTTTAAGTTCACCCAAAGCTCTCTAGATGTTATTACCCTGGCGGACGACCACCGCTTCTTTTGCGAACTGATACCCCTTAGTGCAGAGGAATTTATCCTGAATCTTTTCAGTCAAAGCTTTTACGTCCACAAAATTGCCGCCACCGTGGAGGAAAAAGTTTTTGCCGGCAGCGCCAAAACCATCGTGGATTTGGCGGCCCCCGCCCAGGCAAGCGGGATTCCCACAGGGCTTTTACTAGGCCTGCGCCGGCCCCATGGTGACGGTTATAAGTACCGTACTTTATGGCTGCCCCTGAGTGAGCAGCAGCTTACTTTAGTCCTGGAAACAGAAAAAATTGTTTTTCCCCGGCGCAGCGGCTTTTATGAACTGCAAATTAAAAGCACCGCCACAGAAGACGTGCTCTTTGCCGCCAAGCTGCCTGAAGAATTTGAAACGGAGCGGCTTTTGCAAGCACAAACAGAAACAACCGTGCGGCGCCGCCTTGATTATGTGGGCAATGACTACATCTCCCTTTGTGAAACTTACACCGTACCGGATTTTGGCGGCAAGAAAAAGGAAAAATCCGTCCGCAAAATTGTGGCTGTAGACAGCCTTCCTGCCACCCCCGCAGTCACCATGGATGAGCTTTTGGGGAATAAAAATCTTAACATGCTGGCAGGCGCCGGCGCAGGGGAAGAAAATTTCGGTTTGGTCCGCCGGAACGGATACTGGATTTTTCAGGGGCGCAGCTTCTCCTACCAGGAAGGCCAGGAGAAATTTGTTGATTTCCCTTTAAGTATCATCCCCCCTAACCACCTGGTGTTTTCGAATGAGCTGGCTATCCCCTGGCCCCGCGTAAAAAACCATGTCCCCCAAGCCCGGGACGTTTTAACTTCACCTACCGAAGAGGTAGCTTTCGTTTTTACCCCGGGGGAAATTTTAATTTATACTCTGCAGCAAGGGAACCTGGCGGCTTCGCCCTTACAGAAAATTCCCCTTTTGCCGGGGGAGGAAATTATCATGTCCGAGTGGGCCCTAGGTCATTATGTGGACAACTGGACGCTCTTTTTGCAAAACTTTCAAGCATAATTTGTGTCGCAAATTTCTTTCGCCGGCAGGAAGATTTAACTACCTGCTGGAATTGTATAGCATAAAACTAAAATTTCCGCCCCACGATGCGCCGAGGAGGACAAAATGAAAAGACGCAAAAAACAGCAGCAACGACAAAGAAAAATACCTTATCTTGTACTGATTTTGGTTTTTCTGGCGGCAGTCATCATCATCAAAAACAATTGGCTTGATGAACTTTTGGCACCTGTCTTTCACTTTATGGAAGCGGCCGGCGAACCTGTAAACGCACAACCGTCCAACAGCCAGGACGAAAAAGAGCCTATTGCTCCCGAAACTCCTCCTGTCCCAGAGCCAGAGGAGGAGCCACAGCCGCCGGAACCGGCGGAAGAAGAGCCTGAGGCAGATTATTTAATTTTAGTTAATAAAGAAATTGCCTTGCCGGAAGATTTTGTGCCCCCCAATCTTACCATCCCCAATGTGCGCTTCAGCCAGGAAGGCAGGGCGGAAATTAAACACCTGCAGGCAGCGGCAGCCCAAGCTTTAGAAGCAATGTTTGCCGCCGCAGAAGAAGAAGGAATTATTTTATATGCCGTCTCCGGCTACCGTTCTTATGCCCTGCAAAAATCTGTTTATAACCGCCATGTGCAAAATTCCGGCCAAGAATATGCCGACCGCATCAGCGCCAGGCCCGGCCATAGTGAACACCAAACAGGGCTGGCCATGGATATTACCAGTAAAAGTGTAGGTTTCGGTCTGAAAACAAAATTCGGCGAAACGCCGGAAGGTCAATGGGTAGCAGAAAATGCCCATCGCTTTGGCTTTATTATCCGCTACCCCAAAGGCAAAGAAGATTTAACCGGTTATAATTATGAGCCATGGCATTTAAGATATGTGGGCAGGGAGGCCGCCAAAACCATTTACGAAAATGACTTGATTTTAGAAGAATATCTTCGCCAATACGTAGACCCTTCCGTTTAAACCAAAAAATGCACATAGCCAAAAAGCCTATGTGCATTTTTCCTTGTCGTCAAAAGCTATTTACTTTTACCGGCACGATCGGCTGCCTTTATTGTCTGGTCTCAACCAGGTGTATCGCCGACAACAAACCGTCGGCACTGTCAAAAATCACATCCACCTGATGATCTCCAGCGGTGTAAGACCATACCAGGCTGTCAAGATAAAACTCATCTTCCGCATTGGGGTCCTGATATACTTCATCGGGCTCCCCTAACAGGGCGCGCACATCATCGGGATTCATGCCTAAATTCAATCCGTAAACCTCATTGCGCCCCAGGTAAACAATCCTTACCACATCCCCGTGGGGATTTTCCTCATCATCCCAATCAATGGTGCAGAAAAAGATCACATCATCATAACTTAAAAAAGTCCCGCCGGCAAAATAATCCCAAGCTTCCGGCTCCCCTAAGGCAGCCATAACCTGCTCGCCGCTATCACCTAAGGCAATCTCGATGCCGGTCATCTTGCCTGCAAAAGCTTCCGCCAACAACTCTTCCCTTTGCCCGGCAGTTTCTGTTTCTTCTGTGACAGGTTCTTGGTCTTCGTGCGCGTCCGGCTTTGTTTCTTCATTTTGCACCTGCTTTTCACCTTGGGCCGCATTTTCTCCCGCCGGCACTTCCTCTTTGCCGCCGCAGCCCGCCAGATTAAAAATCATCAATAATACCAGTGTAAGAACAGCTAATTTTTTCATGTATTACCACCTCCTCGTCCTGCCGGCAAACCTTTCCCCGCAAAACTATTTGACATAAATCCCTTAAATCCTTTTCCCCACTGGCTTTGATAACAAAGTATAAAAAAATCCCCCTTAATGGGGGAATAATTTTCGCTTTTATTGCTCCAGCCACATGTCGTGGTGATCCCAGCGGGTAAAGCCATGCTTCATATAGCTGGTATGCACTTTGCCGTTATGCAGGAATGCGCCGGGGGATTGGAAAAGCGGAATAATTAAGGCTTGCTCCGTCATATAATCCACGATTTTTTCCGTGGCGGCTTTTTGTTCCTCAAGGGTAAAGGCTTTCAGGGATTCGTTAAAGAGCTCCACCAGCTCCGGCGGACGTCTGAAGCTGGCCAGGTTGGTCATGGGCTGCGGACCGAACCAGCGGTGTGCCGAAACCAAATAGTTCATATCGGTACCGGAGTACATTATCACCAGATCCTTCCAGCCGTTTACAAAGACATCCTGCAAAAACCGGCCGGCATCGGCAATATCCAATTCTACGATAAAACCGGCATCATTTAAGTAATTGGCAAGGGCTTCTGCCGTATCATTGCGGCCGCCGTCAGAGACGCTGGCCAAAAGCGTCACTTTCAAACCGTCAGCATAACCGGCTTCCGCCAAAAGCTCCCGGGCTTTTTCCGGGTTGTACGGACGTACCGGCTCGCTGCGGCCGCCCCATTCTCCCTCCGCCGCCACAGCGTGAAGCGGGCTGGTGTAGCCATAGCCTAAAGCATCACAAATGGCCTGCTTATCGATGGCATATTCCAAAGCTTCTCTCACGCGCAAGTCGTTAAAGGGAGAGTTGGGATCCATGGTATTGGGCATGAGGTGGTAATATGCGCCGGCCCAGCCGGACTGGCGGACAAAGCCTTTGTCTTCTAACTCCCGCACATACTGCGGCGGTGCACTTAACCAAATGTCAGCCTCGCCGGCTTCCATTTTGGCAGCCGCCGTGGTGGCTTCAGGAATATAAGTAATCTCAATGCGGTCAAGATAGGGTCCTTCCCGCCAGTAATTGGGGTTTTTCACCCAAATCATGTGGACGTCCCGCTTCCATTCTTCCAGCATAAAGGGACCTGTGCCCACAATATTGGTGCGCGCCCATTCGGCTCCGCCGTTTTTCTCATAAGCTTCGCGGGAAAAGATGGGTGTATAACCCCAATTGGGGAGAAGCTGGTTATGCCATTCATGGACGTGGAAAACAAGGGTGTAATCATCCACCACTTCAATTTCCTTTAAGAGGTCATTAAACATTAATTTTTGTATATATGATTCATAGTTCCACTTTACCACATCAGCCGTTAAATCTGTACCGTCGTGGAACTTAATCCCTTCCCGCAGTTTAAACGTAATGGTTCTGGCTTCCGGATCTTCTTCAAACCATTCCGCCAGCTGCGGTTCATGGGTACGATCATTTGATACTGCCACGAGCATTTCCGCTGCCCCTAAAACGGCACCTGAATCTCCCGGTCCCATTTCCGGGTAGTAACTTAAAACTGTTGGTCCGGCGGCAGAAATAATACGCAACGTACCGCCCCAGACAGGCTCTTTTTCCGCGGGCCCCGTTTCCTCTATTACCGGTTCTTCCGGCGTTGCCGCAGGTTCCTCGGGTGTATTCTCGGCTGCATTTTCCTTGCCGCAACCAACGGCCAGTACCATCATCAGTACTAAAAGTAAAGCAAGTCCGATAAAGATTTTCCTTTTGGACATCTTTGCGCCTCCCTCTTTTTTCTAGATAAGCATGTTCCATCTTATCTATTGCAGGGTATAGGCTTAAAACCTTACAGCGTCTGTCCTTTGCTTGCGGAAGATTAACTTGCACACAAACTCAAACCGATTTCCCAGACCCCCTTTTGGCAAGAGTATTTTCAGCAAAATTTTATTTAGCGCCAGCTTACTTCTATAATATGATATATTGCTCGAATAGTCAAAATTTTTTGATATGTTTTTTAATTCAGCCTATACATAAATTTCCTATTTAGTGTATGGCGATAAATAATGCTGAGATGGCGATTAGGGAAAAGACATTGAAAAGATCGTCTGAAAAATGCTATAATTACGACAGATTTAATAATTTTAGAAAGGGAGCAGTGATATGGGATCCAGGTACAAGCATGTTTTTACGCCCATTAGGATCAGAGGTGTTGATTTTAAGAACCGTATCATCATGGCACCGCCGTCACCTAACGTAGCCAGCCATGACGGCTTTGTAACACGCGATTTTGTGGATTGGATGCGTCCCTTCGCACGCGGCGGCGCAGCCGTTCTCTATGTCGGCAACGCCTCCATCGACAGAACTGAATGTTTTGACGAAGATTACCAACTGGAATTAAATGACGACAGAGCTATCCTGCCGCTTTCCTGGTATGCGGAAATGGCCGCCCAGTACGGTTGCCACGCATCCCTGGAAATTAACCACAACGGTAAGGATACAGCCTTTGAAGCGGTAGGACATCCTCCCTACAGTGCTTCTCCCATTATAACCGCCAGTGAATACACAAGGGCCAAACGCTTGGGCCGTGACCCCATCCCGGCCATTGAAATGACCCACGAAAAAATCGCCGAAACTGTGGAAAAATACGCCATGGCCGCTTTCCGGATGAAGCAGGCCGGTATGAATATCGTCCTTGTCCACGGCGGTCACGGCAACCTTATCAGCCAGTTTGCCAGCCGCCTCTACAATAAGCGGACGGACGAGTACGGCGGCTCTTTGGAAAACAGAGCCCGTTTTGCCATTGAAGTCTGCAAGGCCATCCGGGAAAAATGCGGCGAAGATTTTGTCATTGACTACCGTATTTCCGCCGATGAAATTGCCGAAGACGGCATGCACTTTGAAGAAACTCTCGACTTCATTGAACTGATTAAACCGTATATCGATATCATTAACGTCTCCGCCGGTTTACACAGCGACTTTGACTTCAAATATTACCGCAACTGGTGTCAGAACTACTTAATGCCCAGGGGCTACAACGCCCACTATGCCCGGGATGTCAAGAAACGCCATCCGGATCTGTTGGTAACGGCAGTGGGCTCCATTGTCAGCCTGGATATGGCTGAACAATACATCTCTGAAGGCTGGTGCGACTTTGTGGCCATGTGCCGCCCGCTCATGGCAGACCCGGAAATGCCCAGAAAATATGCCATGAATATGCCTGAAGAGCGCCGTCCCTGCCTGCGTTGCGATCAGTGCGCCGCCCGTCTCTTCCCGCCGCGGCCCCTCACCTGTGCCGTTAACCCGTATTTAAGCATGGTCTTTGAGTTTAAAGACGGCCGCGTACCGAAAGCACCCGTAAAGAAAAAAGTAGCCGTTGTGGGCGGCGGTCCGGCAGGTATCCAAGCCATGCTTGCCCTGTGCGAGCGCGGGCACGACGTTACTCTCTACGAAAAAACGGGACAACTTGGCGGTAATTTAATCGGTGCAGCGGCACCGCCCTTCAAAATTGACTTGCAAGACTACGTCGAGTGGCTCATCCGGCAGGCGAAAAAAGCTCCCGCCAGGATTCTTTTGAATACGGAAGCCACAAAGGAACTGCTGGAAATTGAAAACTACGATGCCATCATCATTGCTGTGGGCGCCGAACCCATCATCCCCAACCTGCCCGGCATTGACAAGCCCCACGTCCACTGGGCACCCGATGCGGAACTGGGTAAAGTTCCTGTGGGCGACAAGATTGCCATTGTGGGCGCCGGTGCCGTGGGACTGGAAGCGGCTCTGGACTTTAAACAAGCCGGCAAAGGAGTCTTTGTAGTGGAAATGCAGGACGAAGCAACACACGGCCTGACACTGCGCGCCAGTGCCGGCAACGCTGCTAACGAAATCATGTCCCTGATGAGAGAACATAAGATTCCGCTTTACCTCGCCAACCGGCTGGAGGAAGTCTGCGACGATAAGATCATCTGCCGCGACCTGAAAAGCGACAAACTTGTGGAATATGAATGCGACACGGTTCTGTTGGCCATCGGTATGAAGCCGCGGCTTGATGTGGTGGATGCTTTGCGCCGCTGTGCGCCGGAAACGGAAGTCCACATTGTGGGCGATGCCAGAAAAGTGGGCAATATTTCCA
>ERZ773359.6498-NODE-6498-length-10263-cov-4.525764_pt1 | contig 10263 bp, 9 predicted proteins | sample MGYA00374955_ERZ773359 | MGnify/ENA primary metagenome ERZ773359 (study PRJEB29098, sample SAMN04486028) | biogas fermenter metagenome | study: EMG produced TPA metagenomics assembly of the Biogas fermentation microbial communities from Germany - Plant 4 DNA1...
TACTGCTTCCAGTTTATTTTTCTTCTCTTTAAGATTATCTGCAGCTACAGAGAAAAACGGAGCGCATCCAAGGATAATGACAAATAATAGAATTATCCCCCGTTTTATCGCTTTATACATAAAATTCCCCCTATTAAATAACACAACTAAACTTTAAGATATCTTCTAATCGATATAGCACTTCCTATAACACCAATTCCTATACCTATTACGAGAGAAATCGGCGTAAGGAGATTGAAGATTTCCCCTGTTGTTCTAAAGACTAATATTTTTTGAATAAATGTATTTCTTTCGTAAATCAGTTCTGTAATGAAATTATAGGAAAACCAAATAACAATAAGAGGAAGTATGGAACCAATAACGCCAATAATAATACCTTCAATGATAAAAGGCCATCTAATAAACCAGTCTGTGGCACCAATGTATTTCATAATATTAATCTCATTTTTCCTGATGTAAACGGTAAGACGAATGGTATTATCCATAAGCATTACACCGATAAAACCTAAAATGACAATCAACACCAAACTAACAATCCGTATCATATTATTAAAACCTATAAGAATTTTTGTTTCTTCCTCCAGATATCTGATTTCTATGCCATTTATTTGATTTAATTGAGAAATAACCTCTTTTTGATACCTTATATCGTCCAGTGTAAGTTCAAAGGAAGGTGGCAAAGGATTATCGTTTTCCAGCCCTTCTAACAAAGAACCATATTCTCCCCACTCTTCTTTTTCTTTATTTAAAGCTTCTTCCGGAGAAATATAGATAATTTTTTCAATATGGTCAATGCGATTTAATTGATCTTCTAAGGCTTGGATTTTTTCTTCAGATATCTCCTCTGTCTCCTCGGTATAAAAAACTGTAATCCCTGTCGTCTCCTCTAAAGTTTCTAACATGTAATCCACGTTTACAGCAATACAGTAAAATATGCCTACAATCATCAAGCAGGAAGCAATCGTTCCAATTGAGGCCAGTGACATTAATCTATTTCTCCAAATGCCACGAAACCCTTGCCCTGCAAAATATTTCATAGTTCTAATCTTCATCGCTGTATCCACCCTTTGACAAATCTCGAATCAGTGTACCGTTTTTTATTTCAATGACTCTTTTCTTCATTTTGTCTACAATATCTTTTTCATGGGTAGCAATGATGACCGTGGTACCTCTGTCATTGATGTCTTTTAATAATTTCATGATTTCCCAGGAGGTTACCGGGTCTAAATTCCCCGTAGGCTCATCACATATAAGAATAGGAGGATTGTTTATTATAGCTCTTGCCAAAGCTGTTCTTTGCTGTTCTCCTCCTGATAACTGGTTAGGATAACATCTAGCTTTCTTAGCCAATCCTACCATAGAAAGCACCATGGGTACATTTCTTCTTATTTCTTTAGGCGTTGCTTCTACAATTTGCATGGCAAAGGCAACATTTTCGTACACAGTTTTATTCGGAAGTAATCTAAAATCCTGAAATACAACCCCAAGCTTTCTTCTTAAAAAAGGAATTTCCTTCTTTTTTAAATGGGTTATATTTTTATCGTTGATAATAATTTCCCCTTGGGTGGGTTCTATTTCTTTTAATAAAAGCTTTAGTAAAGTGGACTTTCCGGAACCACTGCTTCCTATAATAAAAACGAACTCTCCCTTTTCGATTGATAAGGATATATTTTTTAGAGCCGTTACATTATTCGGGTAAATTTTTGTAATATTATGCAATTGAATCAAGTTATCCCCTCCCATAAGAGGCATAAAATCTATTTTATTTTACAATATTCTCTATTAAATAGCAATATACATTATGCCCTAGGGAGAAACTAATATGACATTTTTTCCATATAATTCATATATTTGCTAACCATTAGAGTGATTTTAAAAGTAATTGCATCTTCAAAATTTCTTAAGTCTAAACCTGTCATTTTTTGAAGTTTGTCTAATCTATAGACTAATGTATTTCTATGGATATAAAGCTGTCTTGAGGTCTCTGAAACATTTAAATTGTTTTCAAAGAATTTCTGTACAGTCGTTAAAATTTCTTCGTCAAATTCTTCTACGGTTCTTCCCTGAAGTACTTCTTTTACATACATATTGCAAAGAGGTACTGGCAATTGATAAATCAAACGGCCAATGCCTAATTGATTATAGCTTATGATATGCTTTTCACTATAGAAGATTTTGCCTACTTCAAGTGCCATTTTAGCTTCCTTATAAGATCTGGATACATCTTTTAAGTCTTCAACCATAGTTCCCACTGCAACGGAAATGCTGCTCATGGCTTCGCTGCTTAATGTATCATAGATCATTCTGGCAATCTTTTCTTTATCTTCTATAAGTTCTTTTTCTCTTACTTCTTTTACTAAGATAATATTTCTTTCATCTACTGCCGTCACAAAATCCTTAGATTTTGAAGGGAACATACTGCGTACAACTTCTTTTAGATTGATATCTTTGTCCGGTTGAGTTTCAATAAGATATACAATACGTGGAACATTGTTTTCAATATGAAGTTTTTTAGCCCTGTTGTAAATATCCACTAAGAGAAGATTATCGAGCAGAAGGTTTTTAATAAAATTATCTTTGTCATATCTTTCTTTGTATGCCACCAAAAGGCTTTGTACCTGAAATGCTGCAAGTTTTCCGATTCTGTATACTTCTTCATCTTCTCCCCGGACAGCAACGACATATTCTGCTGTGTTTTCATCAAACACTTTAAAATAATGGTATCCTTGAATAAGTTGGCTTTCCGCCTGGGAATTCACGAAATCTTCTACGATTTCCATATGCATTCCTATTTGATTATCTTCTGTAGACGCCACTACTTTAGCTTCTATATCTGTTATAAAAAAGTCTCGTCTGGTAATGGATTTTAACCCATCGATTGTACTTTGTAGAATTTGATTTGAAATCATAGCATCAACGCTCCTAAATAAAAATATTGTTTTTATTTTATATTATAGTAGAATTACAAAAAAATAAAGAGAAAATACACAAATTATGCATATTTTCTCTTATCTTTTTCATTTTTTTAATTAATTTGTAATTGTTGCTTCTGTATCTTTGTCAAATACATGGATTCTATTAACATCCAATGCAACTTTAATTGTATCTCCTGGTTTTGCTTGGCTTCTTGGATCAACACGAGCAGTTAAGTTTTGTCCGTTACATGCCATATATAAGAATACTTCTGCTCCAAGCATTTCTGTTACTTCTACTTTACATGTAATCATGCTGTCTTTAGCTGTTTCAAGGAAGGAGGATTCATCATGGAGATCTTCCGGACGAATTCCCATAATAACTTCTTTACCTTCATAGCCACCATCAAGAAGCTTCTTTGCTTTTTCTTGTGGAAGTTTAATTTCTTCATTTCCGAAGGTAAGAATCACATCTTCCCCACGTTTAACAACTTTAGTTTCAATGAAATTCATTTGAGGAGATCCAATAAATCCTGCAACGAATAAGTTGTTTGGTTTTGTATATAAATTATTTGGTGTATCTACCTGTTGGATAATACCGTCTTTTAATACAACGATTCTTGTACCCAAGGTCATCGCTTCTGTTTGGTCATGGGTAACATAAATGAATGTTGTTTGAAGTCTTTGATGCAGTTTGGAGATTTCTGTTCTCATTTGTACCCTTAATTTAGCATCCAAGTTAGACAAAGGTTCGTCCATTAAGAATACTTTTGGTTCACGAACAATCGCACGACCCATCGCTACACGTTGTCTTTGTCCCCCGGATAATGCCTTTGGCTTTCTATCTAATAAATGATCTATATCAAGAATTTTTGCTGCTTCACGAACGCGCTTGTCTATTTCATCTTTAGGTGTTTTACGAAGTTTCAATCCAAATGCCATGTTATCGTATACAGTCATATGAGGATACAAAGCATAGTTTTGGAATACCATGGCAATGTCTCTGTCTTTTGGAGCAACATCATTACAAAGCTTATCCCCTATCCATAATTCTCCAGAAGATATTTCTTCAAGTCCAGCAATCATTCGAAGCGTGGTAGACTTTCCACATCCAGATGGCCCAACAAAGATAATAAACTCTTTGTCCGCTATGTCCAGATTGAAGTCCTTTACTGCAACGAATCCATTAGGATACTTCTTATAGATATTCTTTAATTTCAATTCGGCCATTACAATTTGCCCCCTTATAAATAATGATCAAACAATGTCACGTGTATAAATACTATACTATATTTAGATAATTTGTACCATTGCCCTTTTTAACAAATCCTAGAAAATTCCTTTGTCTAATTTGTATATGTGCTTGTCTGTATGAAAAATTTTTGGTTATTATTCAACAGGATTCCTTGCCCCCATCATATAATTTGACGATAAAAACTTTATTTATAAAAGAACGCATTGTAATTTTTATTGATATTCTATAAAACCTTCTCCTAAAACTTCTCTCACATCTCCCACAATGACAAAAGCTCTGGGATCTATATCCTTTACAATTTCCTTTAACTGAAAAATTTGTTTTTGAGAAACCACACAAAAAAGAATTTCTTTTTCCTGCTTTGTATACATTCCTCTTCCTTTTAACCCTGTGATACCTCTATCCATCTTTTTCATAATCTCATCTGCAATAATTTCCGCTTTATCGGTAATAATATATGCTGCTTTGGAAAAATTAATCCCTTCCAGCATATTATCAAGAACTTTTCCTGAAATATATACGGAAATAATAGCATACATGGCTTTTATAGGGCCAAAAATAAATACCCCTGTAGCAATAATCACAGCATCTAAAATCATCATTGTTTTTCCCACAGGAAAATGTTTAAAGTAATGCTGAATAATACTGGCTGCAAGATCGGTCCCTCCCGTTGTTGCTGAAGCAATAAATACTAGCCCAATGCCTATCCCGGCTAAAACCCCTCCGAATAAACTGGAGAGTAAAATATCTGCAGGAATTTCCGGTAAGAATTTTGTGTAATAAAGGGCAAAAGAAAGATAAAATGTAGCAAATAGGGTTTTTGCTCCAAACATTTTTCCTCTTAACATGGTGCCAATTAAAAACAGGGGTATATTTAATGCAATATTCGTAAGCCACAGCGGAATTCCCCCTGCAAAATAAGGTTCAGTAAGAGCTTTTATTGCAATCGCCAGTCCTGTTACACCACCTGTAACAAGATCTTGTTTTTCAAAAAACATATTAATGGCACAAGCTAAAAGAGTCGTTCCTACTATAATCAATAAGTATTCCTTTACAACCTTTTGTTTTAACGCTTCTCCCATAACTTCTTCCTTCCTTGACGATAATCTTCTTTAAGATCTATTTGTCCTTATTTTTAGCGGAAAGCTTTAATACCTCCCAGGCAAATACAGGAAGTTGAAGCATTCTCTTTGCCCTGGTAGGCTGGGTAATCAATCTGTAAAACCATTCTAAGCCCAGTTTTTGAAAGGCAACGGGGGCTCTTTTAACCTTTCCTGCCATAACATCAAAGCTTCCTCCAACGCCTATACATACTTTAGCAGGAAGAATTCCTCTATTTTTTTCTATCCATTTTTCTTGCTTAGGCGCACCTAACCCTACTAAGAGAAGATCCGGCTTTGCTTCCTGAATTCTTTGGATGACTGCGCCTTCCTCTTCTTCTTTAAAATAGCCATGATCAGTTCCCACAATCTTTAAGCCTTTGTATTTATTGCCCATGGCTGCGGCAGCTTCCTCTGTTACTCCGGGTGCTCCTCCTAAAAAATACACAGTATAATCAGTGGACGCCATTCGAGCAAATAAATTTTGAACCAAATCAAATCCTGCCACTCTCTCCGGAAGGTTTGGCCCTTTAAGTAACCTTGAAGCCAATACCACTCCTATTCCATCCGGTACAATTAATGAAGCACGATAAAGAGCCTTCATTAATGCCTTATCTTTTTGAGCTGCCATAATGATTTCCGGATTCGGCGTATAAACTGTATGACATTCCGCTGATTCAAAAAAGCCCATTACTTTAGATACTGCTTCTTCCATTGTGATGATATCAACAGGAACATCCATGATATTGATTTTATTCTCTATGGTTTTTGCCTCATTTTTAGACAATCTCCCCACTCCTTACTCTCATTCTCCCCATGTATGTTAAAAAACTAAAAAACGCACCTCTACTGGTTGCTCCCCTATGAGATACATGCTTTTATAAATTCTATAGCCTTATTTTTTTGTTTTAACAATTCATTTCTTTTAAAATTTATGGTTTCTTTCAATTCATCCAATTGATTGATTACAGATTCTAAGTAGCTAATGGCTTCTTCTGTATCCAGTTGATGTATGTCAATCACTTTTCCTACTCCCATTGTCTCTACAAAACTTTTTACTTTTGGATCGTAGGATAACCCCATATAAGGCACTCCTGCTGCAGCCGCCATAATAAGGGAGTGAAGCCGCATACCAATGACATAATCCATAGTGCCGGTAAAATCTAAAATATTTTGCGGCAAACGATTTCCTGAATATATAATAGAACCTGGTAAGGAATCACTCATTTTTTTGGAAACTTGTACATCCTCGGGATAGTGCATAGGAATAAATACAATTTCCCATCCTTTGTCGGAAAACCAGTTTAAAATGTCTTTTACTTTCTCAAAAAAAGCATTTTCTACTTTCCAATTTCTTAAATATACACCAAGGCGTTTTTTATCGTTTTTGGGACTTTCTTTAGGAGTTGCCTTAAGTGTCAAAACAGGGTCTGGTACGACTTCAATCTCTTTTTTAACGCCCATTTTTATAAGTTCTTCTTTAGATTGCTCATCCCGGACAGAAATATAATCTACTGTACTTGCAATCCATCCAATTAAAATCCGGTTGAATTTCATGTTTACAGGGCCAATCCCCTGGGCATAAAACACGACTTTTTTACGAAGCAGCTTTGCAATAATAACAATAGAAAGATAATACACAACACTTTTCCAGCCGGTGATGTCCTGAAGAAGACTTCCTCCTCCGCTGATTAATACATCGGCCTTTTTTAAAGCAGCTATAATCTGTTTATACTTCCACCTGTTCACAGCCTCTACATGATATGCAGAGGCTGTTTTTTCAGGTTCATTGGATAATACAGTAATTTTAGTTTGCTCTCCAATCTCTTTTTTTAAAGTTTTAATAATAGAATACATAACTGCTTCATCACCAATATTATCAAAGCCATAATACCCCGACAAGACTATCCTTCCCATAGATTCCACCGTCTCCCTAGTTTTATAATCCAATTCATTATAAGAATAAGTATTACTCCTCCAATGACGCCAATCCAAATACCGTGAAAACTTCTAATAAGGGAAATTATAATTGGTGTATGAATATGTGCATAAGTATTCACTAAAGAAATTTGTCCTATAATTGCACCGATAAGCAGTGGGAAATATTTTTCTTTATATCCGTAATACAGCATCATAAGCATCAAAGGATGGCCTATTAAGAATTCTTTGGTTCGAGGACGAACACCAAGAATTTTACGCAATGCATTTCTAAACATCACTTCATAAGTGGATGTTTGTCCTGTATTTCCTGTCCTTTGAACATATATAATAAGCGCAATACCTAATATTCCAACAACAACAAGAGTCAAATAGCTAATGGGATTAAGAAGAAATTTTTTAATTTTATGAACTTCCAATTCTCCCCTTTTATATGCAAGAAGCAACAATACAAGAATAAGGGGAATCACATGGGCTACCTTAGCTCCTCTGAACATATCTATTGCCAGTACGGAAGAGGTTTGAGACAATAATCCAATAATCGTTAACGCTCCTCCTAAGGAGATTAAACAAATTTTAAGGAATGTAAGTATAACTTCTTTCCATGATTTCTTCTCTCTGTCCATACAAGTAATGACAGCCCAGGTCGGATAAAGTATGGAAGCAGCTAAGGCCATTAACTGTCTTGCAAGAACCGGGCGAAGTTTTAATAGCCCTGTCCATACAAAAAGTCCTCCTAAAACAAGTATCCATGACCATTTTTCCTTATCCACCCATCTTCCAAAGAGAACAAGCATGAATATAGGCCCAAAGCCGATAAACCAAATGATAAATGGATTGGACAAAGGAATATTGATAGACTTTGGATTCGCCGCAATGGTATATCCCTTTTGACCTAATTCCTGACGAATCTCTTCTACAATTTTAAACCAATCGTTATAGTCCTTTTGAGGTTCACCGCTGTTTGGCATTTTTACAAGCAATGCTTTCATATTTCTTTCCGTTGCAGCCAATAAATATCTGTCCACTACCTGTGCAGGTGTTAAAGTGGAAGTTTCTCCATCGGTCATGGTATGAAGACGAATGGTATTAAAATCTGCTCCTCCGCGACTTGCCTTACGAATCAAGGTATAAAGTCCTTTTTGCTTTTCTGAAAAGAATTCGATAATACCCACCCTATGTTTTTGGGCAAATTCAACCATTATAGGCAAGTCAAATCCGGGAACCGTAGCATCGTTAAAATAAACCGTTCCTAAGTTTGGAATACTTTCTACGTCCTTTAAAACATACTCTAAAGCTTCTTCCGTTACATTGGCCCATGAGCGGATTTGTGGAGAAATCGTTAGCCCCTGATCTGCAATAATTTTCAAATCCCCCATAGGATAGCCTGTTCCCAAGTTTAAAATGGCGTTATTGGAAACTCCTGTATCCAAAAACACCTCATTGTTTATTGTAATTTCATCATATTCCCCTAATTTATATCCCAAGTGTTCTTTAATGGTACTGCGAACCGAATCGTCGGAAATCCATATGTAATAGTGGCTGGGAATAATGGTTGCTAAATCTATGCCATCCATCATTCCTAAAATTTTAAGTTCCGCTCCAGAAAATGCGGTTACTTCTCCCTGTTCTTCCCAACTGGTCATTGAGTTCGGAACGGCAGTTTTAATCGTCTGTTCTTTGATTAAAACACCCGTTACTCCAGCGTCTTTTAATCTTTTTACCACTGATTCTATCGATTCTTCATAGGTTTCGGCCGCCTTTTTTATATCGCTGTAATTTGCAAGGATTTCTACCTCTTTTTGATTTTTTTCTACTGAAAACCTGATAAATCCTTGTACCCCTGATAAAATCAGAGATACAAGAACAATCATTGTAGGCAGTAGTCCAAATTTCTTTTTCATCTTATGCCTCCTAATATGACTTTTATTTATGGCAGAATTTCATACTCTCCTCGTATCATAAATACACAGTCTGTCTCTGCATAAACTCCTCTTCCGTCATCTCTCGGTACAATGATCAGATGATATTTGGGAATCATCTGCCCACCATAAATATCTCCTCCATCCGTAATATCCTGAAGGCCTCCCATTTCAGAAGTGATGGCCAAACCTTTTCCGCCTCTTAAAATGATTTCAGCACTCTGACCCCCGATCAAATTTTGCCCTGCAGGTACATTAACTACCTCGTAAGTCAAAGAACCTCCCTTTGATGAGCCATTGGTATTGGATAAAATGCCTCCAATTAAATCCATAACTTCTTTAATCTGCGCATCCACATAACTTTTAGATACTAAAGGGTCCTGGTTGCTTCCGGGATCAATGCCCATTGCCTTTCCTGTTCCAAAAGCCAGTCCACATATAAAAAATATGGATAATGTAAAGATTATTTTTTTCCACTTTTTATTCACCATAAAATCCCCCTTAATCTACAATTACCGCAGGATATACCGGTTGAATATCATAATAAATTTCCAAGTCTTTGATTCTAAATCTTAAAATTGAAAAATCTTTATAGAGATTTACATCTTTGCCAGAATACCATAATCCGTTGAGATTGATGTACCTTATGCCTTCTTTCACTTGAACGTCTGTAGTATAGCCCTCAGCAGTAACAACGAATATATTCTTATTCTGTTCTTCTCGTACCTTTTTTAATACATTATGAAATAATTCTGCTTCCATAGAGTCTTTAAAACTTCCTGCATTTAAAGGGTTCTTATCCATAACAATAATGATATTGGATTGATTGGTCGACAAATCTCTTTGTAATGACTTCCATTGTTCAGGATTGGTTGCTCTAATACCACCCTTTGACGCACTTAGCTGAATGATTCTTGTATTGTTCAAATCTTTTACAGCATACTGATTGTTCCACAGCATATAAGGTACTTTTATGTCTGAAGTTTTAATATCCGTGCCCCCTACGTAAATACTAAAAGAAGCATTCTTATTCATCTGAGCAATAACTTCTCTTTGAACCACTTCATCAAGCAGTGTATTTTTGTTTGCCGTTGTACCAAAAACAGTGATGTCAAAAGCATTTTGTCCAGTGTCTT
>ERZ773359.6499-NODE-6499-length-10260-cov-4.375208_pt1 | contig 10260 bp, 8 predicted proteins | sample MGYA00374955_ERZ773359 | MGnify/ENA primary metagenome ERZ773359 (study PRJEB29098, sample SAMN04486028) | biogas fermenter metagenome | study: EMG produced TPA metagenomics assembly of the Biogas fermentation microbial communities from Germany - Plant 4 DNA1...
GCTTAGATGAGCAGCGAAAACAAAAAAAACGCGCCGGGCACATTTCTTTGGATAAGCCAATAACTACTGAAGAAGGAGAAATGCAGCGTGAATTCCCTGCTGCGGCAACTGATCCTTTAATAGAGGCAATACGCAGGGAAGAACAAGCAGAAATTCAGGAGCTGCTGATTAAACTTCCCCCTGCACAGCGGGCAGTAATTATTATGCGTGATTTACAGGGTTTCAGCTATGAGGAAATTGCTGCGGCATTGCAAATAAATATGGGAACACTTAAATCACGCTTAAATAGGGCGCGTTCTCGTCTGCGCCAATTATATTTGCAAAAAGAGGAACAAAATACCGAAATTAAGTATCTAAAGAAGAAAGGGGGCATGAACTATGACATGTTTTGAGTGCAGAAGCTTGATAAGTGAGTATCTTGACAATTTACTCAGTGCTAAAAAAAAGGAAGCTTTTGAGGCACATTTGGAAGATTGTCAAGCATGTCGGAAAGAAGTAAAGGAAACACGTGCTGCTATACAGTGGCTGCAGCAAGCCGATGCTGATTTGGAACCTCCTGTATCTATCCGGCCTGCTGTTATTTCGGTTTTACAAAAAGAGAAGAAAAAGCATTTTGCCCCCGGCTTGAAGCAATTTGTAGCAGCGGCGGCCGTTTTTATCATGGTGCTGGTTGGTAATATTTATTGGCAGAATATCTTTCATGTTACTCCTCTGTCCGGACAGGAAAATTCATTAGTCATGGAATACCAGGAAAATGATTATGGCACAAATAAGGTAACTGGACAAAACATAACAGAAGATGTGAGGAGAAATCAAGAAACTATTGCCGCAAATGAATTAAAGAACCGATTAAGAAGGACAGAACCGTTTATGCCCGGCAAGTATCAAACATTGCGTGTCTTTTTTAATATTATTTTTCTAGTAACGGGTGTTTTTTTCCTCTGGCGAGGCTACAAGCAAAGAAGGAAGGTAGGATTATGAAAAAAAAGAAAGAAAAGTTTCTCATCTTAGACGGCAGTAGTTTAGTTTATCGTGCTTTTTTTGCCCTTCCTTTATTGCAGACTAAGCAGGGCTTATATACAAATGCAGTTTATGGTTTCACCACCATGTTAATTAGATTACTGACAGATGAGCAGCCGGACTATGTGGCGGTAGCTTTTGATAAGAGCAAAAAAACTTTTCGTCATGACTATTATCGTGAGTATAAGGCAAGGCGGGAAAAAACGCCGCAAGAGTTGGCAGAACAGCTGCCGCTGGTGCGTGAAGTTTTAGATGCTTTGCAAATCCCGGTGGTTGAAGCGGAAGGATATGAAGCAGATGATTTAATTGGTACTTTAGCTGCAAAAGCGCAGACCGAACAATTGCGGGCGGTAATTGTGAGCGGTGATGCTGATGTATTTCAATTGGTAGGTTTACCTGCGGAAGTAATTTTTACCCGCCGTGGCATTACGCAGGTTGAGCGCTATGATGAAAAAAAGCTCAGGGAAAAGTATGGTCTGACAGCAGGTCAGTTTATAGATTTTAAAGCCTTAAAAGGGGACACATCCGATAATATCCCCGGTGTGCCCGGAATTGGTGAGAAAACGGCCCAAAAGTTGCTGCATCAATTTGGGTCTTTAGAGGGAATATATGATAATTTGGATCAGCTGAAAGGAAAAATGCGAGAAAGGCTGGAAGAGCATCAAGAGCAGGCTTTCTTAAGCAGAAAGCTGGCGACTATAATTACTGACGTACCGATAAATTTTGATAGACATCATTTTAAACGTAAAGAGCCACAATTAAAGTTATTAAAAAAAATATTTACCCAACTGGAGTTTAAATCATTATTGGAAAAACTTCCAACCGACCAAGCTCCGGCGAAACAGACTGACGGCGAAGGTTATCGTAAGATTACTTTAGCTGAATTTTCAGCCATACTTGCTTCTCAAAAAGAAAATAGTTCCGTTGCCGTTTTCCCTTTGCCTGCCGAATCCTCTTGGCAGGATTCAATATACGGCCTTGCAATCTCAACGGGTGCGGAAACTTTTTCCCTGCCGCTAACAACTGATGAAGAACGTGGTGCTGCATTACAAAAACTAATTGATCTACCTTTAAATCTCCTTAGCTATGATAGTAAAAGCTGGATTAATATCTGTTGGACTTTCACGGGGAAGGAGCCAACAAATCTTTTATTTGATGCAACTTTGGCAGCTTATCTTTTGGATCCGTTAGAAAATGGCTATCCGCCGCAAAAATTGGCTCAAAATTATTTACAGCGCCGTCTGCCGGAATTGCCCGGGAAAAAAGAAAAGGATCTAACTGCTGAAAATAATTATGCTTGTGCTGCTGTGCGGGCACTTTTTGATTTGCATCTAGTATTGGTCGAGAAGCTAGAGAATTTTGGTCTAAAGGAATTATATTATCAGCTGGAATTGCCTTTGGCCAGGGTTCTGGCCAGAATGGAGCGTCTGGGAGTAGCTGTGGATAAAAGGATTTTATCTGCATTAAAGGAAGAATTCGAAAAACGCATTTCTGTTTTGGAAGCAGAAATCTATGCGCTGGCAGGAGAAGAATTTAATTTGAATTCACCTAAGCAATTGGCGTATATACTTTTTGAGAAGCTGGGTTTGCCTCCTTTGAAAAAAACTAAAACTGGTTATTCCACTAGCGCCCAGGTCTTGGAGGAATTGGCCTCAAACCACGAAATTGCGGCTAAAGTTTTACAGTATCGCACTTTAATTAAACTGCTAAGCACATATTTAAATGGTTTAGCTGAATTAATAAACCCGGTGACAGGACGCATCCATACTACTTTTAAGCAAACAGTTACAGCCACAGGGCGTTTGAGCAGTGCAGAACCAAATCTGCAAAATATCCCCATTCGTTTGGAGGAAGGGCGGCGTATAAGGCGTGCTTTTGTACCCGGAGATGCTGATAAAGTACTATTATCGGCTGATTATTCGCAAATTGAATTGCGGGTAATGGCGCATATTTCCGGAGACCAGGTCCTGATAAATTCTTTTCGTGCGCACGAAGATATTCATCTGCGCACAGCTGCCGAAGTGTTTGGCGTTTCTCCAGCCCAGGTGACTAGAGAATTAAGGGAGCGAGCGAAAGCGGTGAATTTTGGTATTATTTACGGCATAAGTGATTATGGCCTTTCGCAACAGCTGGGGATTACACGTCAAGAAGCGCGTTCCTATATTGAGCGTTATTTTCAGCGCTTACCCGGCGTGCGTAATTATATGGAAAGAATAGTAGCGGAAGCAAAAGAAAAAGGCTATGTAACAACAATATTAAATCGGCGTCGTTATTTGCCGGATATCAATGCGCGCAACTTTAATCTGCGCAGTTTTGCAGAGCGGACAGCTATCAACACGCCAATACAAGGTTCTGCCGCTGATATAATAAAAGTAGCCATGTTAAATGTTGAAAAAAAATTATCCCCTTATGGGGAAAAAGCGCAGATGATTTTACAAGTACATGATGATTTGATTTTTGAAGTTGATGAGGATGTACTAGAGGAAGTAGCAGCCATTATTCGGTCAGAAATGGAGAATGCCATCCAACTTGCAGTGCCGTTGACAGTTGATATTAAAGTGGGTAAAAACTGGGCAGAAATGCAGCAATTATAGTTAGATGGAGCGACATCATGCCTGAACTACCGGAAGTAGAAACAATACGACGCGGCCTCGAAAAAGTTCTGCCGGGTCGTAAGATTTCCAAGGTTGATGTAAGATACAGCGGTTCTATTAAAATGCCGACTGTCAGCAAGTTTACAGCAAAACTGCCGGGACGGAGGGTAATAAAAATTGGACGCAGGGGAAAATATTTACAAATCTTTCTGGATAACGAAAGCGTTTTGGTTATCCATTTAAGAATGACAGGAAAATTAATCTTTTCTTTTACACCCCTTACTATAGACAAGCATACTCATGTAATTTTTACTTTTAGCGATCATTCAGTTTTATATTTTAATGATATTAGAAAATTCGGGACTATTTATTGGCTGCCCATTAAGCGTATGTACGAAATAAAAGGCTTGGCCTGCCTGGGACCCGAACCCTTTAGCCCGGAATTTTGCCCCGGCTATATGGCTGAAAAACTGGCAAAGAAAAAAACCACTATTAAAGCTGTGTTGTTAAATCAAGAGTTTGTAGCCGGTCTTGGCAATATTTATGTTGATGAAGCTTTATTTCGAGCTCAAATTCATCCACAAAGGGCAGCGGCTTCTCTTACGCAAAAGGAAATGGCGGCTCTCTATAGGGCAATTTGTGAAGTTTTACAGGAGGCTATCAACTGTCGGGGAACTACCATGAGTGATTATCGCGACGCCACCGGAGCTTACGGAGGGTTTCAGCAGCTTTTGCGTGTTTACAGAAGAAGTGGCAAAGCTTGTTTAGTGTGCGGTTATCCCATCGAACGTATAATCGTAGCCGGACGGGGCACCCACTACTGTCCCAACTGCCAAAAGTAAATACTGAAAAGAACAGAGGCTGGAATTAAAGCAGGCCTCTGTTCTTTTTATCTTTTTCAAGTCATATATTATTTTTGTAAGACCTGGCAAGCTTATGTTTCGGAAGGAGGGTACGGATGCGCCAAATCATTACGATTGTAATCATCTTCATGCTTCTGATCTGCACGGGCTGCCAAAATAATAATTCGGCAAAGGAGTCGTCGCTTCATGTGGCAGCATTAACAGGGCCGTTAACAATGAACCCGTTATTTTTAAGAGATGCGGCATCTGCTGAAGTTGCTGCACTACTGCATCCACAGCTTCTAGTAACTGATCCGAAAACTCTAATGCCACAAGCGCGGCTTTTTTCATCGTGGCAGCTGTTAGAGGATAACCTTACATATGTTTTTTCCCTCCATGAAGATGCTTACTGGTCTGACGGTAAACCTGTAACGGCTGAGGATGTTGCATTTACCATGCGTGTTATTTGCCATCCTGATTATACGGGTCCATTGTTTCAACCATTGCGTTATATAACCGGGGCTGAGGGTTATAAACTGGAGCATTCCTCACCATATGCAGATGGTGATATTTCTGGTATTGAGGTTATTGATGAAAAAACACTGAAAATCAGTTTAAAAGAAAATTATGCTCCCTTTTTAACAATGCTAACTTTTGCACCTGTGCCAGCACATATTTTATCGGGAGTGGAAGTGGCACAAATGGAATCCCATACTTATTCACATCAGCTGCCGGTGAGTGCCGGACCATACTTACTGGTTGAGTGGAATGATGAATACCTACATGTCAGGGCCAACCCTCATTATTTTTTGGGCAAGCCATCCATTAATAATATTTACTACCGTTATATTCCCAACCAGGAAGCCCAATTAATAGAGCTGCTGGCAGGTAAGCTGGATCTTATTCCTACGGCGGTAAAAGTAGAAGATATTAAAAACCTAAAAAATAATCCTGATATCAAGATTTATCACAACCCAAGGCTTGTTTATGATTATCTAGCACTAAATACAAGAAAAGCCGATTCGCCTTTGTCTAATAAAAAGGTTAGGAAAGCTTTTACTTTGCTGCTAAACCGTCAGGAGATAGTAAAAAACTTATTACTTAACTATGGCACACCCCTTTACGGTCCCATACTGCCGCTTCATTTTCCTTACAAGGAAACACAAGCGGTAGACGAGGTAGATCTAGCCGCTGCCCGACGCTTATTAGTTGAGGCAGGCTACAAAAAACTGAAACTGGATTTAATCTATAACGTGGGCAATACAGTGCGGGAAAATGTTGCCCTCTTATTAAAAGAGCAGGCAGCTAAAGTGGGTATTGACATACAGATTAATCTTTTAGAGTGGGAAGCTTTTTTATCGGCAGTAAATGAAGGAGACTATGATTTAGCCATCTTGGGTAGAGGGGTAGAAGCCGATCCTGATCTCACCTTCCACTGGCATTCACAAAGCCGGGGAAACAGTTTAGGTTATGCCAATAGTGAGGTTGACCATTTGTTGGAACAAGGCGTGGCTACAATGGATAAAAATGAGAGGGAAAAAATATACCAGGCTGCTGAAGCCATGATTGTTGAAGATGTTCCTGCCATATGGCTGTATGTTCGTGAGGCCATACATGCCGCAACAGTAAAACTGCAAAACTTTAACCCTCATCCGGAAAACATTTTTTATAATGTTCACGAATGGACGCTTGCAGATGAGGAGGAGGTAAGTTGATTCCAGAACTGGGGCGGAGGTTCATGCAAACTGTCATTGTTTTATTTGGCGTTTCTATGGTGACATTTTTGCTGATGCATGCTGCGCCGGGACATCCCCTACAGACAAATCCAGAATTGCGTCTTGACCCTACGGCGGTAGAGCGCTGGCTACAGTTACATCAGCTTGACCAACCCCTTATTTCACAGTATTTAGCCTGGTTAAGCCGCGTTTTTCGGGGGGATTTTGGTGAATCTTTACTTTATAACAGGCCTGTATTGGAGTTAATGGGAGAGCGTCTGCCGTCAACTCTTTTATTGACTTTGACCGCTTTTGTCTTGGCGCTTTTTTTAGCCATTGTTGTCGGTATAAAAATTGCAACTCAACAGAACTCTTGGCTGGATCGATTTGTTTGCACCCTTTCTTTAGCCGGCATTTCTGTGCCATATTTCTGGTTGGCAATGGTTTTAGTATTGCTTTTTGCTTATCGTTTCCCATTTTTGCCGGCTGTTGGCATGCGAACACCGGGTGATGGTAGTATTTTAGACATACTAAAGCATATGCTACTGCCCTTAATTGTTATGGTAATTGCTAATTTTGCCCGTTATGTACGCTATGTGCGCAGTGCCGTTCTGGATGTACTGCAGCAGGACTATGTCAGGTCAGCCATAGCGCGCGGATTAAAAGGAAAAGATATTTTGTACCGCCATGTTCTGCCCAATGCAGCAATGCCTATTATTACTGTGGCTGCTCTTTCCCTGCCGATGTTGTTTACAGGGGCCATGGTGGCAGAATATGTTTTTGCCTGGCCGGGACTGGGCCGTTTTATTGTTACATCTACCATGGCACGGGATTATCCGGTGATTATGACAGTTAATTTGTACACGGCATCACTGGTGGCGATAGCCAATTTTATTGCCGATGCACTATATCTTTTGATCGATCCCAGATTAAGATAGGCGGTAAGGGGCTGGAGAATTAATGCGGAGTAATCTTACTTTATTTATCGGTTTGACCTTAATTGCCCTGCTGACAATGCTGGCAGTTTTAGCACCCGTGCTGGCGACACATGATCCTGCTGCTACCAATGCTGATAAATGGCTGCAGCCTCCCAGCAGTGAGCACTTTTTTGGTACTGACCGTCTGGGGAGGGATGTTTTTAGCCGTGTGTTGTACGGAGGACGTGTCTCTCTGGCAGTAGGACTGCTGTCAACTTTTCTTTCCCTGGGTGTTGGTACTTTATTAGGTCTTGTGGCAAGTTATTATGGCGGTTTGGTTGATGTAATTATTATGCGTGTGGCAGATATAGTATTGGTTTTTCCTTCAATGCTGCTGGCACTGACTCTGGTGGCAATTTTCGAGCCTGCTTTATGGCTGGTAATTTTAGTGATTGGCGGTACCGGCTGGCCCAGTGTTGCCCGTCTGGTACGCAGCGAAGTATTACGTTTGCGGCAAAGTGATTTTGTTGCCTCAGCCCGTTTGTTAGGAGCAAAAAATGCCCGCATTGTATGGCAGCATTTACTTCCCAATGCCATTGGCCCTGTACTAGTGGCGGCAACTTTTAGTGTTCCGGCGGCAGTTATGACAGAAGCCGGATTAAGCTATCTTGGTTTAGGTGTGCAGCCGCCAACACCAACCTGGGGGAATATGTTAAGAGATGCACAGTTATATTTACGTTATGCCTGGTGGTATGCATTCTTTCCAGGCCTTTTCATCTTTCTCACGGTTTTTAGTTTCCATCTCACCGGCGAAGGATTGCGACAGACTTTGGGATTATCACAAACTGCACGGAGGAACTGGCGTGCTGGAAGTTAAAAATCTGCAAGTTGGTTTTAACGAAGTGGGCAAAATAAAGTGGGTGGTAAAAAACAGCAGCTTTTCCGTAAGTGCGGGAGAGATCCTGGGGATTGTGGGTGAATCAGGCAGCGGCAAAAGTATGACGGCGCTGGCAATAATGGGCTTGTGCCCGGTTGATGCAATTGTACAGGGCCAGCTAAATTTTCAAAATAGGAAAATGAATTTTGCACAGCGTGACGCTTGGCAAGAATTGCGCGGTGTAGAGATGGGGATGGTATTTCAGGACCCGACAAGCAGCCTAAACCCTTTATATCCAGTGGGCCAAACTGTGGCTGAAGCTTTAGTATTCCATAAGAAAATGCCCCTAGAAGAGGCAAAGAAGGAAACGGAAAAACTTTTTACTTCCTTGGGTATATTACCGGCTGCGGTTAGAGCGAGACAGTACCCGCATCAATTAAGCGGAGGCCTTAAGCAGCGGGTAATGCTGGCTGCAGCCATTTGCTGTAAACCGAAATTGCTTATAGCTGATGAACCCACAACAGCATTGGATGTTACTGTCCAGGCTCAGATACTCAATTTATTGACTAGTTATGCTAAAGGAGAAAATTCCGCCCTTTTATTAATTTCACATGATCTGGGGGTAATTGCCCAAACAGCTGACCGGGTGCTGGTAATGTGCAAAGGGGTAATCGTGGAAGAAGCACCGGTTTTAGAGTTATTTAAAAAACCACTGCATCCCTATACACAGTTACTAATAAATTCACTGCCGCGCCTGGACAGGGCCGTGCAGTTAAAAACGGAAAAAAGTGAAATAGTTATTAATGGTTCTGCTTGTTTATTTGCCGGCCGCTGTCGGTATTGCCGGCAGATCTGCTTACAGGTGGAGCCCAAAATTAAAGCAATATCAGAAAAAAGAAGGGTATGCTGTCATTTCCCCCTTTTTTAAAAGTAGGAGCAGTTAGATGATGAAAAGTAATAATTTACTGGAAGTTAAAAATATAGTTTATGCTTATGGGCAGGTAACTGCAGTCGACGGTGTATCTTTTGCGTTGGTTGATAAAGATTCATTAGGGTTGGTGGGTGAATCAGGTTCAGGCAAGAGTACACTGGGCAGATGTATTGCAGGATTATTAAAACCGCAGAGAGGCCGTATTCTTTACCGTGGTCATGTTATTAACGGTCAGCTGCACAAGGAAATACAGTTGGTTTTTCAGGATAGTTTTGCGGCTTTAAATCCGCGTATGAAGGTCGGGTCTTTGGTAGAAGAGGGATTAATAATTAATAGAAACGGAAATAAGGAAGAAAGGCGCCGCAAAGTTAGGGAAGTGCTGCAAACGGTTGGCATTGATCCGGAATTAATATCACGTTTCCCACACCAGTTAAGCGGTGGTCAGCGGCAGCGTGTAGCACTGGCTAGGACACTAATCTTAAATCCTCGTTTATTAATTCTCGATGAGCCCGTTTCTTCTTTGGATGTTACAACTGGAATGCGTCTTCTTAGTTTATTACGGGATTTAAAGTTTAAGCACAATTTAGCTTACATTTTTATTTCTCATGATTTGGCGGTAGTAAGACAGATTTGCCGGCGGGTTGCGGTAATGTATGCGGGTAAAATAGTGGAGCTGGGAGATGTGGAAGCAGTTTTTTCTCGGCCTGCTCATTTCTACACAAAATTACTTTTAGAGGCACATCCCATACCGGATCCGGAACAAAGAAAGGTAATTGAAATAAGGGGGGAAGCGGTGGATTTGCTGTCACCGCCATCCGGTTGTCGTTTTCATCCCCGCTGTTTGGCGGCAGATCAGCGTTGTAGACGGGTTCCGCCTCCATTTATAAAGGTCGCTGATAATCATAAAGCGGCATGCCATAAAGCCCTTTAAGCAGACCATTTACAGTTTATCCGGTCATTGTTATAATAGAAGTCAATGCAGACAAGCTAAAGCAAGAGGGAGGACGCATAATGTATAAAATTACTTTAATTCCCGGCGATGGTATTGGGCCGGATATTACGGCAGCAGTAAAAAAAGTTATTGCGGCAACCGGAGTTCCCATAGAATGGGATGAACAGTTAGCGGGAGAGAGTGCAGTTGAAAGTTATGGAACACCGCTGCCTGAAACTTTATTAGAGTCAATTAGAAAAAATAAAGTTGCACTTAAAGGGCCACTTACCACACCAATTGGAACCGGTTTTCGCAGCATAAATGTTGCCTTACGTAAAGAATTTGATTTATATGCAAATATTCGCCCGGCTCGCAGCTATGCCGGCATACGCTCCCGTTACGAACACATTGATTTAGTTGTAATCAGGGAAAA
>ERZ773359.6502-NODE-6502-length-10251-cov-4.651824_pt1 | contig 10251 bp, 9 predicted proteins | sample MGYA00374955_ERZ773359 | MGnify/ENA primary metagenome ERZ773359 (study PRJEB29098, sample SAMN04486028) | biogas fermenter metagenome | study: EMG produced TPA metagenomics assembly of the Biogas fermentation microbial communities from Germany - Plant 4 DNA1...
AGCGATGCCAATAAGCACATCCCCTTGTTGAATGCTGCTTCCATCTATGATTTTTTCTTTATCTACTATACCCACGCAAAAGCCCGCTATATCATATTCATCCTGAGGATAGAATCCAGGCATTTCTGCTGTCTCTCCCCCTATAAGAGCAGCGCCCGCCTGCCTGCACCCTTCAGCAACTCCTTTTACAATAAGGGCAATCTTCTTAGGCAGGTTTTTTCCACATGCGATATAATCTAAGAAAAAAAGAGGCTCAGCCCCGGAACATATCACATCATTCACACACATGGCAACGCAATCTATTCCTACTGTATCATGCTTATCCATTAAAAAAGCAATTTTAAGCTTGGTTCCAACGCCGTCAGTTCCCGACACAAGTACCGGTTCTTTCATCTTTTGATTCCCAATGGAAAACAACCCTCCAAAGCCTCCGATGTCGGTTAATACCTCTGGGCGAAATGTGCTTTTTACATGGTCTTTCATTAATCGGACTGCTTCATATCCTGCTTCTACATCCACTCCGGAAGCCTTATAATTTAGACTCATATTTTTCCTCCTTTGAAACTTTAATAGGATAATTTCCATCAAAGCAAGCTGTGCAAAAACCGCATCTGGCGCCTATGGGTGTTTTCTTAAGTCCCTCGATGCTTAAAAACTGCAGGGTATCTGCCCCTATGGTTTCTGCAATCTCCTCCACCGTGTTATGGCAAGCGATTAAATGCTGCCTGTGAGGGGTATCAATTCCAAAATAACAGGGATACTTAACCGGAGGCGAACTGATTCTCATATGCACTTCTTTTGCTCCTGCATCTTTTAACATTTTTACAATCCGTTTGCTGGTAGTTCCTCTTACAATGGAATCATCTATCAGAATAATTCTCTTTCCTTCTACCTGATTTCTAAAAGGATTGAGCTTAAGTCTCACACTTTGTTCCCGCATCCCCTGACTTGGCTGAATAAAGGTTCTCCCAATGTAGCGGTTTTTCATTAAACCCTCACCGTAAGGTATGCCGCTTTCCCTTGCATATCCAAGGGCTGCCACCAGTCCTGAATCCGGCACTCCAATCACCAAATCTGCGTCTACCGGAAATTCTCTTGCTAAGATTTTTCCTGCCTCCAGCCTTGCCTCATAGACAGAGGCGCCATCTATCACGCTATCGGGACGAGCAAAATAAATATATTCAAAAATGCACATCCTGGAGGCTTCCGAAACTTCAGTTTGAATGGAACGAAGATTGTCTTCATTCACTACCACAATTTCTCCGGGATTGACATCTCTTATAAACTCTGCGCCTACGGTTTCCAAAGCTGCTGTTTCTGAAGCAAAGATATATGAATCTTCTTTTTTCCCGATACATAGAGGCCTCATCCCCAATGGGTCTCTTGCAGCAATGAGTTTATGAGGTGTCATAACCAAAAGGGAATAGGCTCCTTTTACTTGTTTCATGACTTCCACCAATGAATCTTCGATACTGTGATGTTTGATGCGCTCCCTTGAAAGAAGAGCTGCTATAACCTCCGAATCGGTAGTTGTTTGAAAGATGCATCCTTTTGTTTCTAAATCCGCTCTAATTTGATTCGCATTCACTAAATTCCCATTATGGGCTACTGCCATATGTCCTTTAGTATATTTGACCACCAAGGGCTGCGCATTTTCCTTTAAGCTTTCTCCTGCAGTTGAATATCTGACATGGCCTATGGCAACTTTACCCTGCAGGTGCCTAATGATTACATCATCAAAAACTTCCGGGACCATCCCCATTTCTTTATGATAAATAATTGTACCATTGTCATTGACTGCTATGCCTGCGCTTTCCTGGCCCCTGTGCTGCAAAGCATATAATCCAAAATAAGTCATTTCAGCCGGATTAAAATTGTTTTTATTATAGATTCCAAATATACCACATTCATCGTGAAATTTATCATCCCAAAACTCTTGATCCATCATCAAACTCCTTTCGATATGTTATTCACCTATAAGACGTCTTAAAATTTCCTGATAAGCCCCTTCAACATTCCCTAAATCTCTTCTGAAACGGTCTTTATCTAATTTTTCTTTTGTATGGCTGTCCCAGAATCGACAGGTATCTGGAGAAATTTCATCAGCAAGAATAATTTCCCCTTGAGGCGTTCTTCCAAATTCCAACTTAAAATCAATAAGTTCAATATTCACTTCTCTTAAATAATCCGTTAAAACTTCGTTAATTTTAAAAGAAAGTTCGGCAATTCTGTTAAGCTCTTCTTCTTTAGCCAGATCAAGGGCTAAGATGTGGTATTCATTGACCATAGGATCTCCTAAATCATCATTTTTATAGCAGTACTCCAGAACCGTTCTTCTAAGTTTTGTGCCTTCTTCTAAGCCTAATCGTTTAGCCAAGCTTCCTGCTGCAATATTTCTGACAATAACTTCTAAAGGAACAATTTCCACCTTTTTTACAATGGTTTCCCGGTCATTAATTTGCTCTACCAGATGGGTTGGAATGCCTTTGGATTCTAAAAGCTTCATTAAATGGTTGGATACGCGATTATTAATGCTTCCTTTTTCAGTGATAGTCCCTTTCTTTAAACCATTAAAAGCCGTTGCATCATCTTTATAAGAAACAATATATAAATTTTCGTCTTCTGTTTTGTAAACCTTTTTTGCTTTTCCCTCGTACAGTAAATCTAATTTTTTCATTGTGCATCCCCCTTAAGGATATGATTTCTTCTTCAAAATACAATATACGCAAATGTACATTTTGCCCGGAGGGCTTTTTATTACATAGGAAATCCAAAAGAATTTCCTATGTAATAAAAAAAAGACAGATTCCATATGCATGAAATCTGTCCAATGATTGCATGTATTGTTCCCCAAAAAAGGCATAACAATACCGTAAAATACGAACATTATCTTAGACATATTCACCCATAGTCAGGAAATTTACGGTTCCCTGGTAGAGACGCTTAAACCATATTATTAAGCATATATGAGTATTTTATATTTATATATGTACCACAGCAAAGAAAAGCTGTCAATAGAAATATCGAATCTTTTTTTTATTTTATTATTTAATGTTCGTTTTTTAAGGATTCTTTTGATTCAAATAAGCACTATATCCTATTTTCTCTAACGCTTCCGCTTTTTCTTCTACCATGTTTTTCAGACTCATCTTATAATCTGCTATCTTCTTTTCAACTTCGGGGATAAAACTTCCAATAATTTGAGCTGCTAAGATCCCCGCATTTTTTGCTCCGTTAATGGCTACTGTGGCAACCGGAATTCCCGGGGGCATTTGAACGATGGAATAAAGAGAATCCATTCCGCTTAGGGTAGAGGTTTTAACCGGAACTCCAATAACCGGAACAGTAGTAATAGAAGCAACCATTCCAGGAAGGTGCGCTGCTCCCCCTGCCCCTGCAATAATTACCTTTAGTCCTTTTTCTTTAGCTTCTTTTGCATATTGAAATAAACGCTCAGGTGTTCTGTGAGCCGATACAATCGTCAATTCATAAGATATTCCGAATTCATCCAGAATAACCGCTGCTTCTTTCATCACTGGAAGGTCGGAATCACTTCCCATAATAATTCCTACTTGTGCCTTCATTTTTTAACTTTCCTTTCTTGGACTAATTTTTATAAATTTTGCTGCCATTTCTGCTCTTTCTAAAGCTTCTTCCAAAGTTTCAGCTGTTGCTGTCAGATGTCCCATTTTCCTCTTAGGGGCAACAATTGCTTTTCCATAAACATGAAGCTTCACCCCGGGAACTTTAAGAGCTTCCTCCGCACCATAGACAAATGCTTCTCCACTTCCTTCAACATCGCCTAAAATATTTCTCATCACCGTAGGACGAATAAGAGTGGTATCTCCTAAAGGAAGGCCACTAATTGCTCTAATATGCTGCTCAAACTGAGAGGTCACACAGCCCTCAATCGAATAATGCCCTGAATTATGGGGTCTTGGAGCCACTTCATTAATCAGTATTTTTTTATCTTCTGTTACAAACATTTCAACGCAAAACATACCCACGCCCTCAAATACTTTCATCACCCTGTTGGCAAGACTCATGGCCTTAGCTGTAAGGGTTTTTGTAATTTGAGCCGGTACTTTGGTCTGAATGAGTATATTGTCTTCATGTTCGTTTTCACCAACGGGATAAACCGCTATTTCTCCGCCTATTCCCCTACACGCCAAAACAGAAATCTCCTTTATAAAAGGCACAAATTCTTCTGCCATTAATTCTTGTTCATAACCTCCAAGACTATCAAATGCCGTTTGGATTTCCTCTGGACTGTGTACAACCACATTTCCTTTTCCGTCATAGCCTCCCCTACAACTTTTTAGTATAAAGGGATAGCCAAATTGTTCTCCTGCTGCCTTCATATCTTCTTCATCGGAAACATATATAAATTCGGGAACAGGAATTCTTTTCTTCTTTAGAAGCATCTTTTGCTCATATTTGTTTTGAATAATCTCAAGACTTTTAGGGGTAGGATAAATTTTATGTCCCTCTTCTTCTAAAATTTTGAGCACCTCTACATCTATATGTTCAAATTCATAAGTGATGATGTCCGCTCTGTCAGCTAATTTTCTTATGGCAATCGTATCATCAAAATTCGCTACAATATGTTCATCTGCTATACTATGTGCAGGACAATTAACGGTAGGGTCCAGGATAATCACATTAAACCCCATTTTTTTAGCCTCTAAAATCATCATCTTACCTAATTGTCCTCCACCAATAATCCCGAGCTTTTGCTTTAATAAATTTACTGTCATCTTTTGCCACCTCTATACTTAATATGTTTACATTTTAGAATTTCATTTAACCTATCTTCTGATAGACTTCCATTATTTTTAGTATCTGATCTCCATATTTTTTAATACGCCTTTCTCCAAAACCCTTAATTTTTCTTAAATCATCCAGTGTTGTTACAGGCATGGTGACCATTTCACGAATCCATTGATTGTAACACACCACATAAGCAGGTAAATTTTCATACTCTGCCTGGGTATCCCTCCATTTAATAAGGATATCGTATAATTTCTTCTGTGCAGAATTAAGAGGAATTTCTTGATTTAAAGCAGAGTTCACGGAGTCCTTAACAGGTTCTTGTAGGATTTCATCATAATAAACCAGAATGGACCAGTAATTTTGTCCGTCGCCAATAAAAGTCGATTGAACTTGATGCACTTTTACCTCTTCTAAAAACTGGTTTAAATGGTCTTCATCTTCGCCCTGATGTTCTCCCACGACTCTAAGCCTAAATACTTTGCACTTCATTAAATTCCCCCCTCATTCTCAAGAACCAATTGAATAAAATCAGTACTGTAGGATAACCTTTTTGTAGTCTTTACTATCCCTATTATTTTCCCTTCAGTACTTTCATCGAGTTTTTTCATGATTTCTAAACCATCTGCCCAAATCCCATATATATGTTCATTGGTATCAGCTTCTGTTTTTAATCTTATGGCTCTGGGTTCTATTTTATCTAAAACAGCAGATAACTCAGGCAACTCATCCAAAGGGTGGTAAAATCCCATAGCAGCTTGTGTGAGAAATAATTCTTCGTCCAGACATACCACATCCAAATCCCCTGCCGCCAACAATACTGCAAATTTCTGAGTGTTCGCAACAGAAATTTGATCTTGACTATCTAAACGAATAGGGTAATAATCCACCCTCACTTTTTGCTTGGTGTCAGGTTCTGCAATTTTATTGGTAACTTCCTCTTCCCAAACTTCAATTTTATCATAATCCTTCGGAATCCCCTGAACGGAAAGTATAAACAAAGGAATATTTTTATCTCTTTGAGCAATCGTCACGATTAAATTGATAGCAAGAAAAAGAAGACATACTCCCACGATCATATGCCATTTATAATAATATAAAACATGTTCCAGCTTTTTTTTAGGTGTCAAATCCTTAAACGTCTGCATATCTCTACCTCCATTTTAAGTAAATCCTCTATATTAATAGGCATTTTATCATAAAATAAATATATCACAAATAGTAAAATATATCTTTAAAAAATTTATATTTCACCAGTTTTTTTATATTGACTCTGTAAGCATTTTTATCTATAATGAATCCATCTTTTCAGTATGATATGGAGTTGAATAAGGTCTTTGAATTCGAGTTTTCATAAGTCTATTGCTTTGAAGCGATAGACTTCTTCTTTGCGATTTTTCCAGTTGAAGGGAGCCTTTCAGATGAATAAAATACCCAAATTATTCCACTATACAATGCCTCCGGAATGGAATGCTCATGCCTGTACGTTTTTAGAATGGCCGGAAAGGAAAGAAATCTGGCAAGAGCATCTTACAGAAACCTATAAAGCCTATGGGGATGTTGCTAAGGCAATAGCAAAATTCGAACCTGTGGTTATGATCGTTAATGAAGGTGCAAAGTTTCAGGCAGCCCATTACTGCGGCCCTGATGTTCAATTGTTAGAAATTCCCCACGACGATTCCTGGATGCGGGATAATGGTCCAACCTTTCTTGTGAATGAAAAAGGAGAATTATCTGGTGTTAATTGGAAGTTTAATGCCTGGGGAGAAAAATATTTTCCTTTTGAAAATGATAATAAAGTCGCTTCTAATCTTTTAAACACATTAAATATTCCTTGCTTCGACGCACCAATTGTTTTAGAAGGGGGCTCCATTCATGTAGATGGCGAAGGGACATTGCTTACAACGGAAGAATGTCTATTAAATCCTAATAGAAATCCCCATTTGTCAAAAGAAGATATAGAAGAGATTTTGATGAATTATTTAAATGTGGAAAAAATCATCTGGTTGAAAAAAGGACTATATGGAGATGAGACGGACGGTCATGTAGATAATATCGCTTGTTTTGCAAAACCGGGAATCATACTGATTCAAACCTGCTCAGACCCATCAGATCCTAATTATGAAATTTCAAAGGAAAACATAGAGATACTAAAACATTCGACAGATGCAAAAGGGCGCTCCTTTGAAATCATTGAAATCGAACAACCTCCTACAATGTATGAAGAAGGCAGAAGGCTATCCCTTAGTTATATTAATTTTTATTTTACCAACGGTGGACTTGTTATACCGGTGTTCGGAGGTATTTGTCAAAAAGCAGATGAAAATGCCTTAAATATATTGCAGAATGTATTCCCTAACAGAGAAATCGTCCCAGTAGATGGTCTTCCCATTGTCAGAGGTGGGGGGAATATTCACTGCATCACTCAGCAGATGCCTTTAGGTAGGCCTTCTATGAATATGAAAGAGGTGATTTGATGCGAAAAGTAAGCGTAGCTGCAACTCAAATGCAATGCAGCAAGAATATAGATGAGAATATCAAAAATGCTGAAAAGCTGGTAAGAGAAGCAGCCTCAAAAGGAGCGAATATCATTCTTCTACAAGAATTATTCGAAACCCTGTATTTTTGCCAGGAAGAAAAACCGGAATACTTTGCTCTCGCCTCTGAAGTATCTGCCAATAAGGCAATTTCCCATTTTTCATCCATTGCAAAGGAATTAAATGTAGTACTTCCTATCAGCTTTTTTGAAAGAAAAAATAATGCACACTATAACTCAGTGGCAGTAATTGACGCTGACGGGAAAATTCTTGGAATTTATAGAAAAACCCATATCCCCGATGGACCGGGATATGAAGAAAAATTCTATTTTACCCCGGGAGATACAGGTTTTAAAGTTTGGCATACAAAGTTCGGTACCATAGGAATCGGCATTTGTTGGGATCAATGGTTCCCTGAAGCAGCCCGTTCTATGGCACTGATGGGTGCTGAAATTTTATTTTATCCCACGGCCATTGGTTCGGAACCCAAAAATCCAGGGTATGATTCCAAAAACCACTGGCAGCTTACTATGCAAGGCCATTCTGCCGCTAATATGATGCCTGTGGTGGCATCTAACAGAATAGGAACGGAAATCTTTGAAGGCTCCAGCATTACCTTTTATGGTTCATCCTTTATTACTAACGGCTTTGGTGAAAAAATTGCCGAAGCAGACCGCTCCACAAAAACCATTCTGACTGCAGAATTTGATTTGGATGAATTAAGCAATCAGCGCATTACATGGGGGATATTCAGAGACAGAAGACCGGAAATGTATAAAACTCTTTTAACCAGCGACGGTGCCCGTTAATCAGGTTTGCCGACCCCGCTCGGCACGAGAGTTTCACAAGCGAAACTCTTCCTTGTTACATAGGAAATTCCTCCGAATTTCTGTGTAATTATTACGTATGCTTGTGAAACTCTTTCCTGAATGGCAGATAGGCTAATATAAATGCAACCAGAGCCACTCCTTCCAGAGAAAGGATATACCAGGGCCAGGGACCTAAATAATCCATAATCGAAAACGCACTGGGTTTTTGACGAAGAAAAAGATAGTTTCCCCCGGTAAAAATATTTACAAAGGCAACAAAAATCATATATAGATTCGTTATAATCAGTACTCTTCCAATCGAACTTTTCTGAGGTCTGTATCCATTTACAAAAGTCATAAATAAAACAGCTATAACAACCAGTCCATGGGTAATAAAAAAGTGATAGAACATAAAATGAGGAAAATTATATCCCAAATCGGGAGTAATGATTGCCGAGAACACACCGCACATAGCCCAAAAATACAGAACCTCATATACTCTCTTAGACTGTGTCAATAATAATACAATGCAAAGTATCACTGCCGCTTCACATAAATTAAGGGGAAGAGATACTGCTATAGACCATAAGCCGTTTACATGGTACCAAAGATATAATAGACTCTGCTGAATGAATAGAATCGTTCCCATTGCATATCTGATAAATCGATTGATTTTATTTTCCCTTAGCTGTTCTCTAAATCTATAAATCAAAATAGAAACTAAGAATACAATAAGAATAACGCTCATATGAGGATATGAAAATGCCCTAAACGCGTTTCCTTGATTCTGTACTCCAAAAAACCCTTTCATATTGCTTCCTTCTTTTTCTGTTTTGATATAACTATATGCCAAAAAAACCTCTTTATACTTTAATAAAGAGGCTTTTTTCAGATTATGCATCTTTTAGCATTGGACTATAAAACTGATAATTATTTTTCCCTTTTTTCTTTGCAAGATACATGGCATCATCTGCTTTTTTAATTAAGGTTTCGATATCATGACCATGATTTGGATAAATACTAATACCAATACTTGGTGTTACACAGAGCGTATTCCCCCGAAGAACAAATTCATCCTTAAATGCATCAACAATTCTTTGTGCCAATTTATTGACTTCGTTATTTGTAATATTATTTAAGAGTATGATAAATTCGTCTCCTCCAACGCGACATACAAAATCCGTTTCCCTTAAAGAAGCTTTTAATCGTTTTGCTGTTTCTTTTAAGAGAAGATCTCCGATATCATGGCCTAAAGTATCATTAATTGTTTTAAATTTATCTAAATCAATAAATAAAATAGCCATCTGCTGTTTTTCACTCTTTGCCTCGGATAGAGTCTTTATAAAATAGTCATTAAATTGAATTCGATTGGGAAGCTCTGTCAATATGTCATGGTAAGCCATATATTTGATTTTTTCTTCCATGCATCTTCTTTCTGTTATATCAATAGCAACGCCATTGATTTGTATCACCTTTTTATTGCTGTCTAAAACCGGTATCACTCTAAGCTGCAGCCATTTTTCTTTCTTTGATCTGGTAGTAATTCGAATATCAAAGACCTTCGATTCTCCCTTATAAAAATCTTTATAATTTTTTGCTAGGGCTTTAAAATCTTTAGGATGAATTATTTCTTTCCATAATTTCGGATTCTCTTCAAAATCCTCCGGACTATATTCAGTGAGTTGAGTAATGCCATGAGAAAAAGACATTTTCTTTTTGTTTACGTCAAAACTCAAAGTAACCACATTGACACTATCCAGTATATTTTTTAAATGTCTGTCGTTTTCCCTTTCCTTTACCCATAAATCTCTCGTAAATTTTGTATAAAACAGAAAATACACTGTCATAAATGCCCCAAAAAGTACAAGATAAATCATGTCAGTATGTTGAAAGTTGTTTATAAGCTCGGTACCATGCAATGCAAAAGAATAAACCGTAATCCCCGCTGAATAAACTCCCGACAGCATAATAATCCTATACTGTTGGTATAAAGAGCTAAGAATAAGCGTCAGCCAAACAAAAATAACATTTACAAAATTAGGGCTAAGTTCCAGCAAAGCTAAAAAGTACACAAACATAATGCTAATAATAAGGTACATGGTAAAAATAATATTCTTCTTTCTGTAGACGGCAAA
>ERZ773359.6507-NODE-6507-length-10246-cov-11.494063_pt1 | contig 10246 bp, 11 predicted proteins | sample MGYA00374955_ERZ773359 | MGnify/ENA primary metagenome ERZ773359 (study PRJEB29098, sample SAMN04486028) | biogas fermenter metagenome | study: EMG produced TPA metagenomics assembly of the Biogas fermentation microbial communities from Germany - Plant 4 DNA1...
GAGTGTTTGACTACGAATCAAAAGGTCGCAGGTTCGAATCCTGCCGGGCGCGCCACTAATAATAAATTATTCTGCTATTATTTATTTTAATTTGATTACTGTTCACCATCAAAAGTAAAACCAGAGGAAACCCTCTGGTTTTTTATTTACCTTTCATTCCGAATTCAGCAGAACGACGGATTAAACTTCATCAAACTTTAAAAGCCAACTTAACGATTTAAACTAACATTCAACTTAAGTCCAGCCCTTACCCGGCCCGCTGGGCAACTTACCGGATAAAATAGACAACTAAGAGTACCGGCTTACCCTACCGATTGAACTCCCGAAAAGATCCTTGCTTTCTTCATAAAAACGGTCTGCCAGAGTCTTCAGGTTATAAGTCATTTTCTTAATAAAATCCACCGTAAGACCTTGGCTTCCCACCAAACCTGTTTTCTCTCCTTCCCCTTCGATTCTTTCCCAGCCACCCGTTATCGGGTTTCGGTAGTAGATGTCTTGCGCCTTTTCATTGTAAATTCCCGTTACTTTAATTTTAAGCAACGGGTTCTTCTTTACTACAGAAATTGAATATTTTACTAACGCCATTACCTCGCCCCCTTTTCTCCTCCCTCTTTCTTATTCTATGTAACGCGCAACAATTTGTTGTCAAAAGAAACAAATGTTCTAAAGTTATCTTTCCATTGGCCGATAAGATAAAGGACAAGGATGTCTCCCCCTAAAAGACACGGAAGTCCCGCCTCACCCTGCGGTGAGGCTTTTCTATGCCCGCCGGGAACCCCCTTGCATCGCATAATCAATTTTGTTATAATTAAAGGGCTATAGAGAAAAGGCCCCGTAGCTCAGAGGATAGAGCAGCGGTTTCCTAAACCGTGTGTCGGACGTTCGAATCGTCTCGGGGCTGCCACCAATTTAAGATCACAAAACCCCCGTCTCTAGACAGGGGTTTCTTTTTTGGCAATAAGCCCCAAAAGGGCTTGATTTGGCTTCTTCACGCTGGCAATAACCAGAATCCATCTTCTTTTCAATAAAGTCCAGCGAACAACTGGCGCTCTTTCTAAATTGCCTTTCTAAATTCCGCCCGTCACCGTCGTTTTCTCAGTTCCGCAAATATATCCGCTAGTTCAACATTCTGTTCGACCAGGAGCACCATTAGATGGTAGAAAAGATCGGCCGTCTCGTAGACCAATTCTTCTTTACTATTGTTTTTGGCGGCGATGATCACTTCGGCGTTTTCCTCGCCCACCTTCTTCAGGATCTTGTCGATGCCCTCCTTAAAAAGGTACGTTGTGTAGGACCCTTCCGGCTTCTGTTCCCGCCGCTCTTGGATCAGGCTGTACAACTCGTAAAGAATAGCCGGCCCCTCCTGACCAGCCGCATACATTGGCGCCGGATCAACCCGTTTCTTCTCTATTTCGTTTCCCTCGAGATCCCGGTAAAAACAGGAATAATGCCCCGTATGGCATGCCACTCCCGTCTGTTCCACCATAATGAGCAGAGCATCTTGGTCACAATCATACAAGATTTGCTTGACTTTCTGGCGATGGCCGGAACTTTCCCCCTTCATCCACAAACAATTCCGACTCCGGGAGAAAAACCAGGTATAACCGGTCTCCTTCGTGCGCTTGAGCGCTTCCGCATTCATGTACGCCATCATCAAGACCTGGCCACTCTTGTGGTCCTGGATAATCGCGGGCACCAAACCATTTTCAGCAAAACGGATCTGATCAGTCATAACCGCACCTTCACTCCTTTATCGGCAAGAAATTGTTTCGCTTCCGCAATTGTGTATTGGCGGTAATGAAAAATGGATGCACATAGAACCGCATCGGCTTTTCCTTGGTCGAGGGCGGCCCAAAGGTGTTCAAGGCGTCCAGCCCCGCCGGAAGCAATAACCGGTATTTGTACTTGCCCGCTGACCGCTGCCGTTAATTCAAGGTCATAACCATCTTTCGTCCCGTCCTTGTCCATACTGGTTAAAAGAATCTCCCCCGCACCTAGCGCTTCCACTTTTCGGGCCCAGGCGACCGCATCCAACTCTGTTGGTTGCTTCCCACCGTTAATATAAACCCGCCAGAACCCCGCCGCCTCTCTCTTGGCATCGATCGCCGCGATAATCCGTTGGCGACCGAATTCTTTGGCTGCGGCGGTAAGCAATGCCGGATCCTTAACCGCGGCCGAACTGATGACGACTTTAGCCGCCCCCGCCTTGAGGATCCGGCGCACCCCCTCGATGTCGCGGATGCCTCCACCAACGGCCAGGGGAATCGCGATCTGCTGGACCGTTTTCGCGACCACATCCACCATGGTTTGCCGTCCTTCACTGGTCGCCTTGATGTCAAGAAAGATCAGTTCATCCGCACCGGCCCGGTCGTAATAAACCGCTAACTCCACCGGATCACCGGCATCCCGTAAGTTTTCGAAATTGACGCCCTTAACCACTCGCCCTTCACACACATCCAGGCAGGGAATGATCCGTTTCACCTGCATCTTAACCATCTCCACTATATTTTTAACGTATCAACCAACCACCGCCAGGGCTTCAGCCAGACTGAACGCGCCATTATAAAGGGCTTTCCCAATGATCACACCGGAAACACCCACCGCTTCCAATTTCTTTAGTTCTTGAAGATCTTTGAGTGAAGCGACTCCGCCGGAAGCGATAATCTCCAGCCCCGTTTTAACCGCCATGTTTCTGGTAGCCGCAATGTTCGGCCCCGCCAGTAAACCGTCCCGGCTGATATCGGTGAAGACCGCCGTCGTAACCCCCAGTTCCCGCATGGTTGTTCCAAATTCTTCCGCGGAAAGCTCTGCGGTGGAAACCCATCCCTCCACCGCAACCCGGCCTTCCCGGGCATCAATCCCCAGAACGATCTTCTCCGGTCCGAATTCCTCCAGTAACTCCTGGACAAATTCGGGGGCAGATACTGCTTTCGTCCCAATGATGACCCGGGCCGCACCCAGCTCCAGGATTCGCTTTACATCGGCACGACTCCGCAGTCCACCGCCGACCTGAAAAGGAAGATCAACCGCCTGAGCGATCTTCTCAATGCTCTTCAAATTGCGGGAAGAACCAGTAAAGGCCCCATCCAAGTCGACCACATGCAACCATGCCGCACCCTCCTGGGCAAACTTACGGGCTACCGCTTCCGGTTGGTCCGAATAGACCGTTTTTCGGTCCGCCCGCCCTTGGACCAGACGGACACATTGCCCATCTTTCAGATCAATCGCAGGAAAAATAGTCATCAACATCGCTCCAAAGCTTTAATTTAAATTGCTAGAGGGCCTTTTTCGAACTCCAAACCCCTTCGACCCGTGTTTCAATGGCCACCGCCTTTTGCAATGCACGGCCAAAGGCCTTAAAGATCGCCTCGAGGATATGGTGGTCGTTGTCCCCCCGGATTAAGTCAATATGAAGGTTCATACCGGCATTGTTCGCCACGGCCTGAAAAAACTCTTTGGCGTTTTCTACAGAAAAATTGCCAATCCTTTCTCTTTGTAATTCCACGTTGTAAACTAGATAGGAACGGCCGGACAGATCCAAAACAACCCGGACCAAGGCCTCGTCCATCGGTACCGTTGCCTCACCATAACGGTTAATCCCTTTTTTGTCCTTTAGTGCTTCTTTTAAGGCTAGTCCTAAACAGATCCCAACATCTTCCACGGTATGGTGATCATCAACAGCAATATCCCCCTTGGCCTTGACTTTCAGATCGCACAGACTATGCACGGAGAAAAGCGTCAGCATATGGCTGAAGAAGGGAACTTCGGTATCAATCTCATGCTGACCGGTACCATCAAGGGTTAAGAGTAACTCCACTTCGGTCTCCGCTGTTTTTCTTTCAATTTGACCAGTTCTATCCATCGCCATTCGCCTTCTCCTTTCTGATCCGCACCGAATTGGCATGGGCCGTTAAACCTTCAACCGTCGCCAGTTTAATGATGTCATCCGCATCTTTAAGGATACCTTCCCGGGAATAGTACAACAGGCTGGAGGTCTTCATAAAAGTATCGACGGTCACCGGCGAATTAAAACGCGCGGTTCCGCCAGTCGGCAAAATGTGGTTGGGGCCGGCGTAATAGTCACCAACCGGTTCCGGGGTGTATCTCCCCATGAAGATGGCACCCGCATTTTTCACCTTACTCAACAGGGCAAAAGGATCTTCTACCATCAATTCCAGGTGTTCGGGGGCAATAAGATTTGCCACCCGGCAAGCTTCCGCAAGATCGGCGGTGAGGATGAAAGCGCCGTTCTTTTCCAGCGCCTGTGCGATGATCTCCCGCCGGGTAAGAGCCTTTATTTGCCTTTGGAGCTCCGCTTCCACCCGGTCAAGTAAAGCTTCGTCATCCGTCACGAGAATACTCCGGGCCATTATGTCGTGTTCGGCCTGGGACATCAGATCCGCCGCCAGATAAGCCGGATCGGCTTTTCGATCGGCAATGATCAAAATCTCACTGGGCCCGGCCAGCATATCGATGTTAACTTCACCATAAACCATTTTTTTGGCCACCGTAACGTAAATGTTCCCCGGACCGGTGATCAAGTCCACTTTTTTTATGGTCTCTGTCCCCCGGGCCAGGGCAAAAACAGCCTGCGCGCCACCCATCTTATAGATCTCAGCGATCCCCAGTTCCGCCGCTGCCACCAATGTATAAGGATTAACCTCTCCTTTCGCATTGGGCGGAGTGGCCATGGCAAGCTCGCTAACCCCGGCCACTTGGGCCGGAATCGCATTCATCAACACCGATGAAGGGTAGGCCGCTGTTCCTCCTGGAACATAAATTCCCGCCCTTTCCACCGGCCTAATGATCTGGCCCAGAATATTTCCTTGGGCATCCGGTTCCATCCAGGAGTTTCTAAGCTGCCGGAGATGGAAGGCCCTAATCCGGTCGATCGCCGCCCGCAACGCCCGGAGAAAATCCTCATCCACCAGCGTATACGCTCGATCCATTTCTACGGCGCTTACCATGAAGTTGGCTTCGGTGAGCTCCGCACCGTCGAATTTCCGGCTATATTCAAAAACAGCCTGGTTACCCCGGGCCGCGACCTCCCGACCAATCCCGGCAACCAGATCCGCGATCTGTTCCAAATCGGCCTGGGTCGCTTGGATAAAAGCGTCCAAGTCGTCATGGGCCGTGTTTACACGCCTTATTCTCATTGGCCTTCCCCCTTTTTTGCCTTCTGCTGCATGATCTGGACCAAGGGTTCAATCCGGTTGAACTTCGTCCGAAAACTAACCCGGTTGGAGATCAAACGGGTGGTTGAGTCCATAATTTGAGCCAACTCAACCAGGTTGTTTTCGCGCAGGGTCCTTCCGCTGGAGACAATGTCCACGATCATATCGGCGATCCCAATCAGCGGTGCCAGCTCAATATTGCCGTGGAGTTTAATTACTTCCACCTGCATCCCCTGCTTGCGAAAGAATTCCTCGGCAACCCGGGGGAACTTCGTCGCCACCCGCCGGTAATTCAGATCCTTTAAACGCATATTCTTCATCTGGGCAGGCACCGCTACCACGAAGCGGCAACCGCCAAAACCCAAATCCACCAGCTCAAAAACGTCTTTTTGCTGCTCAACGATGACGTCTTTGCCCACAATGCCTAAATCCGCCGCACCCTGTTCGACATAGGTGGGAACATCCGTTGGTCGACACATTAAGTAGCGCAGCTTTGCTTCCGCAAAGGTAAAGACTAAATTTCGCGTATCACCGGAGATCCCTTCGTGGGGAAGACCCGCCGCTGCCAACAACTCTAACGTCGCGCGGAGTAAATTCCCCTTACAAAGGGCAATCGTTAAATAATCATTCTGCATCATATATCCCCACCTAATCCAGGTATATTACTTGACAGTTCCCGATCTGTTGGGCTCTTCTTTCCAGTTCCGCCCGGCTACATGCTTGCACATCGGTTTCCACGGTATAGCCCTGTGCTCTTAGTTCTTGGGCCTTCGTAACGATCCGTGGCCAGACGGTCCCACCGACTAGATAGTGGGCTGGTTCCTCGTCCGGTTCTTTTAAGACCAAAGCCAACCGGTCCATCCCGATGGCAAAACCCGTGGCGGGACAGGCGAAACCAAACTGGTTAAGCAGGTTATCGTAGCGGCCTCCGCCCAGCAAACCGTACCCCAGTTCCGACGAGTAGCCTTCAAAAACAATCCCGGTATAATAATCCAAACCGCGGAGAACACCCATATCGATGACGATATGCTCTTCAACGCCATAAGTCTGGAGATCTTCATAAACTTTCAGTAATTCCGCCACCGCTGCAGACGCCCGACGATTATGTTCGATCTTACCCAACTGGTCTAGGACCTCGATCCCACCATGGAGCACCGGAAGGCGCGCAATGGTCGCTTTAACCTCATCATCAATGTGGGAGTCGTTTAAAACCCGCGCCAGTTCCACCAGATCCTTCTGTTCTACTAAGTGCCGGACCAGTTGTTTTTCTGCCTCCGTCATCCCACTCTCTGCCAACAGACTATTGAAGATCGCAATCTGATTAAGGCTGATCTTAAAATTCTCCAACCCCATGGTGCGTAAAGTCTCGACGGCAATATTGATTACTTCAGCATCGGCCCGGGGTCCGGAAGCGCCCAACAGTTCCACTCCCATCTGCCAGAACTCCCGGTACTGGGCCTTTTGGGGCTGGACGTGCCGGAAAACGTTGGCGATATAACACAGGCGTTGTGGAAAAACGGCTTCACGCAGATGCGTGGCGGCCATCCGGGCAATCCCTACGGTCATTTCCTGGCGTAAGGAGACAATCCTCCCCTCCCGGTCAATAAATAAAAATAGCTCATCCCGGATGTCCCGGCAAGTTCCGGCCTCGAGTACTTCCAGGTATTCAAAGGTTGGCGTCCTTACTTCCTTATATCCGTAACTACGGAAGAGAGCAAGCGCCTTTTTCTCCATTTTACGGCGGGTTTTTACTTCATCGGGCAAAAAGTCCCGTAACCCTTTGGGTATCTCTTTGTTTTTCATGAAGAGTCTCCTTCTAAACTATACTAACTCTTTTCGGTTTAACTTTCTTTTAACCGCATCAGCTCCCTAATTCCACACCATAACTAGCCAAGATCTGATTAGGCATACTAAAACGAACTGTTTTTAGGGGATCCACAACCTGAGAAACTTGAAGATTGCCGACCGCACTCATCAACGTAGCAATCTCCGCAATCGATAGTGGCGTGGCACTTTGCAAAAGATCAGCCATCTCCTCCACCGCAATCTGGGCGGCTTCATCCAAGGTCGAGGCCGAGGCGATCGTCGCGGTGACCTCAGGCGTTTGGACCACCGGATTCTTTATCTTTTTCCCTTTGACTACTTCCAGTTTAACGCGGACCTTACCGGCTACTTCCACCCCGGAAACGCCGATTTCGCCATCGCCCATGGCCGCATGTAAATCACCCAAGGCAAAAAAGGCCCCGTCAACAAAGACCGGCAGGTAGAGGACCGCGTTTTCGGCGATTAATTTAGTGTCCATGTTCCCCCCGTGCGCACCAGGTGTTCCGCAACTGATTCCTGCGCCAGCGGGCGCAACCCCAATGACACCAACCATCGGGTTCAGTGGAAAAGCGATCTTACTGTGAAAAACAACTTGTCCGTCCTTGATCGGGACCACTTTAGAGTAGAGATCATCCATCAAATGGCCGAGAACGCCCAGATCTTTACCGGTTGCCACGACGCCTTGGTCCGCGATTTGGATTTCCTTAATCGTTATTTTGAGTACATCCCCCGCTTCCGCCCCGTTAACGTAAATCGGCCCGGTTGCCGGATTGACCCGCTGCCAGTCAAGGGTATCCAGCTTATCTTCGGCTGTACAAATTTGATTGGCAAAACAATCCATGGTTTCGATCTCCACTTCATCCCCGGAGTTAATCTGGAGAACAGGTTTGTTCTCCTTATCGAAACTAAATATATACTGATCAGAAGAAAGCTTATGGACCATGACTCGTCCCTCCCTAATTTTCCGATTGTCAGTTAAGTTATATTATACCTGTTTTAAAAGGTTATTGGAATAATGAAGAAGATTGGTCGTTCCGCTTCTTCTTGAGTAAAGAAAGCGTCCACAAAATAACAACCAGATACCCGCTTATCGCAAAAATTGAGGCTTCCACCCCAAAGGCACCACCAGTGATCAATGTTGATGTGGTGGCTAACTTATAGGAAAAAAGCGCGCCCGGTTTATGAGACGTTCCGATGTTTAATATGTCCCCAATCATGATCATGTTCCAAACACCATGGACCATGGCGCTTGGCCAGATCGAATTACTTTCATAAACAATCAATGAAAACATGATGCCAACACTCGTTCCCGCGACCAGCAGGAAGAAAAGATCGACCAGGTTCATTTTAACCCCTAAGACATGTAAAAGCCCAAATATAACCGAAGGGAGGATGATGGCGAGTGGCCTTCCCCAACGTTTCTCCAGTGTCTTCATGATCAACCCCCGAAAGACCATCTCCTCAGCTACCCCCGCGCCAAGACCGACAATAAAAACCGCACTGAGAATAATATCGATTGCCTCCACCGTACTGACATTGTTTTTGCTGAGTTCACCCGGACAACATAATAACAAAGCCGAAACGGTGACCGGTAAGATAATTGCCCGGGCCAGCCAGGGAAGAGGAATACTAGGTCGGTTTATATAACAGCCTTCGGGTTCCATTTTTAAAAATTTCCGACAACAAACCCGAATCATGAAGTAGCATAGGGCGACATAAGTCACCCCAAAAATCATGGCCCTTACGCCTCTTGGTAGTGGTAAATTAAAGGCTAGACTACTAATTCCTTGGGCAAAAGCTAGAATAACAATCCCACAAAAGATCACCAGGATTACCCTGCTTGTACCAATTTCTTTTGTTTCCACACTTCTCCCTCCTCGCGCTACCAAAGACCCTCTTTTTGGATAAAGCACAGGATTGCCTCTTCCATCTGGATTAAGGCCTCTTCTTCCACCGGAAAATGGCCGCCATTTTTCAGGACCACTTTTCTTTTCGGTGCGGCAATTTTCGCGAAAAACTTCTCACTAATCCGGAGAGGGGTCCACATATCCCGGCCCGGGTGTACCATTAAGACCGGCGGTCTTCTAAACAGTACCGGCTCTAGCAAGGGGACGCTATTCATCATAGAGCATAAAAAATCGAGATTAACCTTACTTCCCGCGCCACGCTTGTCTTTTAACAACACTTCGAGAACTTCTTTGTTATTGACCAATGCTTGCATATTGGTCACCATTTTAATGGGAACTTTAAAACTGCGCAAAAACGAAGGTAATAAACCAACCAGCCTTATTCCGTATTTCGCCTGAAATTTGTTTTTTGCTGAGTAAATTCGCACTTCTTCATCCCGGTTATCCAGTAAATTAGTTACGATCAAGCCTGAAACATCTTGATGTCGACAGGCCACATTGTAGGCTAACATTCCCCCGGCACTTAAACCAACAAGGAAAACCTTTCTTCCTTTGGCCATTTCATCCCCGGTAATTTTACTCCCTACCTCGATCCAATCCGCATAGGTTACTCTTTTTTGACACCTACTGTACCCATACCCCGGAAGATCTGGGCATAGCACATTATACCCAGCGCGCGCCAATGGAACCGCTAAGAAAGAGAGGAGTCGACCGTTTCCGCCAACCCCATGGAAGATCACAACGGAGATATTGGCGTCATTTTCATACTCATCAAGGTGAATTTCCATCCCATTTATTGTTCGATACTTTTCGCAAGGCTTGCTATCGTCGGTTATTTGGTTCCTGGAAGGCAAAAGCGACTGCAATTCTTTCCAGGCATCTTTTTCTGTGTACATCACGGCTTACTCCTCTTCTTGCAATCCCATTTGCTTTAGCTTTATATGACAAAAGACAAAGACCAAATGCTATACTGATCAATTTAAACACACTAATAATTAATAAAAATACCATTTTATATTATTCTTTTTTTCCACAAGCAACCCTCTTCTCTGTCCATTTTTATTAGCACTTTCAACAATACTTTTACCAAAAAAAGATAAGGTCATTGTTTTAACCAATGACCTCACTATAATTTTTATACTTTGCCACAAAATATGTATTCATGTCAACGTTAGAAAATTACTGGTTTTCCCGTGTAAGCTACAGTAGATAACAACCATCTTGATAACTTCCGCTTTATCGGTATTTTTTTACTACTTACTATGGAGGAACCGGTTCCTGTATATATCTTAAGTATTCGACAAAGATAGCCGATTAATCTTAATAAGGCGTTAATGTTAA
>ERZ773359.6508-NODE-6508-length-10245-cov-8.800098_pt1 | contig 10245 bp, 9 predicted proteins | sample MGYA00374955_ERZ773359 | MGnify/ENA primary metagenome ERZ773359 (study PRJEB29098, sample SAMN04486028) | biogas fermenter metagenome | study: EMG produced TPA metagenomics assembly of the Biogas fermentation microbial communities from Germany - Plant 4 DNA1...
GTTCGATTTGGCTTTTTCGTTTTTCGTAGCCAATGACGATTTCTAACGCTTTCTAGAAAACGATAAAACGCTTTTTTGATATATGTTCGAACAAAAAAAAGAATGACTTTAATTCTAGCGAAGCTATTCTAGCGCCTTAATACGCTTTTTACTTCTAACCACAAGAAAAGAAAAAGGAGTGATTTTTCACTCCAGCGCATGATCGATGGCAAGCGCGCGCATTCTCGCGCGCGCTCGCGTCCGTTTTACTCGTCACCATTCTTGGCGATTTCTCCATTGCGTTCCGCGAATATTTCTGCTGCGTATTTTTCCCATAATTCGCGAATACGATTGATAACATTCTCGAGCGTTACTTCTGGATTTTTTAATTCGCGCATTTTTGCCGACAACTCTAGCAATTCCTGCTGGTAATCCTCATTGGCGTAAGCAAGAGGGAAAATCTCGTCTACTCTCGCGCGGATTGCTTTAAGCGCTTCTTTATCGATTCTAGCGCAATCGTCAATAAGTCGCGCGAGCATCCTTTTCTCATTGCTTCCGGAAATGCCGCGCGTTCCGCGCGTTCCTGCTTCTTCCCATTCGATCACTTCGATGCCGCGCTTTTCAATGAATGCTTTTGCAGCAGGATTGTTAAGCGGACTAGTCGCGCCAAAAGCGCGCGCAGCTGCGTTCGCGGACGAGAATTCTTTTCTCGTACCATCTTGTAATTTTACAACAAAAGCCATGTTAATACCTCCAGTTATTAAATTTTTTTGCCAAGGATATGGCGAATCCTTTTGCAATTCCATTATACCATATTTTTTGAATTCGTGTTCACGATCAAGAGAAGGCCGGGGTTACATTCACTCCGCCGCTCACCTTGCCGCCGCCGCCGCCTTCCAAGTACTTTCATCCACCAGACTCAATTTTTCGCATTTTCGCATTTTCGCATTTCGCATTTTCAATTCTACATATATTAGAACGGAGGGAGGGGGGGGCATATAAAGGGCAAAAAAAGCAAACAAACAGGGTTGCAAAAATGGAAAAAAAATGTTATTATGATAACAGGAGGTAACGATCATGAAAATTGCAAACGAGCGTATAAAATACAATTTAAAGCTAATGAAGGCATTAAAGGCAAGCGGGCATACGGATGCGGAGATAGCGGAAGCGATCGGGGTATCGCTACATGACTTTTTGAAGGTATTATCGGAGGACGATTATATTCGCGAAGTCTACGAGAGGGCGCAAGACAAACTAGCGACGGAGATAGAATACGAACTAGTGGAGCGGATACGGGAGCAGTTATCGGAGGGCAAGACGGGGGATGCGAAGTGGTATTTGGAGCGTGTGAGCGGGAAATTCCAGAAACGTGACGGATTGGATGTAAGGGTTGAGTCGATCGATGAAGTGATACGGCGTCGCGGTGGTGTGGAATGAATCCGCTAGGGGGTGTGGATTATGAGAACACGATATTTTCGCCGCGATGGTTTTTGGAGAATTGTCTATGGATTGTTGACAAAGATGCGAATTTAGTTCGGTTCAAACTAAACCGGGAGCAGGATCTATTATTACGGCACGTTGAGATATGTTTAGCGAACTCGTTGCCGGTGCGGATATTGTTATTAAAGGCGCGACAGATTGGCGCGACGACATTTTTCACGGCGTTGGGATTTTGGTATGCGGCGATGCACACACACGCGCACTATGGGATAGTGGCGCACCGATTGGACAGCGCGCAGAGTATATTTGACAAATGCAAGTTATTTTACAACAATTTGGAGCCGGCGTTACGTCCGGCGACGACGCAATTTTCGAGCGAGGGGATAAAGTTCGACAAGAAAGGCGGTCGGGGCATCAACAGCAAGATATCGTTTGCGACGGTAAACGAGGGAGTATATCGGGGGCAAACGTTGGGATTTTTGCATTTAACGGAGTTAGCGTTTTGGGATTCGGTTGATGTACGGGCGGTGGAGAACTCGTTATCGCCGACGGTGCCGGATAAGCCGTTCACGTTTATCATACGGGAATCGACGGCAAACGGATATAATCATTTCAAGTCTTTATGGGATCGAACGATGCGGGGGGAGGAAACGAACTATACGCCGTTTTTTTTCGGTTGGCAAGATCACGAAGAATATCGGAGGCGTGTCCCGACGGGATTTCAGCTAACGGAACGGGAGATGGAACTAAAGGAGCGTTTCGGGCTAACGGACGAACAGATTGCGTGGCGGCGGTATCAGATAGAAACGAACTATGACGGGAACGAAGAAGCGTTTCGTCAAGAATTCCCGATGACGCCGGAGGAAGCGTTTGTCGCGGCGGGGGCGGGGGTATTTGCGGCGGAAACGATTCAGCGTGGTTATGAGCTGGCGAGAGAGCCGGAGCGGGTAGCGATACAGAGCGTGCCGGTTCGCGAAAAATTACTGGTTTGGGAAAGGCCGGAAGAACGCGAAGAAAAGGTTTACGCGAAGAAGGCGGAATGGTCGTATGAGAAACAGGAATATGTTTACGTTGACACGGATTTATTATTGGAGAAAGTGCGATACAAGACGCCGTATACGATTGGGGTTGACACATCGGGATTAGGCGCGGACTGGAATCAGGTCGTGGTAATAAACAACATCACGAAAGCGATGGCGGCGCGGTTTGGGATCAAGACGATAAACGACGAAGAATTGGCAAAGATTGTGGTTGAGATAGCGCGGATGTATAATGACGCGTTGATAGCGCCGGAGGTAAACTTTTCGCATGAGATATGCAACTACATTTTGAAACTGGGATATGAGAACGTTTATTTTACGGAGAACATACAACGAGAGGATATCAAGATAGTCAGTGTAACGTATGGTTGGCGAACGACGAGCAGGACGAAGCCGGCGATGATATCGCTTTTGCGTTCGCGATTGAAAGAAAATCCGGGTTTAATACCGGATAAGGGGTTTTGGTATGAAGCGGAATATTACATTATTGAGAACACGCAAAGGAATGTGATGAACGCGGCTAGCGGACATCATGATGACATTATTATTGCGACGGCGATCGCGATGTATGTTTCGGACAGTATGCAAACGAAGCAATCGCCGGTGGTGGTAAAAGAGCGGTTAGAAATACCGGAGAACAGCGTATTTGGGCGGTTATTGGGATATGAGAAAAAGCGCAAAGCGAAATTAAGGAAAGGACTGTATTCAAACCATGCTTAAAAACTTGTTTAAAAACTTGTTTAAAAAAAGGAAAGACGTTAAGGAAGAAAAAATTGAGAAATTGGAATTAGAGGTTGCCGTTTTGGAATTAAAAGTTAGTCAATTGTTGGAAAAGGCGGAGGCTTTCGAGGAAAAGGCAAAGACTTTCGAGGAAAAGGCAAAGGCTTTATCGCAAGAAATTGAACAACTTCGCGAGGTTTACAATGCGGTAAACATAGCGTTTACGGAGCAAAGGCGTTCACGATACACGCAAAAATTAAAGAGTTTACTTCATAGTTATCCTGATGTGAAAGATGATTCGACGGAGGTATCGAGCGAATGAAAATCGACATAAAAAAAGAACCCGACAAACAGGCTCGCAAGATTTATGATGAGTTTAAGAATGGGGAAGCGTTTAAAAACTCGATTGATCTTGACAAAGCGATTAATCGTTCGGTTATGTTCGAGAATGGTTTCCAATGGAAAATGGATCAAGACATTGAAGAATTTCGCAAGATTACGTTAAATATAATCAAGCAAATAAAGCAAGTGCATCAAAGCAATATATTACAAAACGAGTATTCTTATCTTGTCAATTCTACGAATTTTGAATCTATTCGGAAGATACAAGATTTTTTGAAGTTTCTTTCCATGAAGTTACGTTTACGAATTTTGGATTTAAAGGCTTTGAATGATGATTTTACCAAAGGCACGGCAATCATGTATTTTTTCTGGGATACGCAGAAGCGCGGTTTTATGAGCAGAAGCGGGGGTGATTTGCGGGCAGAAATTATCGACATTCGCAATCTTGTTGTCGCTAATCCTTATTGCACGACGATTCAGGATCAAGAATGGATAATTTATGCGCAACGTGAAAAGATAAGCGCTCTTAAAAAGCATTACGGCGAAGATAAAGACATTGTTCCGGATGGTGATTTTTATACCGGCGGTACGGAAAAACAACCGATTTCCCTTAATTACGACGATGAATATGTTAATGTTTACACGAAATTTTATCGGAATGAAGAGGGGCAAGTGTTGTTTGTCACGGCGACGGAAACGACGGTATTAAAGCCGCCGACGCCGATGCAACCTTTTTATGTGCCGAAGAGTACGGAAGAAATGCCGAGTACGTTGGGATTGCCGGATGAACTTGTTGAAGAATTAAAAACTGATAAGCGCGGGGACTATATATGGAATTTATATCCGTTTGCGCGGTTATGTTTGAATGAGCGGGATAATTGTTTCTACGGAACGCCGATAGCGCTTGAATATGTTGAGGCGCAGAAGTCAATCAACAATCATTTTGCGATTTATGACAAGGCTTTGCAGGATAATGTTTTAGGTGGTTTTGTTTATCGTAAAGACGCATTGGATTCGCAAGAGATAACGGCTGAGAATGGTCAGATGATTGCGCTTGATTTGCGCCCGGGCGAAACGATTTCGCAAGCATTTGGGCGTATTCCGGCGGCGGAAGTACCGACGGGTTCGCATCAATATTCGATTACTTTGGCGGAAGTTATGCGCGGGGTTGCCGGCGCGTCGAATATTCAGTTAGGCCGGGCGGATTTTTCGGGTCAGAGCGGGCGCCAGACACAATTGTTGCTTCAACGCGCGAGAGAAAACGCAAGCGCACGGATGATGTTGTTTAATGACTATAAAATCCAGCAAGCGTATATTATGTTTTTGTTTGCGAAATTTTACTATAAGAACGAAAATTTTGCTATTGTTGAACATGGCGTTGCGGAAGATTCGGGACGCAAATATGAGGGCGATAACGCGTTTACCGGCGAAGATTATCTAGATGATGACGTGATAATTGACATTCAAGTGGGATCAGCGCCGTCTTTTTCGGAATATACGAATATTGAGCTTTTGGGTCAAATGGTTCAATCGGGTCAATTACCATTTGAGGTCTATTTACGGTTACTGCCGCCGAATTTAATTTCTAATCGTCAAGAGATTATGAAAGTAATTGAGAATAATTTTACGAAAGAAATAAACGCTCTTAAACTTGTAATCGAGCAACAACGACAAGTTATGGAGCAAATGGCGAAAACATACGAGCAAACGAAAAAAGACATTTCTAACATTGACACGATTGTGCAAGAAAACGAACGTTTGAAATCAATGATAGCGGATATTGCGGCTAAAGCGGTGCAGAAAGTATCGGAAACGTCGCAACAAAGCGCGGAACTTACAATGGATATGCAGAACTTACTTAAAATTTTGAATAAATAATACGAAAACAGTTGATTTACCAGAAAGTGTATGATATAATTAAGATGGTCGTGTTGCTACCAGCGTTAAGGTAGTGTCGCCGCCAAAAGCGTTAGATTGGCAAAGGAGGAATTTAATAAGTATGGAAAAAAAAGAAAAGGTCGATTCGAGTATTTCCGAATACTTTAAAGATCTTTTAGATGACATCGAACTCGACGAAGAAACTGAGGAAGAATCCGAGGAAGAAACCGAGGAAGAATCCGAGGAAGAAACTTCGGCTGAGGACGATGGTGGAAGCGATGACCTCGAAGAAGAGAGTGAAGAAGAAAAACGTCGGCGCGAAGAAGAACAGCGTCGAAAGAACAAAAACGCTGAAGAAGCGCGCAAGCGTCGCGAACGCGAAGCCAAAGAGAAAAAGGCTCGAGATAAGCTCGAAGAGCAGAGGAATGAACTTGGACGCCAGCTGGTTGATTTTAAGAAAAAATATCCGGATATTGATTTAGCGGCGCTTGACAACGACAAAAGATTCGCTCGCTTCATAGAGGGGAAACTTCTAGGGAAAAAAGATTTTACGCAATTATATGAAGAGTATGTTGATTTTGTAAAAGAAATTGGTGGAACGGCTGGGATAGACATTCAAAAGGAGCATATGCTTAAAGAGCGTTCGAGTAGCGGTTCGTCGCGTTCGAGTGGCGGATACGTTAGCGGAGGCTCGGATGTCTATTCTGAGCGAGATTTAGAAAGAATAGCGGCTCGTATTCCGTTTATGACGGAAAAAGAAGCAATGCAAGTGTTGCCGAAATTTGAAAAGAGTATAGAATTTTATAAGAATAAAAAATAACGAAAGAGGTGCGTTTGTAAATGGCGAATACTTTACAGGCGCAGTTGGTTGGTCTTTCTCAAAGGATTTACAAAGAATGGATTGCAAAAACCGTTCTTGTTCAGTCATGTGATAGAAGTTTTGAGGGCGAGTTTAATCTTGAAAGGAATGAAATTGACATTCCTGTTTATCATGATCTCTCTGTCCACAAAACCACTTTGAAAGAGAGAGAATTAAAACCTGCGCCGCTTGAATTTATGAAATCAAGCACCATTCGAGTAACGGTTGATAAAGCGCGTTACTCGCATTGGGGGCATTTAAAAATTTCGACAATCGTCGAAAGATTGTCGCAAGAAGATAGCGAAACAAGGAAAAAACTTGTTAATAGATGGGCGCGCGAAGCAGAAGATGAATTAGCGCTTTGGGTTGCCGGTTTACCGAGCCGGCAAGAGATTGATCTTTCGGCGTTGCTTGCCGACCAGACAACAAATCCGAATGGTCTTTTAACACCGGACAACATTGTTTTGGCTCTTGATATTCTCAAGGCAAAAATTATCGAGAAAAACATGGAAGTTGCGGATTTCCGTTTGTTCACGTCTGAGCGTTTCCGTTCGATTGCTCGCGATGCGAAGATTTTGACTGGGGCGAACCTTGACGCAAACGAACCGTTCCGCAAAGGATTTGTGGATATTATTAACGGTATCAAAATTTACGAACATGAGTGCGCGGCTATTACGACACGTAGTGCCAGTACTGGTCTTGTTATTGAGGAAACGGCTATTTGGAAATCGACTGATGGAATTCAATATGTCGTGCCGTATAAGAATACTATTGCTTATGATATTCCCCCGACAGAAGTTCTTATGGGTGCGAAAGGGTATCAGACTGTAGAATATTATGACTTTTTCAATCTTTATCCAACGAGATTGTATAAAGTTAAAATCAAATACGCGGTGTCGTCGTAAAGGTGGTGAAGTAAGTGCCTGTAAATATCAAATTAAACATTGTTCAGCCGGGTCGTGATGGCGTGAGTGAGGAAATTTTATTTACTAATGCGACTTCAAAAACTGACCCGTTGCGTATTCCGTATCGCTATCCGTTTGCGGATATAGCGAATTATGCCGCATTAAAAGCGCGGGGATATTTCCGCCACGAAACGACTGAAGTATCTAGTCTTTTGGGAGGTTCGAGCACGACAAATACCGAGGGCAAACTTGGTTTTCAATTGCCGCCGACAGAAAAACTCGTTCTGCTTCTTAAACGAAAAGGCATTGCAACATCGGGAACTCCGGACCAGAAAATCGTTATCAAGGGTTCGCGGCTTTATAGTATCCCTGATATTGAAATAGAGTTTGACGAAGATTCGACTTTTACTTCCGGCGAGAAATTGTATACTATTGATTTGTATAACTTTGGTTTATACATTTCCGGCGTTGAGGGCGAAGATGGCATAAGCATTTTCGTTGCGGAAGATAAATTCGTTAATGACAGTAGTAGCATGGAATTAGCGTTGATTGCGCGCATGGGATAATCATGATATTGGAGGCGTTATTTTTAATATTATATGTATTGGAAATAGCGCCTCCTTTTTCCTAAAGAAAGGGTGAGAATGTGAAACTATGGGAAATTAAGGCACAAGCGTTAAGGTTGATGTTTGCAGACACGGACATGATGTTTGATTATACGGAATTTGAAAATCGTGCTGTTTATGAAAATATCAACACACGCGAAAAGCTGGTTCGCATGGAAGATAGTATCCGGCGCGCGATAGATTTGTTTTATGAATATGTCGGGCAATCACAGACATTTGCATCATATGTTTTAGATAAAAGCGATGAAGGGGCATGGCAAAATGAAATTACGCTTGCCGCCGATGTTGGTTCGCCGACGCGCGTTGATGCTGTGATTAACGATGGGCGGCTTATTCATGTTCATAACGCAATTAATTTTCTCTATGATTCGTTTGATGGGAAAATTAAATTTGAAGAAAATTATGTTCCTTTTGCAGAACGGCTTTCTTTTAACGTGTGGTATAAAAGGGCAAAGTTGAATCTTCCGCCGTTTGTTGACGAATTGACTTATGATTTAAACGAATTACGTATTCCGGAAAGCGCGCAACGCATGATACCTTATTTTATAAAAGGCGAACTCTACGAAGAAGATGAGCCAAATATCGCGGCGGCTTCTAAGCAGCAATATGTAAATTTTTTAATGACAATGGAACGGCCGTTTATTCGTGTGCAAACCAAAGTGAAAAGATCAAAAATTTTCGAGGGATAGTATGCAAGTTAAAGAAAGACGTGTATATAAATTTTCTGATTTTCGCGGTCTTGATTTGAAAAATAAACCGCTAAAAGTTTCACCGATGCGGGCAAGCCGAGGAAAAAATTTTGTCCTTAAAAGTTCGACGTTGTCAACGCGACCGGCTTTTGTATTTAAGCATTTGCCACGCTATCGAAAGTCCGCGGCATTTTTGTCAGAGGGGGATGCAATAATTGATTGGTACTATTTCCGCGATGTAACGATTTACATAACAGAAAAACATATATATATTGAAAAAGATAATAGAATTTTTTCTGAAGAGGGCGCGTCGGGAGAAATGCTTTCGGCTGTTAGAACTCCGCTTAATCATAAAGGATTAACGCCGTTTTTTCATGAAGAGAAAGATTGTTTATTTATTTTTGGTCTTGGTGAAATTTATGTTTATGCGATTTTACTGGGTTATTTTCATGTGCTTTATCCGTTGAGGGCTAAGCCTTCAAGTTCGGCGGAAATACCGGAAATTTGTCGCGAGGATTATGAAAATTTACCGACGCCATATGTGCCAACATTATTTATTGGTAATGAACCGTTTGAAGATGTAAATATGCTTTCAAATGCGGTAAAGTATCGTGTTTTTGCGGAAAGACCCGACGAAAATCAAGAGGAATATTTGATGTTTCGCCTCCCGACACATTATGACCCGACAAAACACGCTGGTTTTCGCGAAGAAATAACATTCTATAAAAACCGATTTGCTTCGCAAAATACGTTCCCAGTTTTTTTAGGAGTGCATGGTATAAATTTTGTAGATTCGCTTTCGGATTATGGCGGCATATATAATGCTTCTCCATTTCGTATAAAAGAAAAATATTTTTTCGAAAAAGATTTCGAATATTTCGGGTCGCCAGACGCTGAAGATAATGAAGTCATCGTTGAAGAAATTTCGTTTGATAAAGCAAAATTTTTTAATTTGACGGTTGAAGGCTCTAACCAAACTGTTTTTGAATTTTTATTGAATATTATCGAACGTGAAGCGAGTGGTTTTACAGAAAACAAATTAGTGAAATTTGTGCAAAAAGTGCAATATAAAGCAATCTATCGTGATGCGGAAACAAATTATATTTCTGCGACGCGAACCGAGGAAAAGGATTTAATCGTTTATGTTCAATTACGTAAATTTGAAAAAATCGAATTTCGTTTAAAAGATGAAGATATTTTTTCAAATAAGACTACAACGGCATCAATGGATTTTCCGGATTATCCGGAGGTGGCGGGAACTTATGAAAAAGAATATGAAATAACTTCGCCAATTCCGCTCCCCGACAATACCGATCTTGCTTCTACGAGTTTTGAGGATAAATTTATTTCGTATTGCCACACTTATCTAGGCGAACGTAAAGGCGATATTGATGATGATGATCGGGTAAAGGTTAAAGCGCGGTTTTATTCGCAGTTAAAAAGCGTTATACAATCAAAACAAATTTTAATTGATTATGACATTGATAATTGGTTAGTCAATGTTAATTATGATGTGTCGGATCCGTCTGATTTTCCGCCTTATCCGGAAATAAGCGGCACACCGCAGGTGGTAACAACCGAAAAGATTATTGGACTTCAAGGCGGCGCGGAAGGTTATATTCCGCTTGAAGTGGTGGATGATTCTGATTTGATGCCGATAATTGAAGAAGCGCTTGAAGATTTGTCGGGAGTTTATGGCACAGGTTATCTCAAGATTAGAATAGGCGCTAGTTACATTAGATATTCTCCTTATCCACCTACTACAAG
>ERZ773359.6512-NODE-6512-length-10241-cov-12.889947_pt1 | contig 10241 bp, 12 predicted proteins | sample MGYA00374955_ERZ773359 | MGnify/ENA primary metagenome ERZ773359 (study PRJEB29098, sample SAMN04486028) | biogas fermenter metagenome | study: EMG produced TPA metagenomics assembly of the Biogas fermentation microbial communities from Germany - Plant 4 DNA1...
CGTGGCAATCCCGAGTTTTTTACTCTATCTAATTTGCTTTTTAGTTTTTTTCGGGGGTTATAAGGGGCAGCGCCCTCTCATAGTCGATTTTAGCGTTCGATGGAAATAAACTTGTAAAACTTCCTCTTTCCCTTTATAATTATTCTCAAGAGGAGAGGTGGCTGAGCTGGCCGAAGGCGCCCGCCTGGAGAGCGGGTAGACAGGCGTTGAACCTGTCTCGTGGGTTCAAATCCCACCCTCTCCGCCAAGATTTGCCTCTAATCGTGCTAAGCGGGGAGATAGCGGTGCCCTGTACCTGCAATCCGCTACAGCAGGGCTGAATTCCGACAGGAGGTTTTTTCTTTTCAGTTCCGGGTGGAGGAACGGAACGGTGAAGGTTGGGTCTTGCGCGACGAATCTTTACTAACCCCGTCAGGCCCGGGAGGGAGCAGCGGTACGTGAAGCTCTTCGGGTGCCGCAAGGGTGCCTAACCGGAGTTTGCTGCCTCTGCTACGGCTGGGAAGAAATTATCGAATGTCGGTGCACGATTAGAGGCAGTTTATTGAAAACTAAGAAGGTAGAACATTGGCTTACCTGTCACTCTATAGGAAATGGAGACCGTCTCGTTTTGAAGAAGTAGTAGGACAAGAGGTATCGGTACGTATTTTAACCCATTCCTTAGATAAAAAACGACTTCATCATGCCTATCTTTTTTGTGGACCGCGAGGGGTAGGAAAAACCACTACTGCTCGCCTTCTGGCTATGGCAGTTAACTGCGAGAAAGGAATAACTCCTCAGCCTTGTGGGGAATGCGAAAGTTGTCGGACTATCCAGGAGGGAAATTCTCTGGATGTGGTAGAAATTGATGCTGCTTCTCACCGGGGTATAGATGAGATACGAGAGCTTCGGGAAAGAGTTAAATATGTTCCCTTGCAGTCTCGCTTCAAAGTTTACATCATCGATGAAGTGCACATGCTCACGACTGAAGCTTTTAATGCTTTGCTCAAAACCCTGGAAGAGCCACCAGAACACGTTATATTTGTGCTGGCTACCACTGAGCCTCGCCGCCTTCCTGACACCATCATTTCTCGCTGTGTAAAAATCATTTTTAACCCCCTACCGGAAGAAGCTGTGGTGAAAAAGTTAGAAGAGATAGCCAGAGAAGAAGGAGCTGCAATTGAAGAGGAAGTCTTCTATCTCATAGCTCGTAAAGCAGGAGGTTCTATGCGTGATGCCGAAGGGATGCTGGAACAAATTTTAGCCTGGGGAGAAGAAGAGCCTGTAGATTTAGCTACTGCTTCCTTGATTTTAAGAGAAATAGATAGCGAGGACTTTACTCGGCTTCTTGAGCTCATAATCAAGGGTGATAAAGGAGGAGCGCTTCTCCTTCTTAATCAATGGATTCAAAGAGGCTTAAGCCCGGAAGACATCAGCCACAGCCTGGAAAGCTATCTTCGGGAGTTGCTACTATTTCGTCTTACTCGAAAGCAGGATAAAAAAAGAGAAAAGATAAGAAAGGAGTGGCAATCTCTAACTAAACAAGTGAGCGAAGAAGCTTTACAAAAAGCTTTAGAGAGAGTAAGTTATCTTGAATTTGAGCTTCGTCGTTCTTCACAACCCCGGGTGTTGTTAGAACTTTGTTTATTGGATATAATTAAGTGCCTGGCGCAACCTGGATTGCCCGAGGAAAAATTACCTGAGGAAAATCCGGTAAAAGAAGAAGTTAGTCAGAAACCAGAAGAGAATAACGGTAATTTCTGGCCGGAAATTTTGCAAGAGGTAAAAAAAGCTAAAATTTCCCTTTACGCATTTTTGCAAGCGGCTGACTTTAGAGAAGTAGGTTCTTCTCATGCTGTTTTATCGTTTAGCTCTAATTGTCAATTTCACAAAGAGAGCGTTGAAAGAGAGGAGAACTTGAGCATTCTTAAAGAAGTCCTGGCTAAAAGACGAGGAGGGAATTGGAAAATAGAATGTGTTATAAATGAAAAAGCTCCTGAAGTAGAAGTAGAGAGGGAAAGAGAAGACAGGAAAGAAAAGAGAGAGGAGCAACTTTCTCATAATCATAAGTCATTGATGGGTGAGGTTATTGACCTCTTCTCCGGGGTGTTAGTTGATTATTCCTTAAGTGAGGAAATTGCGAAAGGTGGGTGGGAAGATGCAGAACTGGAAAAATCTGATGAAGGAAGCCCAGAAGATGCAAGCTAAGATAGCCAAGATGCAGGAGGAGCTGAAAGAGAAAACGGTGGAAGCTTCATCTGGTGGTGGGATGGTAAAGGTAGTTTGTAATGGACAGCAGGAGATAATAGATATTGAAATCGAGCCCGAATTATTGGAAGAAAAGGACGTGGAAATGTTGCAAGACCTGGTTCTGGCGGCGGTGAACGAGGCTTTGCGTCGTTCACGAGAAATAGCTGAAGAAGAGATGGGGAAAATCACCGGGGGGTTAAACCTTCCTGGTTTGATGTAGAGAGGAACATCGTTGGCAGAATCTTATCCTGAAGCCTTATCAAGGCTTATCTCTGCTTTTTCTCGTTTACCCGGTATTGGGCCCAAAACCGCTCAGCGTTTAGCCTTTTATCTGGTTAAATCCCCTTCTTTAGAGGTAGAAGAACTGTTGTCTTCCCTGCAGGAGGTAAAAGAGAAAATTCATTTTTGCTCTGTCTGTGGGTTTTATACTGAAGAAGATAGATGTAAAATTTGTGAGAATCCTCAGAGAGACCGGAGCGTAGTCTGCGTTGTAGAAAGACCCCAGGATGTTTTAGCTATAGAGAAAACAGGATTCCGGGGGTTATATCATGTTCTGCAGGGTATTATTTCTCCTCTTTCTGGAATTGGTCCAGAAAAAATCAAGATTAAGGAATTGTTGGAAAGAGTGAGTCAGGGAGAAATAAAGGAGGTGATCTTGGCCATCAGTCCTTCAGTAGATGGGGAAGCGACTGCTCTTTATTTGGCACAAAAATTATCATCGTTTCCCGTTCTTGTAACTCTTATTGCTCGAGGATTGCCTTCTGGTGGAGATCTGGAGTTTGCTGATGAAGTAACTTTGCAAGAAGCTTTAGAAGGAAGAAGAAGAATTAGCCTGAAACCAAGAAAGGAGGAATAGTAATCTTGAAAAAGCCCTTAGAAATCAGGTGGCACGGTCGAGGAGGGCAGGGAGTAGTTACTGCCTCTCGAATTTTAGCTGATGCAACTCTGCGAGAGGGGAAATATTTTCAGTCTTTCCCCGAGTATGGGCCAGAGAGAATGGGAGCCCCGGTAAAAGCTTTCAATCGCATCAGTTCTCAACCTCTCCGCATGCACTGCGGAGTTACTAACCCGGAAATAGTGGTAGTGATAGACCCTACTCTTTTGGGTTTAGCGGAAATTTTAGAAGGGTTAGATGAAAAAGGAACTATAGTGGTTAATTTTGAAGGTTCTCCTCAAGAACTGAGAGAGATGTTAGGTTTTAAAGGGGGAAGAGTGGTTACGGTAGATGCTTCCCAGATTTCTCGAGATATTTTAGGAAGGGTGGTAGTTAATACTTCCATGCTGGGTGCTCTCGGTAAAGTTCTCCCAGAAGTTAGTATGGAAAACCTGTTAGAAGCTGTTCGTTCCCAGTTTGGAGAAAAACTGAGACCGGAAGTCATAGATAAAAACTTGCTTTGTCTTACTAAAGCTTGTGAGGAGGCACAGATAGATGAGTGAGCTCAAAGGATGGAAGGAATTGGTGCCCGGCGGATTAATTGTAGAGGCGGGTAATGCCAAAGAGTATAAAACCGGAGATTGGCGAACTGAAAAACCGGAGCTTAACCCGGAAAAATGTATTCACTGTTTCTTTTGCTGGGCTTATTGTCCGGATAATGCAGTGATAGTGGACGCCGAAGCAGGAAAGATGCTGGCTTTTAACTACGATTATTGTAAAGGCTGTGGAATCTGCGCCGCTGCTTGTCCTGCTAAAGGAGCCATTACTATGGTTCCGGAGCGATAGGGAGGTGAGAGAAATGGCTAAAGTTGTGGGTTTTAACGGCAATGCCGCAGTAGCTTATGCTATGAAACAGATTAACCCTGATGTGGTGGCAGCTTACCCTATCACCCCCCAGACCGATTGTGTAGAGAGGTTTGCCGAGTATGTTAGTGAAGGGTTGGTAGATAGCGAATTTATAACTGTAGAAAGCGAACACAGTGCTATGAGCGCCTGCATAGGAGCAGCTGCTGCAGGGGGAAGAGTGATGACCGCCACTGCTGCTAACGGTTTAGCTCTCATGTGGGAGATGCTCTATATTGCTGCCAGCATGCGTCTTCCCATTGTGATGATGGTAACCAACCGAGCTTTGTCTGGCAATATTAATATTCACTGTGACCATGCTGATACTATGGGAGCAAGAGATGCAGGATGGATTCATCTTTTTTCAGAAAACGCTCAAGAAGCCTATGACAACACCATCCAGGCAATTAAAATTGCTGAAGATTTAGGGGTAAGACTCCCGATTATGGTTACTCAAGATGGGTTTATCATCAGTCACGCTGTAGAGCGGGTAGAAATTTTAGAAGATGAGGAAGTGAAGAACTTCATTGGTGCCTACAAAGGGCGCTATCCTCTTCTCGATTTAAATAATCCGGTTACCTACGGGCCTATTGACCTTTTTGACTATTATTTTGAGCACAAAAGGTCTCAAATCGAAGCTATTGATAACTGTTTACCGGTAATTGAGCGAGTGGGTAAGGAGTTTGGAGAGCTTTCCGGGAGAAATTATGAACTCCTGGAAGGTTATCGGTTAGAAGATGCTGAATATGCAGTAGTGGCTCTGGGTTCCACTTGTGGAACGGCTCGGGAAGCCATTGATTCTCTGCGGGAGAAAGGGAAAAAAGTGGGACTTCTCAAAATGCGCTGTTTCCGCCCCTTTCCCCGAGAAAGCGTAATTGAAGCTCTTTCTCCTTTGAAGGGGATAGCAGTTTTAGACCGTTCTGTTTCCTTTGGAGGATTTGGTGGACCACTGTTTACTGAAGTTCGCTCTGCTCTTTACGATGCCCCTTCTCGTCCTTCAATCATAAATTTCTTCTATGGTCTGGGAGGAAGGGACATTTATCCTGAAGATATAGAAAAAGCTTTAGAGAGAACAGAGGAAGTGGTAAAAGCAGGAAAGATAGAACAGCATATCGATTATTTAGGTTTACGAGAATAGGAGGTTTTTAGAAAATGCCACCTCTAAAAGAATTGGCTAAAAGACCGGAGAGACTCACCTCGGGGCACAGGTTATGTGCGGGATGTGGAGCTCCTATCGCCATCCGACTGATTCTGGCTGCTGCTGACAAACCAGTAGTTGCTGCCAATGCTACGGGATGTCTGGAGGTATCTACCACTATTTTCCCCTACACCGCCTGGAACATTCCCTGGATTCACAGTGCTTTTGAAAACGCAGCTGCTACCATCACCGGGGTAGAGACCATGTATCGAGCGAAGAAAAAAAGAGGAGAGATCGACGAAGACATATATTTTGTGGCTTTTGGTGGTGATGGTGGAACTTATGATATTGGTCTACAATCTCTTTCTGGAGCCTGGGAAAGAGGACATCGATTTGTGTATGTGTGTTACAACAACGAAGCCTATATGAATACCGGTATTCAGCGCTCCAGTGCTACTCCCTTAGGAGCATGGACTACTACAAGCCCGGTGGGGAAAGTCCTTCCCGGGAAAACCCAGTGGAGAAAAAATTTAACTGAAATTGCTGTAGCTCATGATATTCCCTATGTGGCTCAATCCGTTCCCTCTAACTGGCGAGATTTAACCCTCAAAGCAGAAAAAGCTTTTCATACGGAAGGCCCCGCTTTTCTTAATGTGCTGGCTTCTTGCAATCGGGGATGGCGCCACCTCCCTGCTGATACATTGAAAGTGAATCAGTTAGCAGTGGATTGCTGCATCTGGCCTCTTTATGAAGTAGAAAATGGTGAATATCGACTTACTTATAAGCCCAGGGAGAAAAAACCGGTAGAAGAATGGCTGAAGGTGCAGGGTCGGTTCCAACATCTCTTTTCTCCTGCTTACCGTTATCTTATCGATGAGTTCCAGGCCTATGTAGATCGGGAATGGGAAAGACTGCTCGAGAAGTGCGGAGAAACTAAAAAGTAGTTTTTTACCCTGAGAGGAGCCAGAGCTTTCGAGCTTTCTGGCTCCTGTTAATCTTCTTTTAAGCTGCTTGAAAATGTTTTAAATTGATGCTCCAGATAGTGATAAAAAATGTTTTTTCTTAAAAAAGAAGAAGAGGTAGAGTTAGTCATAAATCGCTCTCGATTTGTGGGGAAAAGCCTGGAAGTGCGCTCTCGGGAAGAGGTGAAAGAGAGGTTACACGAGGTGATGAAGCTTTTTCCCGGCGCCACTCACTATTGCTATGCTTTCCGCATAGGAGAAAATACGGTAGAGGAATTTTCTTCCGACGCAGGGGAGCCACCGGGAAGTGCAGGAAGACCCATACTGGGTGCTATCCGGCGGGGAGATTTCACCGATACCATGGTGGTGGTGGTGCGTTTCTTCGGGGGTAAAAAATTGGGGATCAGAGGATTGATTGATGCTTATGGGAAAACTGCTCAGCTGGTTTTGGAGAAATCGGGCAAAAAAGCGTACAGAGAAATAGAATTTTTGGTTAAGATTGACCCTGTTTATTTTAGTCTGGTGGTGAATCAACTGGTAGAGGTTGTTCAGGATAAGCAGCTTCTCTCAATTTATCCCGATAGAGGAGAAGTGCACCTTCGCATTTCTCAAAGCGAAGAAGAGAAAATAAAAGAAATTCTTGAGGAAGGAGAAAGGACAGGGAAAATTTTAGAAGGAAGAAGAGTAAGGTAGAATTTGCCCGGGTAAGCAAAAAACTGATCCATCGGTAGGAAAAGAAAATAACCCCGTCTTTATTCTTTCTCCATAATTATGTTCAAGTCAGGATTCCCCATTTTCCAGTTTTCCCTTATTTTAATTAATCACAGCTTGTACCTCTTCTTGGGCAAAAAGAAAAGGCGTGGTTCTACCGCGAAACTCGAATCTCCACCGGTTATGATAGCTATTTTTGTCCTTTAAGTTGAGATATAATTCTCTCAAAGAGGGTTTGCGAGAGAGTTAAGAATTAGTAAAAAGGAGAAGGGAGAAATGGTGTATAACTGGATAAACCTGATAATCGGGATTGTAACCATAATTTGTCCCATTGCTGCGGGGGTAAAAGGGGCTTCGCTATGGCTCCATATAGTAATCGGGATAATTATAGTTCTGTGTGCTTATATGGCCAACCGGGGAGTAGCTAAAGGTTAAGCTCTGATTCAGGGATATTCTCACAAACCCTCTTTTTTAAAGTTGTATTATCATTAACCAGGACAATTAAAGCTGAAGAACCATAAAAATTCCTCTTTATCAATCTCTTTCTTATCTCTCCCTCGATTTTTTTTATTCTTCTCCTCTCCCTTCGAGGGAGAAGGTTAGGGTGAGGGTGTCTTTGCTTTGTCGTTACCCCTGAGTACCTCCCGTCATTCCTGAATGTTTCTATCATCCCCAAGTCCCTCATTCCTGAATGTTTCTATCAGGAATCTATATTATTTAAGGGCAAAAGCATCTAAATTCCCGACTAAAACTTTTGGGAATGACGGGAAAAGTGAAGTCGCTCCTGAATGCCTCTATAAGAAGTCTAAAGGTATTTAGAGCTTTTAAGTTTCCCCATAATGATTTCATGACAGGAAATATTATTAAAGGGGATACCCTTTTATAATTCTCGGAAAAATACGAAAATGGAAAAACAGTAAATACTACTGATGAGAAAATCTTCTACCAGTATAAGAGGAGAGGAAGAAGGTGAGGCGATTCTCCTTGTAAGATCTTCCCCCAGCCCTCTTCCTCAGGACAGGACTCAGACTGTTATTACTCTTTTTTCTTCCTGTGCTCGATAAATAGCTTCTATCACCTTTGAATTTCTTAATCCTACTTCGTAGCTGATTACTGGTTTTTCTCCTCCCCTTATCCATTGACTGAAAGCATCAATTTCTTGAGCATAAAGAGATAAGGGTTCGAGTTTTATTTCTTTATAAGCATTTTCTTCTCTTTCTTGCTCTGCGTTATAGCTTTTTTCTCCCTTTTCCTGATAAAGCCACATTTTGCCTCCCGGGTCTTGTCCGATAGTTTGGTGAGCAATGACTGCCCCTTTAGTTCCATAGACTTCCAGTATATTTTTAGCTGCTTTATCAGGAACGTTAAAATAGTTGTCCACTATACCTTGCGCTCCGTTTCTAAACTTAAGTATTGCTGTAGAGGTATCTTCTACGAGGTAAGAATGAGTAATGGTATCTAAAAAAGCGGCAACTTCAATTGTTTCTCCAAAAAACCATTCCAGGAGGTCAATACAGTGACAACCCATGTCTATAAGTGCTCCTCCTCCCCCTTTTTCCTTGTCTTGCCGCCAGGCAGAGGGAAGAGGGGGATACCAGCAGGTTAACTGGGCTCTACCTGCCACCAATTGTCCCAGAGCTCCTTCTTCAATCAACCTTTTAATTTCTTTATGATATACATTAAACCTCATCATAAATGCTACGCCTAATTTTAGCCCTTTTTCTTCTGCTATAAGCGCTAGCTCTTTTCCTTCTTCCAGGGTTAAAGATAGAGGCTTTTCGCAAAGAACGTGTTTTCCTGCTTCAAGGGATGCCTTTGCTTGCTGGTAATGAACATAGTTAGGAGAAGCGATATATACGGCTTCTATATCTTCTTGTAGAAGTTTTTCTACATCGGTGAACCATCGGTCTATTCCCCACTCCCTGCCTACTTCTTTCACTACTTTCTCATCTATATCCATTAACGCTTTTATTTCCGCCATTTGAGCATACATTATTGTTTCTTTTATGGTTCTTCTTCGGGCAATTCCCCCCGCTCCTATTACTCCCCACTTGACTCTCTCAGCCATATTTTTCACCTTTTATAGTATTCGTAAACTTTTTCCCAGGCTTCTATCATCAAATCCACATGCTCATCATCGTATACCGGGTGACAGGGAAAGCAGAAAGTTCTTTCCTCTAACCAGGCAGCATTGGGACAAAAAACCTTATCGTATTCTACTGCTGAGGGGTCAGTATATTCTTTAGAGCGGAAGGGAAACTTTACTCTTCCAAAGCCATTGTGTTCTAAATAAGCTCTTTCCCGGTACATCTGAGGCCATAAAACCGGGGAAACCGGCACTCCCTCTGCCTCTACCGCTTGCCAGAATTCTTTTATAGAAGAGCATTTTAATCTTTCCATATTTACTACTATGGGGAAAAGCCAGAAGGAAACCAATTTATCTTCTTTCTGGTGAGGAGGGAGATGCAGAATACCTTCATGGCCCTGGAAAGCCTGCAAAAATCTTTCTCCAATGGCTATTCTTCGGGGTTTATTCCAGGAATCGAAGCGTTCTAATTCGCAAAGACCAATAATCGACTGGATTTCTGTCAACCGATAATTAAATCCTACTCGTTCGTGGATATAAAATAGTTTTTTCTCCATTTCCAGCAATCGTAACCGTTCTTTCACGTCATAGCCATGGTCTCTGAAAGAACGAGCCTTCCAGGCTATTTCCTCATCATTAGTGACTAGGCATCCTCCTTCTCCTCCGGTAGTAAAATGCTTGGATTGACAGAAGCTGAAGCACCCCACATGACCTATGCTACCCGCTTTTTTGCCTTTATATTCGCTACCATGGGCTTGAGCAGCATCTTCAATCACATAAAGGTTGTGACGGTTGGCAATTTCCATAATGGCATCCATATCGCAAGGAATGCCATAAAGATGCACAGGGATGATGGCTCTGGTACGAGAAGTAATTTTTTGCTCTACATCCTGAGGATCTAAAGTATGAGTATCTTCCCTCACATCGGCAAAAACTGGTATAGCTCCTGCTTGCAAAACGCAAAAAGAAGAAGCAATAAAAGAGTAGGAGGGTACAATCACCTCGTCTCCCGGTCCGATATCACAGCTCGCCAAAGCAGCGTGTAAAGCAGATGTGCCATTAGTGGTAGAAACTCCATAACGGCAACCACAATATTCCGCCCACTTTTTTTCAAATTCTATTCCCTTGCTTCCTGTCCAGTAATTAACCAACCCGTTTTCCAGAGGTTTCAATGCTTCTTGCTTCGTTTTTTCCGAAAAAGATGGCCAGGTAGGAAAAGGCTTCTTGTTAATTGGTTCTCCTCCCTCAATAGCTAAAATTTGAGACATTTTTCATCCTCCTTTTTAAAATAGGCTTTGGGGATAAACTCCTTCCCTTCTCGGCTCAATTATAACAGAATAG
>ERZ773359.6513-NODE-6513-length-10239-cov-6.599568_pt1 | contig 10239 bp, 6 predicted proteins | sample MGYA00374955_ERZ773359 | MGnify/ENA primary metagenome ERZ773359 (study PRJEB29098, sample SAMN04486028) | biogas fermenter metagenome | study: EMG produced TPA metagenomics assembly of the Biogas fermentation microbial communities from Germany - Plant 4 DNA1...
CGTGGCCCTCATAGGAGTTTAGATCCTACCTATAAGGAATTGAAACGCCATTGCATCAAAGTCCTCAACTCAACGCCCAAAATTTAGATCCTACAGAATTGAAACTAAAAAATCGATAGGTTGTCTGGCTACGGACCAGAAGGTTTAAATCTACCTATAAGGAATTAAACTTCTAAACCTGTTCATTTTAGCTGACCGCACAAATTGTTTTGTTCTTATTTATAAGCCATCTCTAACACTGAGAAAAAATAAAAAGGAGCTGCCGGAAAAAGTTATAGTATTAGGTAAACCATTCCTGTTTAAACACGTCTAATATAATAAGGTATAATATATTTGCACAACTTTCCCAGGGAGGATTGAAATATGTGGAAAAAAGCTCTCTCGTATATTCTTATACTTTCATTTTTTGTGTCAGTAATATGGTTTGCTAATCCCGTCACTCCTGCAGCTGCTTACTCAGAAAACTTTAAAGATGGGTTCTTAGTTACTCCGGAAAAAGAAGATGAAACGGGAGTTGCACTTGACAGCGGATTTATATTAACTTCAGAAATGGATTTGACCCTGGATTATGTCCGGGAAATAGTTTCTGTAAGAGATATTGAAGTTCTGAATATTACTCAAATAACAAACCGTAAGTTCCTGATAAAACCTGTCGAACCTCTGAAACAGAACAAAGTTTATTATATAGACATCAGGACAGCCAGCAACGACACTGTCACCTTCGCATTTCAGACAAAAAGAGACTTTGTAGTTCTTGGAACTCTTCCTGCCGATACTTCAAACAATGTCCCTCTTGACACCGGAATTGAAATATATTTTTCTTATCCTGATGTGGAAAATATAGAGAATTTCTTTGAAATTAGTCCTAAGGTTGAGGGTCGTTTTGAAAACTATGGATATACCACGGTTTTCATACCTGAAAACAAACTTCAACCTGAAACCATCTATGAGATAATAATTAAAAAAGGGCTTACAGCAGCAAACGGACTTGTTGCCCTTGAAAAAGACTATGTATTTGCTTTTGAAACCTCTCCTGATTCAAAGAGCACAGCCCATCCCTACCCGGGATATCTTTCTTTCTCAGATAACTGGAATGAGTTTGAGACAGGTGAAAAACCTGTAGTGCCTTTCAATATTCACTTGAACTCAAACCCTGAATCAGTAGATGTTAAGCTTACTGTTTTTGAATTTAAGACCATACATGAATTCATCAAGGCCATTAAGGAAAATGAAAAAGTACCTTCCTGGGCTGCCTATTCCCGGAGAAAAGCCATGGTTGATAGCTCAAACCTTGAAAAAGTTTTGGAGTTCAGCCAAAACTTCAATTTAAAAGTATGGCAGTCAAGAAATATGATGTTTCCGGAAGCTCTGCCCCATGGATTCTATCTATTGGAGCTGTCATGCGATGATATGAAAGCCCAGGCATTTATGCAGATTTCAGATATTTCAGCCTATACCATAAGCGACAAGGACCAAACCCTTATTTGGCTGAATGATATCAAAACCGGAAAAGTTGTTCCCAGCGCAAATATTTTTGATCATATAACCGAAAAGAGTGCAAAAACGGATAAAGACGGTATCGCTGTGCTTCCAACCGCTTTTGCGGATAATAACACTGAAGACTTTAGGCTGTTACTGTATGAGGTTACAACCTCAGACCAGAAGAAGAGCCTGATAAATGCAGGATACATTTATGGCCCTGCTTATATAGACAGCCCTTCGGGCGGGCTATACTGGCGGTACCTGCAGACAGACAGAACCCTGTATAAACCCTATGATACAGTTGAGTTCTGGGGATTTATAAAGAGCAGAACCGATGAAGCCACACCTCGCAAAGTAACTGTTGAGTTATTGCAGGGCGGCTATTATCCAATGAGAGGGGCAGGCTCATTCTTTATGCCATTTATGTCCAATTCTCTTGAAACCCTCACTCTGAATACGGAAAACGGCTTCTTTGAAGGAAGTCTTAAGCTTCCTGACCTTGACCCGGGTTCCTACAACCTGCAAGTAAAGGACGGGGATAAAGTAATTTCCAGCACCTATTTCAGTGTTGAGAATTATGTAAAACCCCAATACAAACTTGAAATATCAGGTAACAAAAATGCTGTCTTTACAGGCGAAGAAATTGTCTTTGAAATAAAAGCCTCTTTCTTTGAAGGAATTCCGGTTTCCAATATACCTGTAAGATACAGTATTTACGGGCACGGCAATACGAAGACCGAAACTGGTATTACCGATGAAAACGGTATATTAAAAGTTGAGTACACTCCGGAATATGTAGAATCAATGCAGGGACAGCATTATTACAACATAAATGTCAACGCTGAATTCCCTGAAACAGGCAGTATCACCGCCTCTTATGGTTTCAGAGTTTTTGCCAATGACATCGCATTCACCTCCAAAGGTGAAATTAAAGACGACAGGGGAATTGTTACTATTACAGTAAACGAAGTGGAACTTAATACTTTAAATGATGAGGATCCTCAAAATGATACCTATATTGGCAAGCCGATAAACAGCCAAAAATTATCTCTGTCCATTGAACATATAATCTGGGAGAAAATTGAGACAGGAACCGAGTATGATCCTATCAATAAGGTTGTGAGAAAGCTTTATGATTACAGGGAAAAATCCGTACCTGTGGCAAAGGCTTACCTTTTAACAGATAATAAAGGTGTTGCCCGCTTCCAGTTCAATGTTGTTTCTGAGAATGAAGGCTATTATGTCGTAAAAATCACGACACAGGACAGAAACGGACGCAACATGAAGGGTGAGACATGGATATACAATAATAATTTGGAAATCATCCAAACTCCTTCCTCCTACGAATATTATACTCTCAAACCCGACAAAGAGGCATACAGAGCCGATGAGCCTGTAAATGTCAAAGTACTGAAGAATAACGAAGAACCATTAAGAGATATGCGCACCCTCTTTGTTCAGGCACGAAACGGAATTCAAAGCTATACAGTCAAAGCCCAGCCTGAATTAACACAAACATTCCCGGAAAGCTTTGCACCCAATTATTATCTGCAGGGTATTGTGTTTAATGGAAAAGGTTATATCAATACCAGCACAAACATCCGTTATGATTACGAGGAAAAAAGAATAAATCTTGAAATAAAAACAGACAGGGAAAGTTACAAACCCGGTGATAATATTACATTAAGCATCGGAGCCACCGACATTGACGGCAGCCATGTTCCTGCTAAAGTCAATCTGTCCATGATAGATGAGGCTTTACTCAGCCTTTCTGATCAATATATTGATCCTCTTTCTGAACTGTACAGCTGGATTGGCAGCGGAATCATAAGGTCGACATACACAAGGCGCTCCAGCCGCGGTTCTATGGGAATGGAAACTGGCAATGCAGCAACCCAGGATATGGCTCCTGCTCCAGACCCGGTTGCCGGAGTAGCCGAAAAAGGTGCGGGTTCCCGCCAGATCCGCTCAGATTTCAGAGATACCGCATTATTCAAAACCATATCCCTTGATAAAGATGGATCCGGTGTCTTCACTTTCAGGCTGCCTGATAACATAACATCTTTCAGACTCACGGCAGCGGCTGTATCAGAGGATCTCCTTGCCGGATCTGAAACAGAGTCTGTGAAAGTATCCATGCCTTTCTTTATAAATGATGCAATGAGCCTTGACTATCTTGCAGGCGATAAGCCTTATATCGGTCTTGGCGCATATGGTGAGGAGCTGAAATCAGATCAGGCCGTGACTTTTGAAGTTACAATCAATGAGTTACCTCAATACAAAGAAACGGCTGACGCTAAAGCATTTGAACGGGTCAATGTAAAACTTCCTGAATTAATGGAAGGAAGCTATACAATTACTGTTAAAGCGGTTTCAGAATCAGGTCTGACAGATGCGCTAAGCCGTACCATTAATGTACACTCCTCTTTCAGAACTGTTGAAAAAGCTGTTATAAAGAAATTGAAAGCCAACATGAAGCTCGAAGGAGGCAAGAGCGGATTAACAACTCTCATATTTGCTGATGCAGGAAGAGGCAGTCTGATAAATTCACTCCACAGACTTGCCTGGCAGTATGGAAACCGTCTGGATCAAAAGTTGACATCAAATTTTGCAAGAAACCTGCTTAAAGAAATTATCAACAATGAAGAATATAATATTGAGCTACTGGATATAAACTATCCGGATTATAAAACTAAAGACGGCGGCTACGGAATTCTTCCTTACGTAGACAGTGACTTAAGATTTACTGCTCTTGTTACACCGCTTTTAAAAGATAAAGTCGATAAAAACTCTCTTAAATTATATTTCTACAATGAGCTGTTGTCGGATAACAGCATTAAAGCTCCTGCACTCTTTGCCCTTGCAGAACTGGGTGAACCAGTGCTTGTAGAGTTGAACAGGGCCGCCGCAGTCCAGAACCTTAAACTTGATGATTACCTGTTCATTGCTCTGGCTTATGAAACAATGGGTGATATATCAAAAGCTCAGGACATTTACATTAATAAAATCAGACCTAACCTTGAGGCAAAAGCCCCATATATGCGCGTGAAAGCAGAAAACGGCGATGTTGATACAATCTACAGCCTTACAGCGCTTACAGCCGTACTTGCAGCAAGATTGGATAATCCTGATGCAGAAAGTCTCTATGAATATGTTGAGAACAACTGCTCCAAAACCCAATATACAGGTGTGGAAAAGGTATTGTACCTTGCAGAAATGAGCAAAAAACTATCCGATGAAAAAGCCAGCTTTGAATACAGTTTTGAGGCTGGTACCAGAAAAACAGCAGACATTTCAGATGGGCACTGCGAGGTTATAAAGATACCTTCAACTAAGATTGACACCTTAAAAATACTGAAAGTTAACGGGGATATAGATGTACTTTCACTTTATACCGCTCCATATACCGATGCTGCAGAAAATGACCCGCATATAACTGTTTCAAGAAAATACTTTAATGCCGCAACAGGGAAAGAGACAAATACATTTAAACCTAATGACATTGTTAAAGTTGAAATACATTACAATATAGACAAGGCTGCAATAGACAACATGTATGAAATAAGGGATTATGCCCCGGCAGGACTGAAACCGCTGTCAAATCCCTGGAGCTATGGTGTTGGTGAAAATCTCGGCTGCTGGTACCGGAATATCGAAGGTCAGGAAGTAACCTTTGTAGTCGGTAAAAACCAAAAAGAAATAAAACCCCTGGTCTATTACGCGAGGGTAGCAAGCCCCGGCGAATATATTGCCGAAGGCACAGTGGTGCAGGGCTCTACAGTGAAATCCAGCATGGTGACCCTTGAAAACTCCAGAATAATCATAGAACCTTGAAATTAAACTCTTTTAAATATGTTCCATGGAAATGTATCAGGCGGAGGGGATGAAAAAGTCATCCTCTCTTTTTTTACGGGATGTTCTATTGAAACTTCATATGACCATAGAGCCAAGTTTTCCTTATTTTTTGTTTTGTGACCATACTTTGCGTCACCATAAAGCGGTGTACCATTGTTGGCCATCTGAACACGTATCTGATGACTTCTGCCCGTTAATAAATCAACTTTTACCAGACTTAAGCCATCAATATATTCTATGACCTCATACTTCAAAATTGCTTCCTTTGCTCCCTTTGTAGACGGATCCACAACTTTTACGGTATTGGTTTCCCTGTCTTTTAAAAGAAAATCATTAAGCCGTCCCGTTAAATTATCCGGACAGCCGTTTACCACACATAAATAGGTCTTCCCCATCCTGTGTTCACGGATTTGGGCTGAAAGACGGGATGCTGCCTTGCTTGTCCTTGCAAAAACCATTACCCCTCCCACAGGTCTGTCAAGCCGGTGTACAAGGCCAAGAAAGACATTTCCGGGTTTATTGTACCTGACTTTAATATCAGCCTTAAGAAGATTTAGTAAATCCAAATTACCGCTCCTGTCCTGCTGAACAGGCATATTGGGCGGCTTTATAACTGAAAGCAAATGATTGTCTTCATACAGAATTTTTATATCCACAGCAAATACCCTATCAGTAATTTTGATGAATATAATTATATCATATAAAGACAAGTGACGGTTCCAGTGTCCTGACTTCTTTTACTGTCCGAACCTGATGGACAGGACACCGGAACCGTCTCCCTGATTTTTAATTACCTAAAATAAATGACTTATCAGTTCTGCCAGTTTTATTCCTGATTTCTGGAATAATTCAACTATACGGAATCTCACCTTAATATCCACATCTTTATCGGCAATATCAGCTATCAGGCGGTAATTAGGACCCAATTCCTTTTCAAGCTGGCTCATAGCCTGCTCATCCATTTTCAGGCTATGGGCATCAGCTACACAAAGAGGCGGAAACATTACACACCACCAGTTTTCACCCTCAGCTTCCCCCAATTCAATCCTTACTGCCTCATACATGCCTGCAGGAAGTGTTATATTTTCATACTCCTTGGTAGGAAAAGAGAACACTCCGTATTTTGCCTCTACCTTATGGTCTTTTCCGTTTTCTTTTATTATCCTTGATGCTACTTCTTCCAGTTCAGATAAATTATCTTTAAGGTATTGTACTGTCTGCTCCCTGGTTGCTCCTTCCGGATATTTCTCCTTCACATATTCAAGTATCCCATCTCTGACTTTAAGCTTTAAATCCTGATCCTCCAAAGTGTTGCTGTTGGCAACTATGTGCAATCTTACAACACTGTCGGCAATTTGTTTCTGTGTTACCCCGCTGTAGATAACACATAGAACCAAAACTGCAACAAACAATTTTGCTGCTGATGAAAGAAACTTTTTATTTATATTTATATTAAATCTCATCATAATCACCGTCCATTTTATTGTCATACTTCAATTATTCTCTTAAACCATTATTTCAATTCAACTGGCTTAATTTCCCATGGGATTATGATGGATTTATTTTATTCAGGCTCAATAACAGTTACATAATATTCATCATATGTCAATCCGCTTTCATAAATTTTTTCAGCAATGTCGCCCACATATCTCAAATGCCAGGGTTCATATTTGTATCCGGTAATATGTTCCTTATTTCTGGGATATCGTATTATAAAACCATATTTATGGGCATTTTTGCTATACCATTCAAATTCTTTTGTTTTTTCAACACTGTAATTATTTTTGATAACATCAACAGCAAGCCCTGTGTGGTGCTCGCTATGCCCTCCCCTTGAGTTGAAATTGTCAACATCCTCAATTGACCTTCCGCTTCTTACAGCGTTATTCCAGATCCGATGCTGTGTCCGGATACTCCTGTAGGTGCCGTAAGCAGTAATTTTAAGTCCAAATTTCTTAGCATTTTCACACATCTTAATAAAAGCATCGGCCGCTTCCTTTCTGAGATATTGGGGACCGCGGCCTTCTGCACAATAGGAATGGTCAAGCCTTACAAGTTCAGGTTCAAAGTCATCGGGCAACTTATTATATTTATTAACCAGGACAGTTATACTATTGATGTTTTTTGCTATTTTAACGTTTTCATAAAAGTCATGGTCAAGACCTATATTTACATAAGTGATAACTTTTTCATAAGGCAAATCCGGATTATTCTTTTTATAGATTACATACCTGTCTGTATTTTCATCTTTAAAATAACTTAAATATTCATAGTTCTTTAATTCTTCCAATATTATTTCGTTTTCAGTTCTGATAATGGGTTCTTCAGAGCCTGTACCATTTTCATCATTATTTCCTTGCGCGTCCCCATTTTGTTCTGGTTTATCTTCCCCAGTCTGTACAGGAGATGTTTCAGAAGGCTGCACGGTTTTGTCATTCTCGGAAATCTCCTCACCTATCCCTGTCAAATCCGGAACGACAATTTCTGTGAAAAATGAAATAAGAACAACGTAGACTATGATACTGATGGCAAACATTAGAGTAATTATGTGCCATCTTTTCATAAATGAATTATCCCCCTTAACATTCTCATGAGTTTATTTAATATTAGTATCTGCAAATTAATTTAGTCGATGTTTGTTCAATGTTGGTAAATGATATGCAATAATATTCCGATATAATAATAGAGAGGGATGAGACATGAATATACCAAAGATATCTGATATACTTCATCAAAAAATAGCAGAAATTCAAAGCCGTATACCAGTTAAACTTAATATACCCATAAAACAAAAATCTTTAAGTTTTGAGTATACATTAAATGAGGCTTTGTCAAAAATAGATAACAAGGCACCTGTAATTGATTCTGAGCTTGTCGAAGGAAAAACAAAATCCAAAACAAAATATCCCCTGGTTTCAGGTTCTTACGAATCAGTATATCCAAGGCTGTCCCAAACCCAGATTCAGGAGCTTATGCCAAGAATAAATGCCGCCGTCGAGAAATTCTCGCAGGAATACGGAGTAGACCCGCTACTTATCAGGGCGGTCATCAAACAGGAATCAGGGTTCCAGCCTTTTGCACTTTCTACTTCAGGGGCAATGGGATTAATGCAGCTTATGCCCAAAACTGCGGAAGGTTTGGGTGTCTCAGATCCATATAATATCGAGGAAAATATAAGAGGCGGCACCAGGTATTTAGCCTATCAACTGGATACATTCAATGACATTAAACTCGCTCTGGCAGCATATAACGCCGGACCAAACGCTGTGCGGAAGTTCGGGGGTATACCCCCCTATGAACAGACCCAGAAATATGTAAAAAAAGTTTTAGACTACTATGATTTATACCGCACCCTGGAAGGCTGAACATTAGCCGTTATCCACACTTTCCACAGAGTTATCCACATGCAAAACGGACAATAATAAAGGTTTTTATGAATATTTCCACATTATTCACAGGCCATTATGTCCACTTCCGATTCTCAGTGAGGGTATGGCATTTAAAGTATAATCAGCAAACTCACCGGCAAGAAAAGAAAAATAACCGGAAGCTGCTATCATAGCTGCATTGTCAGTACACAGAACCGGAGGCGGATAAAGGGATATCATGCCGTTTTCGTTCGCTTTTTGGCTCATTGTTTCTCTAAGCAAAGAATTTGAAGCCACTCCGCCGGCCAGGCATATCTTTTCTATTTTATGCTCTTTGGCTGCAGAAATTGTGTAATCCACAAGAACATCTATAACCGCCTGCTGAAATGAGGCACAGATATCAGCAACCGGAATATCTTCACCTTTCTGGTTTAAATGATTAATATGATTTATAACTGCAGTTTTAAGCCCTGAAAAAGAAAAATCATAAGGATTGTCCTGAAATTTTACCCTGGGGAAATGTACAGCCCTTGGGTCTCCATCCTTTGCCCATTTGTCAATGGCAGGACCGCCGGGATAGCCCAAACCCAACACCCGGGCTATTTTGTCAAAAGCTTCTCCTGCAGCATCATCCCTTGTCCTGCCCAGAATTTCGAAACTTAAATAATCTTTTACAAGGACAATATGGCTGTGCCCTCCCGAAACTACAAGACAAACAAAAGGCGGCTCCAAGTCGGTGTGTGCAATATAATTTGCGGCTATATGGCCTTCTATATGATGCACGCTTATAAGAGGCTTGTTCAGTGCAGCAGCAATGGCTTTGGCTGCGGACACCCCAACAAGAAGAGCACCTACCAGACCGGGACCATGAGTTACTGCAATCCCGTCTATATCGTTAAGATCTGTGCCGGCTTTATCCAGTGCTGAATCAATAACAGGAAGGATCAGCTCAACATGCCTGCGGGATGCAATTTCCGGTACCACCCCGCCATATTCGGAATGCAGGTCTATCTGAGATGAAATTATATTTGACAGGACATTTCTGCCGTCAGTAACCACTGCAGCAGAGGTTTCGTCACAGCTTGTCTCTATTCCAAGAATTTTAACAGTCTTTTTGTTCATTTAAGTTCACCTTCATTTCAGCCAGCTCAGACTGTCTTTAAAGAAAAGCTGAGCTAAAATAATAATCGTACCCAATGTAATTACATAATAGGAAAAATACTTAAGTTTTAGTTTCTTAACTGCCTTCAGCATTATTTTTATTGCAAAGAAACCTGTAATACCTGCAGCAATCATACCCGCCAATAAATTTATAGTACCGATACTTTCAAAAGATGCTGTATTTCCCTTTACAACATCAATTCCGTCCAGCAGAGCGGCTCCCAAAATAGGGGGTATGGACATTAAAAATGAAAAATCTGCAGCAAATCCTCTTTCAAGCCCCAATGCCAAAGAAGTAGTGATGGTCATACCTGAACGGGACACAGCAGGGAAAAGGGCAATTCCCTGTGCTGCGCCAATCATAAGAGAATCG
>ERZ773359.6515-NODE-6515-length-10237-cov-5.616284_pt1 | contig 10237 bp, 7 predicted proteins | sample MGYA00374955_ERZ773359 | MGnify/ENA primary metagenome ERZ773359 (study PRJEB29098, sample SAMN04486028) | biogas fermenter metagenome | study: EMG produced TPA metagenomics assembly of the Biogas fermentation microbial communities from Germany - Plant 4 DNA1...
TTTTATCGGTTCCGCTTTCTTCTGCTATATATTCAATTGCTTCTTCTACTTGGTCTTCTTCTAAGTAGTCGCACTTGGTCAGTATGCATATGTAGGGTGTGTTAGTTTCTTTAAAATGTTGTATGAAGGCAGCTTCTCTCATTCCTCCGATTACCTCACAGGATAGTACCCAAAATATTATGTCTGCTTCACTGATTGCGTTTATTAGCCGGTTTTCATTGGCAGGATTTACACTGCCAAATCCTGGAGCATCAATGATGCTTAAGTTAATGTTGTTTTTTACGCCTATATCGACTCTGTCGATAGTTTGTAATTCTCTTTCTGTAAAAGCTCTTTCATTGCATTTTCTAAGGAATTCTTGGGTAGTATATTCTACAACCTTGCCGTCAGTCATAGTTACACGGCAAAATTCTTCTTCTGAAGGCCAGTACCTTGCTACCCAGGATGTCATTTCAAGAATATCAGATGGTGCGTAGTTACCACCTAACATGGCATTTAAAAAGGTGGATTTTCCTGCCTTAAATTCTCCGAATAGTAGTATCCTTGGTATTTCCGGATTATAATAGTTTGCTTCCTGAAAACCTCTTTCGATAGGTTTGATTTCATCTTCATTTATAATGGAACTTTCCACATCATGGAACTTTTTGATTAAGCGATATGAACTATAGATTGCATTCTTCATTATAGAAGTACACCGTCCTTTTCTAAAATATATGATCTGAATATTTCATTTAAAGTTTTAGCAACAAATACTGAGTTTCTACCTTTGAATAATTTAAATTTTATGCTTTTCCTTTCTTTGAAAAAGAGTTTGCATAGTAAGTAAAGCTGATCATCCATGTAGGTGATCATATTTCTTTCGAATATTTTGTATCTTTCCTTTATTTCCTTCCTTATATTTAAATTAAAGGTTAAGTTATAGTGTAAAGGATTTTCCTTAAGTATTGTTCGGAAATTTATTGCATTTTTCATACTTTCCCTGAAGTTTATTTTTTTGTTGGCTCTGCCTACTACTTCGTAATGGCCGATTGAATATTGGGTTTTAATTACTTCAAAAAAGTTGTCTTTGATTATTTTGCTATCAAATATCTTATTATTATTTCTTATATTTTCGACTATGCGATTAGAGTAGTATTCTCTGCTGTAATTATAAACTCGTATATCCCACTTTATGGTTGCCTTTTCATAATAAGAATTAATTTCATCTTTTTTATTTTCGATTATTTCATTTAATAGGGCTCTGATGTAATAGTTTATTTTTTCTGTCCTGAAATATTTATTCTCCTTGACACTTTCCGGATAAAAGAAGGAATAATCTAAGTTTCTAAATACATTGTATTTACTCACTACTTCACGATAGGCCTGTTCAAACAATTCTTTATTATATAGAGTCAGTTGTGCATCCGAAAGCTCCTTTAGCTTATTTTTGAATTCTTCTATATCTTTGTTATCTCTATCTACTATATTGCTTTTATCTAAATATTCGTCGAATTTCACTTCTAGGTAATCTAATTGCCTTTGGTATAATTCCTCTTCATATTCTTTTTCTAGACTGAGGACTTTGTCCCAATGCCTTTCTACAATTTTTAGCAGTTTAGATCTTATGTAGTCTTTTGTATCTTTTCCATCGTAGAATTTATAAAATTGTCCCCTTGAATTATAGAAGAAGGAATAGTCTATGGAGTTAAAGAAATAGTAGCAATATACTCTTTCAGCTTCAAAGGAAAAAAAATTATCGATATTATGGTAATTTATATCTTTCCTTAGGCTAGTGTATACTGAATTTCTTAGTTCATCGATTCTATTATTAAGCTGGAGTTTTTTCTCGTAGTCCTTTAACCTAGTATCTAATACTTTTCTTACGTCATTGTCCCACTCATTGCTGTAATAATTATAAAATTCGTTATAGGATTTGAGCAATGATTTAACTATTTCTTTGTAACGCTTTTGAACATGGGATATGTGGTCAGTGGTCAGCAGATTTAACTTACTTATTAATGATAAGTTATTTTCAGCCCAGTAAATATTTTGCCTCCAGCTGTCATTGGGATTACTGCCATCTATTATACTTACTACAATTGAAAATTCTTTATCCATATTATTTTGTATACTTGGAATATTCAGTAATCTTCCAAAGTTAAGAGTAAGAGGTTCTTCTTCAATATCAATTACTATCCTATTAAATACAGCTGAGATTTTTTCTTTGTTGTGTTTATATAGCTTTTCAAGATGGTAATCTAAGAAGTCCATCTGTTCCTTGAAGTAGGTGGGGAAATAATTCCTGCAGTTAAAAATGATTTTATATATGTAGGAAGATTTTATAAGTGTTTTATTATATACAACAGCTTCAACATCTCCATACAGGTTTAAGTTGTTTAAGGTGTTTTCAATGTCATAAATTCTGTTTAATACGGATTTGTGGTTTCCTCCGTTGACAATTTTAAATTTGTTTTCTATGTAGGTTTTAATTTTTCCTGAATACTCTTTGCTCAGTTTTTCGATATATTCCGAGTATTGTGCACTTAGGTCGTCAAATATTTCATTGATATATTTTTCAGCGCCGCTTATTTTTTCCCTTTTAATTCTCCCTGAGCTAATGAGCTTACCTAATTTTTCGAAAATTTCGCCTACAATATTGTCGCCGAAAAATTCCTTGGCTGCTTCTCCTGCTGCTTTTCCCCTTAAAGAATTAAACCTGTCAATATTTATAGTACTTTCATTATGTAGTATTAGATTTCCAGTATTTAAATTATCTAATTTAATTGGTACAACCTTGTTTTGCCCTAACTTCACTGCCTTGTAATCAGTTGATTCAGCAATCCTGAAAACTGCATACAAATTATCAGCAAGTTGTCCATATATTTTTTCAAACTCACTGTTACACTGGTTAATAGGTATACGGTTTTTGATTTCTTCTGCAAAAACATTTGGTTGTTCACGACTTGTTAACCAAATGTTTTCTAATGAATTAAGTAAAGATTTCCTCTTGTGCTCAAGATTGGAGGATATTTTTTCTCTTGCATTATCCTCGTGGGTTGACAGGCTTTCTTTTGTACTGTTGTATAAGTTATGGTACTGTATGTAGTTGTCCGTAAACAGGGCTGCAATTTGTCTGATAAGGTTTTCTAATTCATTTAAATTATGATTATAGAATTTTTCTGCTTCTTTATGTTTAATTAATTTTTCTTTTCCTAAGGTATATTCATCTACAGCAGCCCTGATTTCTCTTATTGTCTTATTTTTTAAAGTTTCATCCTTTGCTCCTGCTGCACTGAAAATGAATCTTTTAATATAATTGCCGTATACCTTTTCCGCCCTTTTCTTTATGTCTTCCCATCTTTCCTTCGGTATACGGTCCATATATGTTATAATTCCGATTATTTGCTTGTTTTGTGAGTGAACTTCCTTAAGCTTGTCCAGGGCATCAGCATCTTCAAGCTTGGAAGCATGAATGCACCAAAGAACTAAGTCTGCCCTGTAGTAATAATAAGAAAAGCCATCTTCTCTCAGCACCTGAATTCCGCTTGCATTGTAGAGAGTTTGGGCTTTAATGGATGTATCTGCCCTTAACTGGCTGAATCCTGGTGTATCTACCAAAGCTCGTCCCCTTAAATTCCACCTAGTTTTAACATACCAGTTTATCTGCTTTAAATCAGATTTCCATTCTTCGATATTCCTAGTTACTTGCTTCTGTTTACTTTCAATATCTCTACATAAAGCAAATGCTTTCTCGAATGTTGTTTTTTCTTTTCTTTCCTGACCATTCTTTTCCCACACTAATTCTGCATATTCTTCGTCATTGGTGGTATAGGTATCTATTCTCCAGGTCTTGGGTAAAAAGTTTACCTCGGCAAGATTTTGACCTATCAGAGCATTAAGTAGTGTGGACTTTCCTCTTTTCCCGTCTCCCACAATCATTATATAGACTGGTTGTTCCTTTAAATCTTTAAGCTTTGAATCAATTTTGTTTTTTAATTCCTTCAGTTCATGATGTCCGCAGTAATATGAAAGTTTTTTTAACCTGCTTTCAACATCCTCATAGTTGTTAAAATTGACTGCCATACACATACTCCGCAAATTATAGTATTAGTTATTAAATTTTACTATTATTAATTATATAACGAAGAAGGATGGAAATCAATGGTGGTATCCTTTAATAACTTATTTATATCATCTACCTTCATGGGTCTTCCTATATAGTAGCCTTGTCCATAATCACAGCCTATATCTTTAAGGTAGGTTAACTGCTCTAGGGTTTCTATTCCTTCTGCAAGAACTTTCATGCCTAAATCATGGGCCAGCATCACAATAAACCTGGCGATGGCACTTTCTTTCATGGCACAACAATGGATATTGGTATAACTTCTGTCTAATTTAATAATGTCTATGGGGAGCTTATGCAGGTAGGTAATAGATGAGTAGCCGGTGCCAAAGTCGTCTAAGGCAATTTTTAGACCTTTGTTTCTTAGGGCGTTCAGTCGTTCGATAGCTAAGTCTATATTTGAAATTGCAGCTGTTTCTGTTATTTCAAATGTAATGCTTGAATAATCCTGATGGTACTTGGACAGAATAGTTTCAATTTGTTCAAAATCAGTCTTGCTTATGAGAGATTTTCCCGATAAATTAATTGATACCATTAAATCTTTAAGTCCTTCTTCTTCCCATCTTTTCTTTTGTTTTAATACATTATTGATAATTCGCCTTTCCAATTCGTAAATCTGTCCGGAAATTTCAGCTGCTGGAATGAAATCAGCTGGAGAAATAAATACACCTTCAGAATTCCATCTTACCAGCGCCTCAACACCGATTATTTTACCAGTCTGTAGGTCTATCTGGGGCTGGTAGTAGTTTTCAAACTCTTTGTTAGAGAGGGCTTTTTGAAGTTTAGTAGTCATTTGAATGTAGCGCATTGTTTCTTCGTGTATACTCTCATCGAAAAACTGTATCTTGTTTTTACCATCTTTTTTTGCAAATACTAAGGCAATGTCCGCATTCTTAAACAGGGTATCGAATGTAGTTCCGTTTTCTGGATAGACAGCAACACCAATACTCATGGATATGAAGAATTCCCTTGCGCCGCTGTTCCAGGAAGTACCTATGCTGTTTTTGATTTGTTCTAATTTTTTATTAAGTTCTTCTTCAGTTTTATAATCCCTTATTAAGACTACAAATTCATCTGTACCGAAATGGGCAACCATATCCGGCTCTTTTACTTGCTGGGATATTTTATCTGCTGTATATTTAAGGAATTCATCTCCCCTATAGTGCCCTAAGGAGTCATTTATATATTTGAAATTGTCAATATCTATATAGGCAAGCGCAAATTTTGAATCGGTATTTATTATATTGCGGATTTCTTTTGAAAACTTAGTTCCGTTAGGCAGGTTTGTCAAGGGGTTATAGTAGGCCATACGTTTTAATTCTTTGATGGCATTGTCGGATTTTTCAGTGGCTATTTTAATCCTTTTTTCACGATTATTTACCAGTATATATATTACTACTAGGGTTAACATTACAAAGAACCATCCCTTATAGGTCTGTAGCAACTTATATACTTCATAATTGTCGGTGTATATTAGTCCTAACAGGGCATCTGACAAGGAGATCCACAGCAGGCCAAAAACACCGTATTTCAATACTATAATTAAGGCTTCATTCTGTTTAATATGAAACCCTATTTTATTTAATTTCTCTTTAAAGAACTCTATGGGCTTCAAGATCTCCACTCCTGTAACAGGGATATTAAAAGGGAACATCTTCATAGTTCCCTTATTATTCTTATTGTCATTTCTTTGATTATAGCTTGATTACAGTATATCAATTTTGGCAATTTTCGTCAATATTTGATTTTTTTACCCATTGTTTTAAAAGATAACCCCTTACATTTAACGTAAGGGGCAGTTCATTATGAGATTTTTCGTTTTAAATAGGCAATATCATAACTGTTCTGGGCGGTTACGTCTCTTATTTCACTTATTTCTTTAGATAGCCGTTCTTCTGATTCTAACACTACTCTTTGAACATGCTCTGCAATAATCATATTGTTATCAACAAGCATTTCTTTAAATTCAGTTCGTAAGTTATCAAATCTTTTGTCAATATCATCAAATTTCTGGTCTATTGTATCAAGTCTTTTATCAATGGCATCAAATCTCTTGCCATGTTCATCTAGTTTTATATTTATCAGGTCAGCTATGGCTTTTAAATCTTCTTTTGTTAAGGCCATCTCTATACCTCTTTTCTTTAATTTTGTTAATTATAACAATCCGATATATTAAATTCAAGTTAAATTAATTTCAAATTTAAAACTGCTGCTGTACTAAATAGTTGCACCTTTACTGAAATTAATCTTCCATCTTCTTAAATACTTTAATATCTTTCTTTATATTGTAAACATAGGCGGCAAATATAGAGGTTATGGGTATGGCAAACAGTATTCCCATACTGCCGATTATAGCCTGGATAATCTCAAAAACTATCATTTCAAGATTAAATAAGAGAAGTACATCCTTGTAATTAACTACCAGTAACAAAACTACTGACAAGGAACTTCCTATGTATGCCAAAATCAAAGTATTTGTCATAGTACCTATGGCATCTTGTCCAATATTAAATCCAGAACGAAGCATGGATTTAAAAGAGGGATTGTCCATGTTTTCAGCCAATTCATTTAAGGCAGAGGCAATAGACATGGATACATCCATTACCGCCCCTAAGGAACCGATTACTATGCCTGCCCACATTATTGCTTTTAAGTCTATGGGGTTTTCGGGGGTTACCATTAATAGAAACATGGAATCATCATCGATTAAGCCCGTTAAGTTCAAAACATCGCTTATAAATATTGCCAATAGTCCTGCTATCATCAATCCTCCCAAATTGCCTACAATAGCACACAGAGTTTTCTTATTTGCCCCGTTAATAATTAAAAGACTCATAAATATAATGAAGCAACTAACAACAATAGATGATAAATAAATATTTCTTCCACTTAATATGGAAGGAACAAACACTAGGAATATGGAAAGGCATGTGAAGATAAGAGATATTATAGTATTAACTCCTTTCTTTCTTCCGAACAGGACTATAAGGGCAAAGAAACTTATCAGCAGCACCCACAAGACTCTGCTTCTGTCATACTCTAAGAATGTCCAATCCTCACCTTCCCCGCTACGGGAAATAAGGGAGGCAATAATTACTTTATCACCCTTGTCCACTACCTTAGGATTGACAGCCACTATATCGTCAAGATACTGGTAAGCTTCAAATAGTTCTCCCTTTAAAGTACCATTGGTGATTTCAGCCATAAAACGTACAGTGGTAGTAGAATAACTTTCATATGCATAATCTAAATTTTCTTCCGTAATTTCTTCAACAGAAACTACACGGGCCTTATAGGATTTACTTGTTTCGTAACTGCTAAAATCAATTTTGTTCATATTATATCCCACTGCAATAAATACAATGGAAAAAACAATGGTCAATATATAAATAATATTCTTATGTAGTTTATTCTGCATACTTATCCCTCAGCTATGTTATATTTATAAATATATTTTAGTATAACACAAGAACGAAAAAATTCAACGAAATATAAATAGCACCCGACTTTCTACTTAATCCGAAAATCGGGTGCTATTTATTTGGGTTTTCAAATTCAAATCCTGTTGGAATCACCCCTTTTGTCTATCTATATGATCAACCTACCGACTCTTACCCCTGCTTTCATTTTCAGATAAACTTTTACTGCAGCTTGAGCTATTCCTATAGAATGCTCCCCAAACAATTTGATTGCAGCGATCTTACAATTACTTGCATATGTAAGATTCAGCATCGGTTGTAGTTATACTATACCCATATTCATAGTTTTTAAACACTTTCTTGTTAATTTATATTATGCAAAATGTATTTTTATGTTAATTTAAATCTTAAATAGCGCGGGAATTTTTTTATGAAAAAAGATGTTGTATTAAGTTTAAATTTGTGTTATATTGTTAAAGTATTTATTTAAGAGACATGTGTGCTTAATACGTAAACAGAGGAGGTAAGAATGGAAAAAGTTAGATTAGGTATTTTGGGGATGGGTACTGTAGCATCGGGACTGGCTAATATTATTGAAATGAACAGAACTAAGATAATTAATACTCTTAATAAAGAGCTAATAATAAATAAGGTTCTTGTAAACAATTTAGACAAAAAAAGAAATGTGAATTTACCCAAGGAAGTCTACACTAAAGATGCATATGAAGTAATCAATGATAAGGATGCTGAAATTATAGTTGAATTAATAGGAGGAATCAATCCTGCCTATGAGTATATTAAGGCAGCCCTTAACAACAAAAAGCATGTAGTTACAGCCAACAAAGCCCTTATTGCCACTCATGGAGAGGAATTGGAAAGTATAGCTGCGGAAAATGGAGTAAAATTAATGTATGAAGCCAGTGTTGGTGGAGGAATTCCCATTCTAAATACTATGAGGGAAAATCTTTCTGCCAATGAATTTGATTCCGTCTTCGGCATTATTAACGGTACTACCAACTATATACTGACTCAAATGACGGAAAACGGCTGGGAGTACGAAGAGGCAGTTAAGGAGGCCCAGCGTTTGGGCTTTGCAGAGGCGGATCCTTCTTCTGATGTGGAGGGTGATGATGCAGCATATAAGTTGTCCATACTTGCAGCCTTAGCTTTTGGACAAAGAGTCAAGGTTGGGGATATTCCCAAGGAGGGTATTACGAAAATATCCAAGGACGACATAGTTAATGCAAAAGAATTAGGCTATAATATAAAACTATTGGCATCGGGAATTAAAAAGGATAGTAAATTAGAGTTAAGGGTACATCCTGCCTTCGTTCCAGTAGATCATCCCCTGTCCATGGTTAAGAATGAATTTAATGCTGTATTTTTAAAGGGCAATGCTGTGGGAGAGTTAATGCTTTACGGCAAGGGTGCCGGTGCCATGCCTACAGGAAGTGCTGTATTGGGAGATATAATGTATGTTGTTAAGAACATGGATAAGGTTGATGCAATCAGTAAGAGTTCTCCAAAATACACGGTTGAAAACAAGGCCATTAAAAAGTACTACATCCGTTTAACAGCGCATGACAAATTGGGAGTATTAGGACGAATTGCAAGTCTGTTCGGTAAAAATGGAGTAAGTCTTTCTTCTGTAGTTCAAAGGCAGAAAAATGGAAATGATACCGTGCCCCTGGTATTTATAACTCATGAGGCGGAAAGGAAAAATATAGATGCTGCTCTTAAGGAAATCAGCAGTATTGACGTAGTGACAGAAATTAACAGTATAATACTTGTAGAGGATTTTAAATAGTCCTATAGTTGAATTTAAGGGTCTTACCAGAAATGGTTAGACCCTTTCTATTTAAAAGTTTCATTTCGAAGATTATATATAGACTTTTTTAGGGCTTCTGCTGTCTTAACTTCTATCAGGACGGTGATGTTTTTTTCCTCTGCAAAATTAAGGAGCTCCTTTATTTTTAAATCCCCTTCAAATAGAACCTGGTGATCGGATCTTCCACTAGCATCGTGCAGGTGCATGTGAGCAATGAAGTCTTTCTTCTTCATTAAATATTCTTTGTCTGTAAAGTTACTTACTGCATCGTGGCCAGTGTCCCATGCCAATTTTATATTGTCATAAGTAAGGGCTTCATTCAATGTTTTTTGGACGAAGGGTTTACCGAAGTTGCTGCTGTTTTCTATTGCAAGGATTAGGTCATTTTTTCTTGCCTTTTTTGACAGGATACTTATTGATTTAATGAAGTTACTTTTATAGTTTTCCGAGTATTGGTCGTATATATAGACTTTTTTATTGGGTAAAGTCATTTTTGCTCCTTCGATTATATGCATGTTAAGGAGTTTCACTCCTGCTTCCTTTGCCCAGTCAATTGTATCTAAGAAGAGCTCAACATATCCCTTTCGTACACTTTCATAGAAACTGCCTAAGTCTGCATCATCAGGCATGTGCATGGTAAACTGAATATTTGTTTCTTTGGAAATATTTTTAAGTTCGACAGGATTTAAATTTTCTATGAAGTTGTAGGGCATGTTCATATTTAATTCTATAAAATTCAAATTAAGTTCTAAACATAGTTCGATTAATTCATTAAGGCTGTTAAATTCCACCAATGCAGGCATTCCAAGTTTCATTTTTGTCCTCCTAGGGCTATGAGCTCTTTTTCCGTCAGGTGGCGGTATTGTCCTGGTTTTAGTGTTTCGTCTA
>ERZ773359.6516-NODE-6516-length-10231-cov-5.323408_pt1 | contig 10231 bp, 11 predicted proteins | sample MGYA00374955_ERZ773359 | MGnify/ENA primary metagenome ERZ773359 (study PRJEB29098, sample SAMN04486028) | biogas fermenter metagenome | study: EMG produced TPA metagenomics assembly of the Biogas fermentation microbial communities from Germany - Plant 4 DNA1...
GGGTTTATTGCTGAGCGATTTAAAATTATGAAAAGTTTTTATGCAAGGCTAATGACTTTATGTAATAAATTGTGTATAACAAGTTTTATGTTCGACAGAGAGTGTTAATTCCCTTTTTTATTGAAATGTTTTCTAATATTTCTGAACATTAATTCAATTTGTTTTATCTATATAGGACGAAGGAACTATTTAGCTACAGCTTACCCCTCTTACCCGCTGCTTGCTTTGCCGGTGGGCATTGGAAATTTGTAAACAATATATTTTTTGATTGTAATGCCGTATTTTTTGATGTGAATATTGCCTTTAATACTGGACAATATAAAAGTGTTCACAGAAAAAACTCATGACTTGGGGATGACGGTATGCAGAGAAAAGATTTCCACATCGGCTGGTCACAGTCTGTTAAACCTCCGGAAGTTTTTGGTAATGAAGCCTATTTTTTGTGGGAGGCTCTAATGTCTCGTTACGATACAATTCAACTCAGTCAAATTTATTTAAACGCTGTTCATGATGCGGATTTCAAGCTAATAATGAAGAAAGGCTTAATGAATATTCTAGAAAAACAAGTTAATATTTTAGAACAAGAAATGGATCGCTATCACTTGCCCTTGCCTAACCGCCCTCCCAAAAGTGTCAGGTTCAACTTAACTGGGAATGTAATTACTGATGAATTTCTTTTTCGCAGACTGTCTTTGGGCATTCAAATCTCTATCGACAAACAGACCAATGCAATAGCATCCACTTTCTATAACGACGATTTACGACGTATTTTTGTAGGGTTTCTTAAAAAAGAATTAGAAGTTTACGATGATGTTTGCAAATACGGGAAATTAAAGGGCTGGCTCAAAAACCCACCTTTAACCTTATCCAGCGGAGGTTAATATGGTGCAAATAGGTAATTTTCACATTGGTAGATATGACAGTGCTCATAAACCGGTATTATCCTCGGGAGAAGGAAGTTACTTATGGGAAATACTGGTGGCCCTATACGATTGGAATGATACCTTGGAGATTCTGGTTAATTACGCTTATGATCAAGAACTAATAGATTTTCTAAGGAAATGTGAGCATTTATTAAATAAACAGACAAAAATTCTCGAAGATGAGATGGCCCATTATCAAGTGCCTTTGCCGGAGCGCCCCAGGAAAGCAATATCCTTCGATACTGAAAGCGGCGTAGTCCAGGATGATTTTATCTTCAGCCGTATTTTTATCAACTCGCAGAATTTTTTATTGCTTTGCTCCGGAGCAGTCAAAATTAGTGTAGTAAGTGAGTCTCTAAGGGAAACATTTTTGAAAATATTATTAGAGAGAATCGAAGAGTTTGATGAAATTTGTAAATTTGGTAGAAAAAAAGGTTGGTTGCAAATGCCCCCCAAACAGAAAATCAACTAAGATATATTTTTAAAAATTTTTAGGGGTAAACTCTAAGGCTCAGAATTTTCAGTGCATATAGCTTTTAGGCATATTCCTAAAAGCTATAATTAATTGTTGTCTAAGGCATATATATTTGTTATACTGATCCTAAGAAATTCAAGCTTATATGGATAATTTTATTATAAGCTTGAGAAACAAATCACAAGAAAGGGTGTAGGCCATGTTTGGTTATGCAGGCAAACTTCTTTTTGTGGACCTATCTAATCGTACTTTTGAAGTCAGAGATTTAGACGAAAAAACAGCTAGAGATTATGTGGGCGGGCTGTCTCTTGGAGCCAAGATTCTTTATGATGAGATGCCGGCCAAGACCCCTGTTTTCGCTCCTGAGAGCATGATCGGTTTTGTTACGGGAGTTGCTAACGGCACAGGCCCCTTCATGGGAGGCAGATACACCGTAGTAAGCAAGTCCCCGGTTACAGGTGGCTTTAATGATGCTAGCTCCGGTGGCACCTTTGGTCCCCTTCTGAAAAGAGCTGGCTACGATGCTGTGTTTTTCAAAGGTATTAGTGAAAAACCGGTTTATGTCTTTATAGACGACGGCAAAGTTGAGTTCCGTGATGCAACTCATCTTTGGGGCAAAACTACTATTGAACTTGAAAAAGCGATTAAAGAAGAGTTGGGAGATCCCAAAGTGGGAATAGCTTCTATTGGCCCCGGCGGTGAAAATCTTTCTAATATGGCCGCCATCATGAATGACGAGCATAGGGCTGCCGGTAGAGGCGGATCAGGCGCTGTTATGGGTTCTAAGAAACTTAAAGCCTTAGTTGTTCGTGGCAATCATAGAGTTCAAGCTCATGACAAAGATGCTGTTGTGGCTTTAAATAAAGAAGTAGCTGAATGGCATAAAGGACCGGTTGCTCCGGTTTATGAAATGTTTACTAACCACGGTACCGGTGGTGCTTATGATAGCAGTATAATAAACGGCGATACAAGTGTTAAAAACTGGCTGGGTACAGCCAATGACCTGACCGAAGAGCAAATAAAGAAACCAACTTCTCAGGAACAGGATAAACTATTCAAAATTAAAAAATACTCCTGTCATGCCTGTCCTGTTGGCTGTGGAGCCATATATTCCGTTAAAGACGGTAAATGGCCTATTGAAGAAACCGGCCGTCCCGAATATGAAACGGACGCCATGTTTGGCAGCATGGTACTTAATGGCGATGTTTATGCCATCAATCAGTGTAACTTCCTGTGTAATGAGTATGGTCTGGATACAATTTCTGTAGGCGCAACTGTTGCCTGGCTCATGGAGTGCTACAACAACGGTATATTTACCAAGGAAGAAATTGATGGCGTTGATCTTACCTGGGGCAACGCTGATGCTATTGTAGCTATGACTGAGAAAATCTGCAAAGGCGAAGGCATTGGCAAAATTCTGCAAGCCGGTTCTGTAGCCGCTGCCAAACATTTTAACAAAGGATTTGAAGCTTTGGTTCATGCCAGCGGTATTGAAATTCCACAGCACGATCCGCGCTGGTCTCCGGGTCTTGCCCGCACCTATAAATACGATCCGACTCCCGGCCGCCATGTCAAGGGTGGATTAAGTATTCACTACGGCAATCACCCCCCCGAAATCAAATATGACTATACCAATACCGGAGAAAGAGATGTCAATGGCGTTGTGTATACTGAGGCCCTTTATGCCGCAGGCTTTTGTACCATGGCTGACTTTGGTTTGCCACCGGAAATTCATATCAAGTTTTTAACAGCCGTTACCGGCTTTGTATACACACCGGAAGAAGCTAGGAATTTAGGAATAAGATCCCATACCATCAGACATGCTTTTAACCTGCGTGAAGGATTACGCCGTAAGGACTTTACTATTTCTGACCGCATTGTCGGCGTGCCTCCTCTTAAGGAAGGCCCCACTGCCGGTGTTACGGTTGATACCGAGATGATTGCTGACAATTTCTTTAAAGAAATGGGCTGGAATTTAGAAGATGCCGTTCCGACCAAAGAATCCCTGGAACGTGTGGGCGGTCTTGAAAATGTGATTAAAGACCTGTATGCTAATGTTTAAAAACGGTAAGGTGAACACAGTGAAAATTCAAGTTTATTTTGTTTGTCAGGAAGTAGTCGGCGATATGAAAGACGGTATATATGAAGTAGCTGAAGGTTCTACTATCAGAGATTTATTTTCGGTCTGTGAAAAGGAAAACAATATCTTTATTAAAGATGAATATCGCCAATGGCTGGTGTTTTTAGCTGACGGCAAACAGGCACAATGGGACACTGTGCTCCATAAGGTCAATACTGTTCATATTATCCGGGCCGCTGTGGGCGGGTAAAAAATCTAACTTAAAAATTCTATTCTAGCAATGAATGGGGAGGTAAGAAAACACAATAGTTTTCTTACCTCCCCGCTCTATTTTCCGCTGTTAAGTAAAACACCGGGAAGCTCTTATTCAGCCGACTTAGCCGAGCCGCTTTCCTGCTCTGCTTCTTGCAAGGGAATTTCATAGTATGTTCCGTTCAACAAATCAAATTCTAGCAGCATGCTACGGCATACTGTCCCCCGCCCTAACAATATTTTCACCGCTTCGGCGGCCTGCCTGGAGGCGGTATAGGCTGCCGTAAAACCTAAATTTCCATCCGGGGCTTTAAAGTTTTGATCCACTGCGGCCAGCATTTTTTCCAGAGCCCGGTCTTGGGGGTAAGCTACCGATACTCTCCCCCTCCACCCTACAATGGCCCCGTGAACAAAGGGTATGTTGGCGGTTCTGGCTGCCGACAACAGTATCAGGCGACTTGGAGCATTGTCGAGGGCGTCTACCACCAAGTCGTGCCCCTGTACTAGACTTAGAGCATTGTCTTTATTTAATTCCTCTGTTATTGCAGTCATTTCTACCAGGGGGTTTATTTCAGCCATGCGGGTTTTAGCAACTTCCGCCTTGAACAAGCCTAATGTAGAAGTAGAGCTTAATATTTGACGGTTTAGATTGGATGCTTCAAACACATCACTGTCCACGGCTGTGATATGCCCTACCCCGATTCGGCCTAAGAGTTCTATAATATAACCTCCAAGACCGCCGCAACCGGCAACTAGTACTTTGGCCTTGGCCAGCCTATCTTGTTCAGCTTGAGAAATAGCGGTTTGATTGCGCACATATCTTTCCCTAAAATATTCCATAGAAGCCCCTCCTTAAGCCGTTTAAACACAAATTTATTCTACCATAATTATACTTCTCGGGAAATATAGATTGTTCGCTTATAGGGCCTTATATCTTTAAGGTTATATAGGTTAATGTTATAATTATCAAAGTTAATAATACATTGGAGGGTGCCAAATTGGAACTTAATCAGTTAAAATATTTCGTTTTGATTGCCGAACTGCAAAACCTGTCTAAGGCGGCAGAAAAGCTTAATATTTCCCAGCCCTCTCTTTCCAAGAGCATCAGCAGGCTGGAAAAGGAATTGGGCACGCCGCTTTTTGACCGAAAAGGCAAAAAAATTGTACTTAACGAACAAGGCCGAATATTTCTGACCGGAGTTCGAGAGGCCCTGCAAGGGTTAGAGGATATTACGGCTGTAGTCGGTAACTTTAGCAAGGAGTATAGAGTCAGATTAAATTTGGGTATTTTTTGTTCCCAATCTTTAATCATTTCTTATCTACAAGAGTTTGCACAGAAACATGACAATGTTGACTTTAATATTAATTGTAATATTGCTTCCATTGAGCATTTGGATACCGACTATTTCGATATGATGATTTATCCTTTAGATGCCGATGCAGTGTTTAAAAAATATAAGGGTCATGTTCTTACCCATGAACGCTTTAAGTTAGTAGTTAATAGAAAGCATCCCCTGGCCGGCCAAAAGGCGGTAGAAATCGAAGATCTCCAAGATGAGCAATTCGTATTTATTCAACATTCACGGCGCAGAATCGAGCAGCCCTATCACCTCTGTGTAAGTAGGGGGGTTAAGCCAAGAATCAAATATACCACCAACAGTCTTGAATCCCATAGGCAAATTATCGCCTATAATCTGGCTATAGGCTTTATGGCCGAGGGAAATGCAGAATTTTATTTTTCCAATCCCGAGCTGGTAATTCTGGATATTAAAGATAAATTATTCGTGCAAACAGTAATGATTGGTTTCAAACGCGAAAAACATCTTTCGGAAACCGCTAAACTATTTAGAGATTTTATTATGGATCATATTCAAATAAGTCCCGATAAATAATGTACTACTATACAGTCGGAGGCCTTAAATGATTAAAAAAAATAATTTTAAAAAAATGGATACCTATCTGACAATGGCAGTAGTTTTAATTGTGATTATAGTCTTATGTTTACCTTTCGGCTCTCTGGCCAGTAAACAGACCTCACAAGAACAGCAATGGGAACAAGGGCAAACCATTAGGGGCAAAGTGTTAAGCATTTCCCGCAATATGGAGAAAGAGCAGATGGCACCGGATTTAGGTGAAGGATACAGCATTATTTACCAAGATGTCGAAACTAGGATTTTGGCTGGAAAACACAAAGGCGAGACAGTAATCGCCGAAAATATTATTGATGAGAGATTTATTTATAAACTGATTGTAGAGGAAGGCGACGAAGTACTGATCTATGTGGATGAAGATCATGAAGGCCGCATTATCGAAGCTTATGTTGCCGATATTTACAGGCAAAAACACCTCAGCTATTTGTTAGCTCTGTTCCTTATAGTCTTGGTGGTCTTTGGCCGAGCCAAAGGATTAAAAACCATTATTACTCTAGCCCTTACCGGATTGGCTATACTTAAGCTTTTGCTCCCCGGACTTTTGGCCGGTTATGATCCCATCCTCTTGACCGTAATTATCTGTGCCGGAATTACGGCCCTTACCCTCTTTGTAGTTAGCGGTATCAATAAAAAAACAATAGCAGCCATTATCGGTACCACAGGCGGGGTTTTGGCTGCGGGCCTTATAGCCATGATTTTTGGCACTTTAACTAAACTTTCGGGCTTAGGGGAACATGAAACCCAAATGTTAGCTTTTATTCCCCAAGGGAATGGCTTTGATTTCACCGGTCTACTCTTTGCCGGAATTATTATTGGTTCTTTGGGGGCGGTTATGGATGTCGGGATGTCTATTTCTTCCGCCCTCCATGAAATGGAAATAATTAAACCTGACATTTCAACTAAAAAATTAATCAGTGCCGGTATGAATGTGGGAAGAGATATTATGGGCACCATGGCTAATACCTTAATCTTAGCCTATACAGGAGCCTCCCTGCCCTTGCTGCTTTTATTTATGGCCAATGCCATTCCTGCGCAGCAATTCCTGAATTGGGACATGATTTCATCTGAGATTGTCAGGGCCTTGGCCGGCAGTATCGGACTTATTCTCACTATTCCTTTAACCACTATTGTTTCGGCAGCTCTAAGGGATAGGAAAAGGGTTAAAAGTGGTAATCAGCTGTAAAGACTAATAAATCTTCTCCTTTTTCCCGCTTTTTTTTAAAAATTCATATGAATGATAGGATAATTTATGGATAGGAGATTATTTGGATATGAACAAAGGCTATATTCATATTTACACCGGGAATGGCAAAGGTAAAACTACCGCCGCCTTCGGTCTGGCTGTAAGGGCTGCTTGTTCCGGGAAAAAAGTTTACATTGGACAATTCGTTAAAGATATGAAGTATAGTGAAACCGCTATTGAAGCCTATATGCCGAAGATTAAAATTGAGCAGTTGGGAGAAGGTTGTTTTATTGACCGACCTCCGCGGGAGACAGATAAAATTAGGGCCCAACAAGCTTTACAGCAATGTACGGCTCTCTTAAAAAGCGGCGAATATGATGTTGTTATTCTGGATGAAATAATAATTGCTATTTATTATAAATTATTAACCGTTGAAGAAGTAATTAATATGCTCAATGCTCGGGCGGAGCAGGTAGAAGTTATTTTAACCGGCCGCTATGCACCGGAGAAACTCATTCAGGTGGCTGATTTGGTTACCGAAATGAAGGAGATCAAACACTATTACCGGCAAGGAGTTCCCTCCAGACCGGGTATTGATTGTTAGGGGGCCAATCCCAGTAAGCGAGCAGACTGGGCAACGATAAAACATACCAGAAAGGCCACACCGGTCGGAATTAGAAAAGTCAGGAAAGACCATTTTTTGCTGCCGGTTTCTTTAAGAGCGGTTAATAAGGTTGTTGCACAAGGCCAGTGTAAAAGACAAAAGAGCATAGTACAGAGTGCGGTCAGCCAGGTCCAACCATTGTTTACTAAGAGGATCTGCAGGTCGGTAAGGCTATCTAGTTCAATCATATAGCCTGAAGACAGATAGCTCATAATAAGAATGGGAAAGACGATCTCGTTGGCTGGGAGTCCCAGAATAAAGGCTAGGAGTATAAAACCGTCCAAACCAATGGCCAAAGCTACCGGATCAAGAAAGTTGGCCGTGTGAGCCAGAATACTTATTTCGCCTACGTAAACATTACTCACGAGCCAGGTAATTGCCCCGGCAGGGAGTGCTACCAAAACAGCACGCCTGAGCACAAAAATTGTTCGGTCAATAAAGGAACGGTAAAGAACAGCAAGAATTTTAGGTCTGCGGTAGGGCGGTAGCTCTAACACCATGGAAGATGCTTCACCTTTGAGTAAAGTGCGGGAAAGTGTCCAGGAGACAATAAAAGTAACAGCGATGCCAATTAAAATCATTCCTGTGATAATTCCCGCTACGGCTGCCGACTGCAGATGCAAAGCTAGGTTCCCTGCTCCAAAGATCATACCGATAGCGATTAAGGTTGGGAATCTGCCGTTGCAAGGCACGAAGTTGTTGGTAAGAATGGCAATCAGCCGTTCTCGAGGCGAGTCAATAATTCGGCAGGATATTACTCCGGCAGCATTACAGCCGAAGCCCATGCACATGGTAAGGCTTTGTTTACCGCAAGCTTTGGCTTTTTTGAAGATATGATCGAGGTTGAAGGACACTCTAGGCAGATATCCCAGATCTTCCAACAAGGTAAAAAGTGGGAAAAAAATAGCCATAGGCGGCAGCATGACAGATACTACCCAAGCCAGACTTCTGTAGGCCCCTAAAACTAAAACCCCATGTAGCCAGTCCGGGGCTCCCAAGTACATAAAGATTCCCGTTAGCACGTCTTGAAAACGAAAAAGCACATCAGCAAGAATAGCCGAAGGAACGTTAGCCCCGCTAATAGTTATCCAGAGGATAGCCCCAAGGGTTAGAAGCATAATCGGATATCCCGTTATTTTAGACGTCAGGATATTGTCCGCTTTCTGTGACCAGTTGATTTGTTTATCCTTACGCACCACATTTTTATGAACTATGTCTTCTGCGTTGGTAAAAATGTCACTTACAATTTTATCAGCGTAGATGTTTCCTCCGGCCAGGCGTTTCTTTTGGGCTTCTCGTTTTAGCTCTATCAAGAGGTTATGGCCAATAATTGTATTGTTCATAAGGCTATTTCAACCTCGCTGTTTAGAGATTGCCCTGCTTTCAAACTTAGATGGCGAACTATGTTGTCTATCAGCTTTTCGTCACCGTCAAGAAAACGTAAGGCTATCCACCTTGGATTCAAGAATTCTCCCCAACCCAAATCTTGAATTTTGGGTATAAGCGCTGCCAGAGCTTCTTCAATTTCTGGGGAGTAATGGGTTTTTCTCGGCTGAACTTTTTTGAAACCAAGGCCAACTTGGTAAACTTCTTCTTTTAAATCCTCAAGCCCTATTCCCTCACGGGCAGCTGTCGGGACCACCGGCACTCCCAATTCTTGTTCCAGGCCGGCATAATCAATGGAGATATTTTTCTTTTTAGCTTCATCGATCAAATTGAGACAGATTACAACCCGAGAAGTTATTTCCATAACCTGAAGAGCCAGGTTCAAGTTTCTTTCCAGGGAAGTGGCATCTAAGACGACAATAGTTACGTCCGGTTGCCCGAAGCAGATAAAATCCCGAGCTATTTCTTCTTCTACGGTACGGGCTAATATGGAATAAGTACCGGGAAGGTCCACTATTAAAAATGAATTGTTTTTATAAGTAAATATACCTTGGGCATTGTCCACCGTTTTTCCCGGCCAATTTCCGGTATGTTGTCTTAACCCGGTTAAAGCATTAAATACCGTGCTTTTCCCGACGTTGGGATTACCTGCCAAAGCAATTACCTTCTGATTTTCTTTGGTGTTTATCCCAAAGTGTTCTCTAAGTACTCTGTGGCTTACGCTACTATCCCCCATTAAAAATCAACTCCTAAGTTTTTATGTTAACTTAAGCCATAAAGACATTGATTTTGGCTGCATCTTCCTTACGCAAAGCAATGGTTGTTCCTCTTACGGTGTATGCGATAGGATCACCTGTAGGCCCTTTGCGCACGCATTGAACTGCTGTGCCCGGGACAAAACCCAAATCCATAATCCTTCGGCGTAAGAGACCTTCCAAGTGGAGTTCTGCTATGGTACAGGCTGAACCTTCCTTGATTTGTGATAATGTAATCTGGGATTTATTCTTTGGTTTTGCTCCTTGCATGACAATCGCCCGCCTTATGTGTTTTTTTCCGGCTACCACGCTCTTATAAAAAGAGGTTAGCCTAGGCTAACTTTCAAAATATCTAAGATATATTACGGGTAAAAAGAATGCTTTGATACAAATTAACGGACTTAATAGTTAGTAATTACTGGATGAAAAACTCCGCTATTTTTTAAAAAAGTCTCAAAATGATAATTATTTTTTTTAATTCTGAACCTGAAAATAGGCAGAAAGCCATTATTTATCAGGTTTTTATCTTTTTACAACATTGGCATGGTTTTTGCATTAAAATATGGCAAAATAAATAGATCG
>ERZ773359.6519-NODE-6519-length-10229-cov-4.564380_pt1 | contig 10229 bp, 6 predicted proteins | sample MGYA00374955_ERZ773359 | MGnify/ENA primary metagenome ERZ773359 (study PRJEB29098, sample SAMN04486028) | biogas fermenter metagenome | study: EMG produced TPA metagenomics assembly of the Biogas fermentation microbial communities from Germany - Plant 4 DNA1...
GCCTTTGGACGACCTTTGGATAAAAGCTATGCCAAAGACTTGGAGGATTTATTTGCCCTCTTTCCCATTTTAAAAGAACGCTATCATCAGGCAGGAGGGCTTTTGTCCGGTGGCGAACAGCAGATGCTGGCCATTGCACGCGGTCTGATTTCAAAACCCGACCTACTGATGCTGGATGAGCCCTCATTGGGACTTTCGCCTGCCCTTGTTGATCAAATCTTTGAATTGATTGTTGAGCTTAAGTCCCGTAATATCACCATCCTGCTGGTTGAACAGAATGCCCAAAGAGCACTTAAAATTGCCGATCGCGCTTATTTGTTTTCCAACGGCAAGGTCGAATATTCAGGTCAGCCCCATGAGTTGATGGATAATGTGGACATAACATCAGTGTATCTTGGCGGCCACAATGGAGGCGATATTCAATGAATGCAGAAATTTTGCTGGAGTTTGCCATTAATGTACTTAGCATGGGCAGTCTTTATGCCTTGCTCTCTTTAGGCCTGGTGTTTGTGTTTGGGATTTGTAAATTAGTTAATTATGCTTATGGCGAATTTATTACCGTAAGCGCTTATGTTTTGTATTATCTCGGTGCTTTTACCAACCTGCCCTGGCCACTGGTTTTTCTTATTGGCATTCTTGCCGGTGTAGCAATCGGTTTTTTCAGTGAACTGGTGGCCTTCCGGCCTTTTCGCGAACGCTCACTTGACGCCATGCTGGTTACTTCCTTTGCGGTAAGTATAATTTTGCAGCGTCTCTTTCAACTGGGGATTAGTCCGCGCTCAAAAGCCGTTCCGGTACCGGCATTTTTTAATATGAACATTCAGATACTCGGCGTGGTTACACCAATGCGCAATCTCTTAATTATCGGAACCACCATTGTACTGTTGGTTGTTCTGGTCTTGATTATGAAATATACAGCTTTGGGGGTTGCGATGCGCGGAGCCTCGGAGAATTTTGTTACCGCCCGTTTAATGGGTGTGCCGGCGAATCTCATGATTTCAGCTGCTTTTATTATCAGTGGTTTTTTAGCTGGTGTGGTGGCCATCTTCTGGTCAGCACGCACAGGCTCTGTTGAACCCATGATGGGTGGTGCGCCTTTGCTGATTGCTTTTATTGCCGTGGTTATCGGCGGCATGCACTCACTGCCCGGGTCAGTTGTGGGAGGGTATGTTTACGCCTTTATCTCTAATGTTCTCTCGCTGACACTTCCCTCTTCTCTACTGTCTTTTCGTGATGCCTTTATGTTTGCAATTGTTATTGCCTTTCTTGTCCTAAAACCCGAGGGATTGCTGCGTGGAAACTATCAGGAGGAGCGTGTGGGATGAATTTATCGAAGAAGCTATTAATTCAGCAGGAAGACACAATCCAGCCCGCCGCAAAAGAGATCGGCCGATATTTTGATTTTTCCCGTAAGTCTTCAACGGTAGTTATTTTGATTGCTATTCTTATGTTCATCGGCTATTTTATCTGGTGGTTAAATATCCCGTTCATTGAAGATATATTTACGGCGAGCACCATTACCTTGATTATGGCCCTTGGCTTTCAACTTTTTATGGGCAACTCCGGCATTCTAAACTGGAGTTATGTCGGCTATGTGGGTATTGGCGCTTTTGCTTCGGCAATTTTTTCCATGACACCGGCTGTCAAAGCTATGCAGGTTCCTACAATGTATCCATTTTTAATTAATCTGCACCTGCCATTTCCTTTAGCCTTATTGGCTGGGGCAGTGGTGGCAGCGCTTGTCGCAGCCATAATTGCCTGGCCATTGATGCGCCTTTCCGATGCGGTGGGAGCAATTACTCAATTTGCGCTGCTGATTGTCATCAATGTGCTGCTTTCCCAATGGTCACAAGTAACCAATGGGCCAAGAACTTTTACTTTGGGAGGAAAGCGTCTGACTACGCTCTGGGTGGCGGTTGGTGTCGCTGTGCTTGTAATTACTGCGGTTTTTTATTTTAAGGAATCTTCTCTGGGTCTGAAATTAAGAGCAAGCCGTGATGATCGTTATGCCGCCCTTTCCAGCGGGATTAATTTTGTAGCGGTGCGCTACTGTGCATATGTTGTCAGCGCTTTTATCGGTGGTTTGGCCGGCGGCCTTTATTCTCATTACATTTTATCAATTACTGCCGCCTCCTTTTATATGAGCGAGCTATTTTTAATTCTATCCATGGTGGTAATCGGCGGCTCGATGTCTGTCTCAGGTGCTTTTTTTGGGACTTTGCTTGTAACTTGTTTGCGGCAGGGTTTTAGACAGCTTGAGCTGTTTCTTACCATAAGCGGCTTTGAGGCTTCCGGCTCAACGGAAATTGTCGTTGGTGTGATCATGATTATATTTTTGGTCTGGCGGGCCAATGGCATTACCGGTGGAAAAGAGATATCCTGGAGCAGTATTAAGCGCAGATTACACGACCGATTCAAAAATGAGCTTATAAAAAATAAGAAAGGGGAGGAAAAGGCATGAAATCATTAAGTAACGATCAGGTGTTCTACGCTTTTGCACCAACCCTGAAGCCCCGCTTAACGGTGGCTCAGCAGGAGGAGTTTGTACTTAACACCTGTGATTGTTTTGCCAATCAGTTAAGCTCCGATGATGATACCCTGGATAATTTGGATTGGGACCGTATTAACCCTGCCACGGGACCGGTTGCCATTGAAGGGGTCAAACCGGGGGATGTGGTCCGTATCGATATTAAAAAATTGGAACTGACCGGTAAATCGGTTATGACCACTATTCCAGGTGCCGGCATGATCAGCGGCATTACCGAAGCTTCTACACGTGTGATGGATAACGATAATGGTGTCCTTACCGTAGCGACGGAGAAAGGAGAGCTGCAGCTGCTGCTAAAGCCAATGATTGGTGTTATCGGCCTGGCACCGGCGGAAGGAAGCATCCCCACCGGTACACCGGGCAAACATGGCGGCAATATGGACTGCAACTTAATTACTGAGGGCGCTTCGCTCTATCTGCATGCTGCCGTCGAAGGAGGCCTGTTTGGCTGCGGTGATGCCCACGCTTTGATGGGCGATGGTGAGGTCTTGGTTTGTGGAGCGGAAACTCCGGCAAGGGTTACGCTTGCAGCCGCTGTGGTGGATGTGCCAAAGCTGCCGACACCTTTTGTGGAAAATGAGGAAGTATATGCAACCATTGCTACGGCAAAAACTTCGGATGAGGCGCTTAAACTGGCGACAGATAATATGTTTGATTTCCTGACAGGCATTGCCGGTTTAAGTCAGGGGGATGCCGGGCGCTTAATGAGCCTTGTCGGCAACTTAAAGTTTTGTCAGGTTGTTGATCCGGAGATTACGGTGCGCTTTGAATTTCCCAAGTCTATCCTTAAGCAGTTAGGTTTTGCCGGAATTGGAGTTTAATTTGACTGTTTAACAGGAATAGAACAGCCGTCTTTTGAATGAAAGGCGGCTGTTTGATTTGGGAAAACAACGACTGGCTAATTTACACTTTAGGGTTTATAATAAAAAGAAGTACTAAAAATTTAATGCTTGAAAGTTGGTGTTTCCTTGCGCAGAAGAAATGTGTACCTTTTGGTACTTCTTTTTATGCTGACAAACCTATTAACATTTTTTGGCACCTCAAGTTATTATAAACAGCAGGAAGCCTTAGTGCCACCGGCAGACCCGGCAGGGGAAGAAACGGAAATTGAAGAAGAATTAAGACCTTTAGTGGAAGCCCTTGATATTTTAAGTGAGCGTTTTTTGGAGGATGTTTCAAGGGAAGAATTAATTAATGCTGCCATCAGTGGGATGGTTGATTCTTTGGATGATCCGCAGACCCAATTTTTCACTGCCAATGACTATCAGGAGATGATGATAAAGATAGACGGTTCCTTTTCCGGTGTCGGGGTGGAAATTAGTGCTGTCGGCGATTATATTACCGTGGTGGCACCTATAAAAAATACACCGGGTGAAAAGGCCGGACTAAAAGCCGGCGATCGGATTGTGGCCGTGGACGGGAAAAGTATCATTGGTGTGACCCCTACGGAAGCTGCACAATTAATGCGCGGTCCGGAAGGAACAAAAGTCACTTTAACGGTGGAGCGTGAAAATGTTGAGGAACCGCTGACTTTTAACATTACGCGAGCCAATATAGTTGTACCCAGTGTTTTTGCTGAAATGCTGGAGGGTAAGATAGCTTACCTGCAGATTACTACTTTTGATGAGCATACAAGCAGTGATTTTCAAAAAGCGCTGTTGGAACTGGAAACTGAGGGGATGCGTGGTCTGATCCTTGATTTACGTGATAATCCGGGTGGACTTTTAGATCAGGCTGTAAAAGTAGGCCAGGAAATTTTACCGGCTGGTCCCATTGCCCATATGGTTGACCGCGATGGTAATATTCTGCAAACTTATCAGTCTTATGGCATGGAAAAGGAATATCCCATTGTTGTTTTGATTAACGGTGGCAGTGCTTCTGCTGCTGAAATTATTGCCGGAGCCCTGCAGGATACGGGGACAGGCATTTTGGTGGGTACAAAAACTTATGGCAAGGCTACCGTACAGCATTTGGAGAGACTTTCTAACCGGGGCGGAATTCGCTATACAGTGGCAAAATACCAGACCCCAAACGGTAGAGATATTCATGGCCGTGGCTTGGAACCCGATGTGCCGGTTGAACTGCCCGAAGATTATTATTACTTACAGTTTGAACTGATGGCGGACCTTAAGCTCGGCGATGAGGGAGCAAATGTTTTGATCTTGCAGAAAATTTTGCGTGCACTGGGTCATGCTGTTGACGGCACCGGCAAATATGATGAAGCAACGGTACAGGCGGTACGTACATTCCAAAAGCAGCACAATCTTACTGCTAACGGCCGGGCCGATTCAGCCACAAGAACGGAATTGCGCAAACAGGTTGAAAGCATTTTACCTACCTTGGATGTACAGCTGCAAAAAGCAGTGGAGATAGTAAAAAATAAAATAAATAACTAAGGGGGGCAGGTCTAAGCTTCCTCACCTTAGGGTATTATAGCTTTATAGCTCTAAAGAGGTGTAAAGCATGCGTGAACAGAAACAGGAAAAGGAAATGTTGAAGCAATTATCCCAGCGGCAGGAAAATTTTGAAAAACAACTGCTGCAGACTTTGCAGCAGGCAATGAGCGCACTGCTGTTGGCGCAGCAGCAGTTAAAAAATGATTTATCTTTTCAGCAAAAACTGCGTGCTACCGAGGATGACGACAGCTTGCTTAATTTACTTGAATTTGACTATACCACACAAAATAGTAATGAGAAACCTTCTTGGTTAGGTGATCAGCCGCCCGAATTACAGTAAGCACATTTTTAAAGCCTTGCGTATAGTGCGCAGTGGCTTTTTTTATTACTTGGTGTCGGCGGTTTTTGAGACTATTTATTGGCTCTAATTTTTATTGTTTATTTATAGAGAAATAAGAAGAAACATATTACAATGGTAATGTAAATGTAAGTCTTGTCCTATATGTTATAATAGTTATGTTAACTGGAAAGGAAAAATTAAGCTATCTCTAAAGGAGTAAAAAATGGGAAAATTTCGTTTGCATAGTCCCTTTAAACCGCAAGGAGACCAGCCGCAGGCCATTAAGCGCCTGGTGGAAGGAATTAAAAAGGGGTTAAAACATCAGACTCTGCTGGGGGTAACCGGCTCTGGTAAAACTTTTACGATGGCCAATGTCATTGAGCAGGTGCAGCGGCCTACATTGGTTATTGCTCATAATAAAACGCTGGCTGCCCAGTTATGCAGCGAATTTAAAGAGTTTTTTCCCGAGAATGCCGTAGAATATTTTGTAAGTTATTATGATTACTACCAACCTGAAGCTTATATCCCACAAACCGATACTTATATTGAAAAAGATGCTTCCATCAATGATGAAATTGAAAAACTGCGCCACTCTGCTACCAGTGCCCTATTTGAAAGGCGTGATGTATTGATTGTGGCCAGCGTTTCCAGTATTTATGGTTTGGGGTCACCGCAGGAGTATAAAGAACATGTTGTTTCACTGCGTGTCGGGATGGAAAAAAGCCGGGACGAAGTAATACGCCAATTAGTGGCTAACCAATATGAACGCAATGATTATCAGCTGGAGCGCAGTCGTTTTCGGGTGCGTGGTGATGTTTTGGAAATTTACCCGGCTTATGCTACGGAAAAAGCGATACGGGTAGAATTTTTTGGTGATGAAATTGAACGTATCCGGGAGATAGACACTTTAACGGGAGAAATTCTGGCGGAACGAAAGCATGTGGCAATTTTTCCGGCATCACATTTTGTAACTTCACGTCCAATCCTCGAGGCGGCAATGGCAGATATCCGTTTGGAGTTGGCAGAACGCGTTAAAGAACTGCAGCAAGCCGGAAAACTTTTGGAAGCACAGCGCTTGGAGCAGCGGACTAAGTATGATTTGGAAATGATGAATGAACTGGGGTTTTGCCCCGGCATTGAAAATTACTCGCGTCATTTGGACAGGCGGCCTCCCGGTTCCCGGCCGTACACTTTACTGGATTATTTCCCCAAAGATTATCTTTTAATAATTGATGAATCTCATCAAACTCTACCGCAAATAAGGGGTATGTATGCCGGCGACCGTTCGCGCAAAGAAGTTTTGGTGGAGCATGGTTTCCGTCTGCCTTCGGCGCTTGATAACAGGCCTCTTATGTTTAACGAATTTGAGGAACTGGTGAACCAGGCCATCTATGTTTCGGCCACACCCGGCCCTTATGAACTGAAACATCAGCAGCAGGTAGTGGAGCAAATCATTCGCCCCACGGGACTGGTGGATCCGGAGATAAGTGTACGTCCGGTAAAGGGTCAGATAGAAGATTTATACGGTGAGATACGTACACGTGTGGAAAGAAATGAACGAGTCTTAATTACTACTCTTACCAAGCGTATGGCGGAAGATTTAACGGAGTATTATAAGGAACTGGGTCTAAAGGTTCGTTATCTGCATTCCGAAATTCATACTTTGGAACGGATGAAAATTATCCGAGATCTGCGCTTGGGAAAATTTGATGTGCTGGTAGGGATAAATTTGCTACGGGAAGGTTTGGATTTGCCGGAAGTGTCACTGGTGGCCATTCTTGATGCCGATAAGGAAGGGTTTTTACGGGCGGAACGATCCCTGATCCAAACTATCGGCCGTGCAGCGCGTAATGTGAATGGCAAAGTAATTATGTATGCCGATAAAATTACTGATTCCATGCGCGTGGCTATTGAAGAAACCGAAAGAAGGCGTTCCCTGCAGCTGGCCTATAACAAGAAGCATGGTATTACTCCGACAACGGTTCAAAAAGCTGTGCGCGATGTGATTGAAGCAAGTATTCCGGTTAGTGAAAGCATGCCTGAATTGACAGAAAAAGAAGTGGCTAAAATGAGTGCGGCACAGCGTAAAAAGACCATAGCTAAACTAGAAAAAGAAATGAAAGAGGCTGCCAAAAATCTGGAATTTGAAAGGGCAGCATACTTGCGCGATCTGATTTTTTCTTTACGTAATGCTAAAAAAGAGGATGGTTAAAAGATGCAGCAGAATTACATTCGTATTCGCGGCGCACGCGAACATAATTTAAAAGATATTGATGTGGACATTCCCCGCAACAAATTCGTGGTTATTACCGGTGTATCAGGCTCCGGCAAATCTTCTCTGGCCTTTGATACTATTTATGCAGAGGGACAGCGCCGCTATGTCGAGTCATTGTCGGCTTATGCCCGCCAGTTTTTAGGGCAAATGGATAAGCCGGATGTGGATTATATAGAGGGATTATCGCCGGCCATTTCCATTGACCAGAAAACCACTTCCCGCAATCCCCGTTCCACAGTGGGTACGGTAACGGAAATTTATGATTATTTGCGTCTCCTTTATGCCCGCATTGGTCATCCTCATTGCCCCCACTGCGGTTTGGAGATTGCCCAGCAGACGGTGCAGCAGATGGTGGACCGGATCATGGCGCTGCCGGAAAAAACCAGAATTCAGGTTTTGGCTCCGCTGGTACGCGGGCGCAAAGGTGAACATCAGAAACTACTGCAGAAAGTCCAAAAGGATGGTTTTGTGCGTGTCAGGGTTGACGGCGAGCTGCGTGAGCTGGACGAAGAAATTGTGCTAGATAAAAACAAAAAACACAGCATTGAAGTTGTGGTGGACAGGCTAGTGATTAAGGAAGGTCTGGCCAGTAGACTGTCTGATTCTTTGGAGACGGCACTGAAATACGGTGAAGGGTTAGTCATTATTGATGTGATCGGCGGGGAAGAGCTTCTTTTTTCCGATAAGTTTGCCTGTCCCGATTGCGGTTTTTCATTTGAGGAGTTAACACCGCGCATGTTTTCTTTTAATAGTCCTTATGGTGCCTGCACCGGTTGCAGCGGTATCGGTTTTATTGCGGAAATGGACCCGGAATTAATCATACCGGATCCCCGTCGTTCTTTACGGGAAGGGGCCATTGCTGTTTGGAAACCGGAGAGCAATGGTTACTATCAGCAGTTAATACAAGCAGTGGCAGTTTATGCCGGCATAGACATTGATACTCCTTTTGCCGAGCTTGGTGAAGAACAAAAAAAAATATTGTTGTGGGGGCTGCCAAAGCGAATTCCTTTTCAGTATGAAGACAGATATGGACGTACGCGCCGGTACAATGTTCAATTTAAAGGCGTTATTCCGCTTTTGACAAAACGTTATCAGGAAACAAGCTCAGAGCAACTGCGCGAGGATCTGGCTAAATTTATGTCGGAACGCCCCTGTTCCCACTGCCAGGGTACACGTTTAAATCCTGCCAGTCTGGCCGTTACGGTGGGAGGAAAAAATATTGCCGATCTAACGGCTTTAACGGTGGAAAAGGCCAGAAACTTTTTGCAGCAGCTGCAGTTAAGTGAACAGGAAAGGCAGATAGCACGCTTAATTTTAAAAGAGCTTGATGAAAGACTTGGCTTTTTACAAAAAGTGGGGCTTCAGTATTTAACTTTGGACAGAGCTGCCGGCACGCTTTCAGGTGGTGAGGCACAGCGTATTCGCTTGGCGACACAAATTGGCTCCAGTTTAACGGGAGTTTTATACATTTTAGATGAACCCAGTATTGGTTTGCATCAGCGTGATAATGACCGTTTAATTGAAACGCTGGAAAAATTACGGGATTTAGGTAATACAGTAATTGTGGTGGAACATGACGAAGAAACCATCACCAGAGCCGATTATGTTATTGATATCGGTCCGGGGGCAGGTGCTTGGGGCGGTCAAGTGGTGGCCACAGGGAGTGCTGCCGAAATTGCTCAAATACCGGAATCCATCACAGGGCAGTATTTATCCGGGAAAAAATCCATCAAGCTGCCGAGCAGCCGCCGCAAGCCCAATGGTAATTGGCTGGAGATCCGGGGTGCGCGCGCTTTTAATTTGAAAAACCTTAATGTAAAAATCCCACTAGGTGTTTTTACCTGTGTGACAGGTGTTTCCGGTTCAGGTAAAAGCACCTTGGTAAATGAAATTCTTTATCGCCGCCTGGCTATGGAATTGCACCGCAGCCGACATAAGCCGGCAGAACATGATGAGCTGTTGGGGATACAGTATTTAGATAAAGTAATTAATGTTGATCAATCCCCCATTGGACGTACGCCTCGTTCCAATCCCGCCACATATACAGGGGTTTTTGATTTGATTCGGGAATTATTTTCACGCACCGAAGAAGCCCGCGCCCGCGGTTATAAGCCCGGACGTTTCAGCTTTAATGTTAAGGGTGGGCGCTGTGAAGCTTGCCGTGGTGATGGAATTTTAAAGATTGAAATGCACTTTTTGCCTGATGTTTATGTTCCTTGCGAGGTGTGCCGCGGTAAACGCTATAACCGCGAAACTTTGGAAATTCGCTACAAAGGTAAAAATATTGCGGATGTGCTGGCAATGACCGTCGCGGAAGCTTTGGCCTTTTTTGATGCCATCCCTCGCATTAAACGTAAATTACAAACTTTATATGATGTGGGGCTTGGTTATATAAAATTGGGGCAGCCGGCACCAACTTTATCCGGCGGCGAAGCACAGCGGGTTAAACTGGCCACTGAGCTTTCTCGCCGTAGCAACGGCAAAACGCTTTATATTCTTGACGAGCCCACCACCGGGCTGCACATTGATGATATTAATAAACTACTGACCATTTTAGACCGGCTGGTAGATAATGGCGACAGCGTTTTAGTGATTGAACATAATCTTGATGTGATCAAAAGAGCAGATTATATTATTGATTTAGGTCCGGAAGGCGGCGATGACGGCGGC
>ERZ773359.6521-NODE-6521-length-10227-cov-11.056626_pt1 | contig 10227 bp, 10 predicted proteins | sample MGYA00374955_ERZ773359 | MGnify/ENA primary metagenome ERZ773359 (study PRJEB29098, sample SAMN04486028) | biogas fermenter metagenome | study: EMG produced TPA metagenomics assembly of the Biogas fermentation microbial communities from Germany - Plant 4 DNA1...
AATCTTAACTAGTGTTGTTTTTCCAGCCCCATTAGGCCCTAAAATTCCGACGAGTTCACCCCTTTTAACATCAAAAGAAACCCCATCAAGGGCAGTGATCGAATCCTTCTTATAGGTTTTACTAATATGTCTTAAACTGAGCAACCTTGCCCCTCCCTTTCCATCCAATTGGATATATCAACAACATTAAAGTAACAATTATTTATTCTTACCTGTTCTCTTAATCCATCGTAATCGGGACGACCAAACCCAAACGTTCAACCTCACCCGCTAAAACCGCACTAATCTCTCCCTGTAATGGCAAGCCACTGGCGCGGTCGATCACAACTTTTCCTGTGATTTCGCCTTCTACCGGGGTCTCCACTGAAACATAACACTCATCCGCAAAATACTTAACCGCAATGGTCTCATCCATAATCTCGTCAATAAAATAGGTGCCCGTATTGCTATACACACCATCGTTTCGTCTAGTGATAAAAACCGGTTGCTCCCAAACCGCACCAACTTGAAGGGGACCTTCGGAGTAATCTATAAAAGCGTTGCCTCCCGGTATTGAAGCGAAACGAGCCGGGAAACAAAGGCGTCATCTTCGTTCTCCTTTTTTTCGAATGCATATTCCAGCTCAATCTCTTCAATCCGCTTGATCTTCTGCCCGCCTACTTCTTGAACAATTTCTTCTTTAGTCCGCAAGACAAGTTGAGAAAGCATGCCCTGCGCGATGTTATAACCTAAAATAATGCCGTCCACTTCCGCTTCAGCCCCAACCGTTCCGTTCAACGCTACCACAACCAGGCATAATGTAAGCCAAAGCCGGTTCCGCCAAAGGTTAAATGTACGTAGGCTTTGTAACCTCACAACCTTTTCCCCCTACCCTTCCGTTTTGATCCGCTCCATATACGCTTCCTTTTTCGGCATTAACTGGTAAATCCCTGCCGTAAATTGGGCCTCGAAAAGTATGATTGCCTGCGGACCATCTACCAAAAGACCAGAAAAAACCTCTCGAAATGAGAGGTTTTTCCATCCAAAAATCCTTCCGTGATCACAATTTAAACTGCCACCAGCGACTAGCGCTGACGCGCCATGCTCTTCGTCGCAATAATGTCGACACCGGTTTGTAAAATATCCTCGACAATGACCTGGCCGATGGTTACCGGCGCTTCCACCGTAATGCCACAGAGGTATTGAAGACATGCCTCGATTTGGTCTTTGGGGATCGGTTTGGACGTCCGGACCGAAAGGAGAGGATACATCGCATTCTTAATCTTCACCGTCGTGGTGAGCGTCCGGGTCGGATTTAGGCATTCCGCTTCGGCATACTCCTTCCCTTTCCGGCAGATATTGCCGCTAACCGCGGTCACTTTCCCCTCCTCCACCGTTACGGTTAAAGGACACCCCATCGGACAGCCGATACAGATCAACTCCCTATACATCGTGATCCTCACCCTCCTCTGGCACCGAAACAGTTAGTTCTAAGGGGGAAGAGCCGTCTTCCTGGCCGAGTGCCGCCCAAAGGTCTTCTTTTTTTACCTTGAACTCCTGCATCTCCCCGGGGACCATGATCATCCTTTTCTTCGTCCCGAGGATTTTGTGCCCTTGACCGGTGGCTAAAGCAACCACCAGCTTCTGGTCTTTAAAAACTTGATTAACGCGGAAGGAGAGGACCAGTTCCTCCGCCATCTGCTGGGGATGGATGAGCTGCGGGACCACATAGGTTACACCTGCTCCGGCTTTGGTGTTAATCTTTAAAGACGGCACCGGTTTGGCGGTCAAAATATACCGGGCAGCACTCCGGCCAGCGATCTCCCCTTCCCTGGTAACATTGTCGACCAGATCATGGACATGGACGACGTTTCCGCCGGCAAAGATCCCCTCGACCGAAGTGGCCATGCCATCATCGACCACCGGCCCTTTGGTGACCGGATCAAGCGCAATCCCGGCCTGGCGGGAGAGTTCATTCTCGGGGATCAAGCCCACCGAGAGCAGCAATGTATCGCAGGAGACCAGCCGCTCCGTACCGGGTTTTGGTTTTTTGGTGGCCGGATCGACCTCGGCAATGGTCACCCCGGTGATCCGCTGCCGACCGTGGATCGCAACCACCGTATGGTTGAAAAGCAGTGGAATCCCAAAATCCTGGAGGCACTGGACAATGTTGCGGGTTAGACCACTGGAATAGGGCAAAAGCTCCAGGACCATCTTTACCTTCGCCCCTTCCAGGGTAAGCCGGCGCGCCATAATCAGGCCGATATCCCCCGACCCCAGGATGACAACCTCTTTCCCCGGGAGGTAGCCTTCCATATTAACAAAGCGCTGGGCGGTACCGGCGGTAATCACGCCGGCCGGACGGGTCCCTGGGATAAAAATGGCGCCCCGGGTCCGCTCCCGGCAGCCCATCGCCAAGACCACCGCTTTGGCTTTGATTTTCAAGAGGCCGTCTGCTTTATTGACCGCAATGATCCATTTATCGGGCGTAACCTCTAGAACCATCGTATTTAGCTTAATAGCGATACCCCGTTCTTGCACGCGCTGAATGAAGCGGGCAGCATATTCCGGGCCGGTCAAGTCCTCGCCAAAGTAGAACAGGCCAAAACCATTGTGGATACACTGTTCGAGGATGCCCCCCGGCTCCCGGTCCCGTTCAATCAGGAGGATTTTCTTAACTCCCGCTTCATAGGCCGCCACCGCCGCCGCCAAGCCGGCGGGTCCGGCACCAATCACCACCAAATCATAGGCTTCCATTGTTAGTTGCCCCCTTTTTCCCGGTTTCTTCCGGTGCCTTGGTGGGACCGGCCAGCAGATAGGAGCTGCCGCCCTGCTTCGTCACTTGGGTCAAAGGAAGCTTCAATTCCCGCGCCAAGAGCTCCATCACCCGCGGGCTACAGAAGCCCCCTTGACACCGGCCCATTCCGGCCCTGGTGCGCCGCTTCACCCCATCCAGATCCCTGGCCCCCAACGGGCGACGGATCGCCGCAATGATTTCCCCTTCGGTAACCGTCTCACAGCGACAAATAATCCGCCCGTAGCTAGGATCACGCCGGACTAATTTACTCTGTTCTTCGAACGATAGGTCACTAAAGCGGATCACCGGCGGCCGCTGGGGATTGAAGTTCCTTTTCGGCTTACACTTTAGCCCGTCGGCCGCCAGGATCTCCCGTACCAGCTTCGCCACGGCCGGCGCGGCCGTAAGGCCCGGTGACTCAATCCCGGCCGCGTGGATTAGGCCTTTTACCTTTGAATCCGCATAGATCAGAAAATCCCTTTGCGGCGGAACCGCCCTTAAACCGGCGAAGGAGGTGATGGTCTTCTGGGCGTCAAAAGACGGCAGCGCCCTTTTCGCCCCGGCGATGATCTCGGCCAGCCCTGCCGCGGTCGTGCCCGTATCTTCCTTATCCTCGATGTTATGGGCATTGGGGCCAATCAAGAGGTTGCCTTCGATGGTCGGCGCCACCAGAACCCCTTTCCCCATTTTGGTTGGCACCTGGAAAATTACGGTCCGGGCCAGACTGCCCTGGTCTTTATCTAAAAGGCAATATTCCCCCCGCCGGGGCGTAAGGTAAAAGGAATCGCCCCCCGCCAGACGGCTAATATTGTCGGCGTGCACCCCGGCGGCATTCACGATGTATCTTGTTTCAAGGCAGAGGTGGTCGGTTTTGACCAGGAAGCGCGGGGCACCCGGCCGCAGGGCATAGACCTTTTTCACCTCCGCGTTAAAGAAAAACTCAACCCCATTGGCATAGGCATTCTCCGCCAAGGCGATTGTTAAAGTGAAGGGACAGATGATCCCGGCCGTTTCGGCGTAGAGGGCAGCCACCGCTTGGTCGGAAATGTGCGGTTCCAAAGCCCGTAACGCTGTTTGGTCCAGAAGCCGGAGCCCCGGGACTCTGTTCTTCCTTCCCCTTTCGTAAAGCGCTTCGAGGTCAGCGACTTCTTTTTCATCCAAAGCGACCACGATTGAACCGGTACGCTTAAAAGGAACCGCCAAGTCCTGACAGAGTTCGGTGAATAAAGGATTACCTTCAACATTCAGTTTGGCCTTTAAACTTCCGGGCGCGGCGTCGTAACCGGCATGGATAATCGCGCTGTTTGCTTTGGAGGTGCCGCAACCGACGTCGGCTTCTTTCTCCACAACGCAAACCCGCAAAGCATAGCGGGACAATTCCCGCGCTATACTGCAACCGATAACCCCGCCGCCAATGACCACAACGTCATACATTTGACGTCCCCCTTTTTCCGCAGAGTGGTGTAAAAAAGAGAACCATATCTCACCGCATAATAATGCATAATGCAAAGACATGGTTCTCATGACTCCACCCATTATTGATTTGTTGGCTAAATTATTCCGCCCAGCTCAAAGCACGCGTGACCGCCTTTTTCCAGCCGGCAGCGAGTTTTTCCCTCGCGGCGGCATCCATTTGCGGCTGGAAGTTGGTGTCGACGGCCCACTTTTGGGCGATCTCTTCCTTACTTGACCAGTAGCCCACAGCCAAACCGGCCAAATAGGCGGCACCTAGGGCGGTCGTCTCATTGACCACCGGCCGTGCCACCGGTACACCAAGAATATCGGCTTGGAACTGCATCAAGAAGTTGTTCCGGACCGCACCACCGTCCACTTTCAAAGTGGAAAGCTTGATTCCGGAGTCTTTTTCCATCGCCTCTAGTACATCGCAGGTTTGATAGGCGATCGACTCCAAGGCGGCCCGTACGATATGCTCCCGCTTCGTTCCCCTGGTCAGGCCGACCATCGTCCCCCGGGCATACATATCCCAGTGCGGTGCCCCCAAACCCACAAAGGCCGGAACCAGATAGACCCCGTTGGTGTCCTCTACACGCGTCGCATAGTCTTCACTTTCGGCCGCATTCGTAATGATCTGAAGTTCATCCCGCAGCCACTGCACAACGGCACCGGCAATAAAGACGCTGCCTTCCAAGGCATATTCGACTTTCCCGTCCACGCCCCAGGCGATGGTGGTTAATAAGCCGTTTTCCGAAGGAACCGCCTTTTCGCCGGTGTTCATCAGCAAGAAACAGCCGGTTCCGTAGGTGTTTTTGGCCATCCCCTGTTCATAACAGGCCTGGCCGAATAAGGCGGCTTGCTGGTCCCCGGCAATCCCGGCGATGGGGATCTCCTGCCCAAAGATGGACGGGTCCGTATAGCCGTAAACATGGCTGGATGGCTTCACCGCCGGTAACATGGCCCGGGGAATCCCCAATTCGGACAGGATCTCCTCATCCCAATCAAGCTCATGGATGTTAAAGAGCATCGTCCGGGAGGCATTGGAGTAATCCGTCACATGGACTTTCCCCTTGGTCAGCTTCCAAACCAACCACGTATCAACGTTCCCAAAGAGCAGTTCGCCACGTTCGGCCCGCGCGCGGGCACCCGCCACATTATCCAGGATCCATTTGATTTTTGTCCCGGAGAAATAGGCGTCGATCACCAGTCCCGTCTTTTCCCGGATCTTCTCCTCCCAACCCTTTGCCTTTAATTCATCACAGATCGGCGCCGTCCGCCGGCACTGCCAGACAATGGCGTTATAAACCGGTTCACCGGTATTCTTATCCCAAACCAGGGTGGTCTCCCGTTGGTTGGTGATACCGATAGCGGCAATTTGGTCGGCACCAACCTCGGTTATGTCCAAGATGTCCCGGGCGACTTCCACCTGGCTGTTCCAGATCGCGGCCGGATCATGCTCGACCCATCCGGCTTTGGGGTAAATCTGCGCAAACTCCTGGTTTTTCGCACCGACGATTTTCCCGTCATGGTCAAAGACGATCGCCCGGGAACTGGTCGTCCCTTGGTCCATAGCTAAAATATATTTCTTCACCATTCTCCTCCTCTTCCTCATTGCTAAAGGATACTAAAGCTTTCTACGGCGCGAGGCATTCCCCTCCCCACTTCAGCATCCTTTGCCCTCCGGCCTCCCTTTACCGGCCGATGACACCTAAAACAACACCACCGAAGATACCACCAAGAATAACCGCTATCAGCGTAGGCAGGGATTTGCCTACTTTTCCCCCGTTATAAATGGAGTTTACATAGACACCGGACCCGGCCGCCCAGGCCATATCAACCCAAGGGGCGTTTTCCCCCTGCACCATCAGGTTATTCACCACGGTCTGCACCGTCGAAATCCCCACCCCCGGCAGGGCATGGTTAATCGTCCACATCGTACCGACGATAAACCCGGCGGCGATCCACCCTCCCATTGGACCGTATTGCTCCACCAACTTACCCCAGCACATGCAGATCAAAAAAGGGAAGACAAAAGCGCCCACCAAGGTCGTAAAGATCGCAGCACCCGACATCAATCCCACCTCCTGTTCCTTTTTTAATAACAAAGGTCTTTTCCGTTTCCCCGGTTTTCGTTTTCAGTCAAACGGGAAACACTTTATTTGTCTTTCTGCGCAATCGCCTCACTCAACATCCCCGCAACCAACCCGCCAAGCGCCCCGCCGATGACCGCGAGGACAATGGTCGGCACCGCCGCGCCCAGGGGTAAACCTTGTTTCACCATCCCGGAGACCGTTCCGGACATGGCAATCCCTACCGCCATATCAACGGTGGCCGCCCCCGGTTTGTTATCGATCACCCCAATATAATGGCAGAGATACCAACTGATACTGATGATGATAAAAGCAGAGATCCAACCGCCAAAGACCCCGTAGGTTTGCCACATCGCCGGCCAAATCCCGAAGACAAACATCCCGGCAATGGCCCCACCGATAAAACTGCCTAGACTTCTCATCATTTCACCCCCTTTCGCCCTCTGTTTTGTGATTTTAGAAACCCAAGATCCCTTCCATGACTCCCCCTTGAACAAAAAGACCATGCCCCCTGTCTTCCTTTCGTTCATGGAAAGGAAGTACGTTGGCATGGTCTCCTCTTCTCCCGCCATTTTTCATTCAGTTACAGCGCTTAACCGCCCATGAAAACTTAGGCATTCCAGAGTTGCAAACAACTGGTCGAGACGGCAACCGCCCCCGATTGCAACGAGGCCAAAACATCCTCCTTATAAGCGACCATTCCTCCGGTAATGACCGGCTTTCTGATCTGCGCCGCAATCAGTTTAACCACTCTGGGGATGACGCCGGGTAAAATTTCCACGGCATCGGGGTTGTTTTGCTCAATTGATTTGATGCCGGTATGGATGGCCAGGGAATCCACGCAAAAATACCGTTGGATGGTATAAAGCCCTAATTCTTTGGCGGTTTTAATCACACTATTACGGGTCGAAATGATGCCATCGGGTTTAATCCTCTCCGCAATATATTTAATCCCGCCATGATCATTCCCCAGCCCTTCCACTAAATCGGTATGGATAAAAACGTATTTATGCTTTTCTTTACATATCTTGACGATCTTATCGATGTCCAAGAGGCTTCCCGTCAAGAGAAAGATCGAAGTTGCTTCACTGTTGAGCGCCTCTGGTAAGAACTTACTGTCCCGTACCGCCGCGATGATCGGATTCCGAAAAAACACCTCGGTCTGAGCACTGTAATACATTTTACACACCAGACCTTCTTGCTTATTTTTTCTTCGCTCTACAACATTACATCCCACGTTTCCTACGGCCTTTCCTCCCCGTTAAATCGGCTCCCGCTTTCACCCCCTTCTTCGGCTATGACCGGTCATTGCCAGAAAAAAACCATACCGTAACCTCTCTTCCTTTTGACAAAGAAAGGCCCCTTGGTATGGTCTCCTCATCTCCACTATATTTATATTATGCGGTTTACCTAAATATGCCTAATATTAATATAATATTAATTCCAAGCGGTGTCAAGCTTATTTGTCATAATATGACCATATTCAAATCGCATTCGGGGTTCTTTAGCGTTACAACACCAAATAGGAAAGACGCTTGCGAAAAAGCCTCGCGCCCCATGATTATCAGCAATTTGACGACGAGTATCAGCGGTTGCTTACCGACTATTCCCAACCGGTGACCCAAGAGTTCCTGCGCGCGTACTGGCGGGAGTGGAAGGTAAAAAATAAAGTTTAGCAGGTTTCTTCCAATCCAAAAACGAGAGCAGGTAGGTTTTTTGAATTTGGTGGTTACCTGTTCGCAACCGCCACAGGGGTGAGCATCGGGATAAGCAGATTCGTTTCAGTAATACAAGACAGCCCGTTCGTAATTGTTTTGATTTATCACCCACAGTAAACGCTTGGGGCCAGCGGCGGAGAAAGTCGTGACATAAATAAAATACATAACTATAGTCACCGATGAAACCACCGAAGATCCGCCCTTCCGGAGTTCATCTGTTTATTAACAATGTTGACATAACTCTTCAGCTCTAATATAATTAATGTGTGATTTTCTAAATTTTGACTATTTGCAAGGAGGATTATGATTATGGTCATGGTTATGAAAAAAAGCCGTCCTATTGTGATTTGTCTGCTTTTACTCTTGGTAATAACGGGGATAGTATTGGCCGCTGAATTTGAATGTAAAGGCGAAAGGATCGAAAGAAACGGAAGTACTTGGGGTTATGCAAAAAATTATTCCGGTAGCGATTACCGGATCGAAAAAGGAAGTTACACCATTGCCTTTGTTAAAAAGCAAGGCAGTAAATGGAGGATTGAGGAAGCCGCCAATAATACCCTTGGCTGGCTCAACGGCAGCACGATTGAAAAACCGAACGGTTCTTCCTGGACCAGCCTGAGTACGGCAAAATCGTTATGTAAAGGGCCTGATGAAATCGCGGCTGCACTTTGGGTATTAAAGCAACATAACAAACTATAATTCGATACATACCGTCTACACCACAACTTTAGCACTGACTCTCCTTCCCCTCGGTTCAAAATCTAAACAACATAGTGGCAATGGGTGCGGATAGTGACTTCATCCAATTCGAGAAAATAGAAGTTTAATTGATTAGTAAAAACCGCCGGGACGTAAATTGTCCCGGCAGTTTAAATTATTCCTTCAAAAGTTTAAAACCCTCAAAGGATGTCCGGTGGCCATCTTCTTGCCTTTCCCTTCCATCCTAGCCTTTAGCCAACTTAATCGTCCAACTCCTTCATGATCGAAATCATGGACTGGAACGGAACGTCAAAGAGCATATTCGGCTGAATCGCCAAACCCTCTTCCGGAATGGGTAAAGAACCTTTCAGCGCAAACATATACCCCAAGTCGCCGCTGGAATGCGGCTCTTTTCCCAGCCGTTTCCGGTAGAAATCCACAATTTGATCAAGGGGATCATTACTAAAATAGACGTAAATATGATACTCCTCACTCAAGGACATGCCGGCGGAGAGTTCCGGGCTAAAGACTGCTCCCGGGTAAAGGGGGACCCCCAGCAACTTCTCGGTTGGGGGATTCTTCCGGAACTGCTCAGCCTTGGCTGCGACGGCTTGATCCATCGCCCAATCCTCTTCCTCTTCAATTGCTTCCAGCGATGGAGAAACCAGCACTTGGATGCGGATCCGAGTCGACCGGTAATCCACCCCTTTTCTTGAGTCGAAACCTACATCTTCTAAAATCACGTTATACTGGGCCACGTCACCGCTTTCCAAACTGGCGTTCCATTCGAAACTAGCCATGTTTAGCCATGAACCCTTTTTCCACTGCGGCCGTTTGGCAAAGGCTTCTTTGACCCATTCGCCGTCATTCAACAGGGTGTCATATTCGTATTGGGTCTCGAAGATTGTCTCGTGCCAAAAACCCAACTCATACCACGGCCCGTAAACCTCCCCCGAAGCAAGGGCATAAGGGTCGTCAATCGCCTCACCCGGCTTGGCCTTGAGCTGATCTATGTAATAACGGCAGACATCATCAATCAGCGCCTTCACCGTGTAGACCCTGATCGTCTTCATTTCCCAATAGTCAAATCTGTACTCCTCATAATCCCTGCGGATCTCTTCCTCGGCAGCTTGGTCCCGCACCGCGCCGGGATAAACCGGAATCTCCTTCTCATTCAGGGGCGCGGCCCCGATCTGCAGCGGTAAAAAGAATAACACGAGAAAAAAAGAAAACCGGGTCCAATGTCCTCGCATTCGAAAACCTCCCTCAATCGTAATCCTTTACGTTTGACCACTTCAAGCATTGTTCAACAAAGAATGTACTTGTTGTTATCTTATGTCCTAACTCCACCCTTCATGTTGGCGAGAGATATCCTTGAGCAACTTAAAACCTTTATTAATTAGTACCTGATTTATTATAAAGGAGCGGTTCTAAACAGTTGAGTCCATATAATGGTGTAAAAATGGTTTTCTGAAAAAATAGGAGAGCC
>ERZ773359.6524-NODE-6524-length-10224-cov-7.008457_pt1 | contig 10224 bp, 10 predicted proteins | sample MGYA00374955_ERZ773359 | MGnify/ENA primary metagenome ERZ773359 (study PRJEB29098, sample SAMN04486028) | biogas fermenter metagenome | study: EMG produced TPA metagenomics assembly of the Biogas fermentation microbial communities from Germany - Plant 4 DNA1...
GGTTAACGAAAGTTAATCTCTTTTTTATTGATTTATAGGTAAAATATGTGTTATAATGAAATCGATATCATATGATAGGGGTGATGATTCATGAAAAGACGATTTATCTTTTTATTGTTGCTCGCGTTGTTTCTTTTCGGTTTTTCGCATCCGCGGCCGACGACATTGAATAATGTCGTCGCCGGCGAAGATGATTTGCAGTCTTTAAGGACTTCCCTGGCCTTGTTTTCCGAAGAATTATTACCCTATGACGACGCCAATCCCATCATTTCCCCGCTTGGTTTATACATTAATCTATCAATGATGGCGGAGACTGTCTCGGATGATATAAAGCAAGATATTTTCGCTTTCTTGGGGTTAGAATCAATTAACGACCTTAGGGAGCTTAACCGCGCCGTTATCACGGCTTATACCGATAACTCGCTGGCTAAGGAATTCAAACTGAAAAATTTCCTCTTTCGCGATACCGGCGTTAAAAACGATAACTTGTACAACGAGGAATTGATCGGCGAGATGAAAAGCAATTACTCGCTTGAAGACGTCATTATCAACCTATTGCAAGAAGGTCCCGCGAAAATCAGCAAGACCATTAAGGACACGACAAATGATTTTTTAATCGTTCCCGAAGAAGAAATCGCGAATTTTCTGCACCAATATTCGGTAAACGTATTGATGAACATTATTTACTTTAACGACGAATGGAGCGATAAATTTACAAAGTCGGAAGTCAAGGATATTGATTTTGCTGGCCAATCCGGTCAAAACAAAAAAGTAAAAGGCTTGGTCGGTCAAAGAGTGGGCTTGTACTACAAGGATGAAAACAGCGTTATCGGCACCTTGTCTTTCAATAAAGGCTGCAAGATATATTTTATTCTTCCCGACGAAGATAAGACGGTCGGGGATGTAATCGCTTCGGGCGTCATTAAAGATATAGCCGAATATAAATTGGAATTTCAGACCGGCGATATTGATTATAAAATCCCCAAATTCGATATCACTTATCAATACGACATGACCGATATTTTAAAGGAGAAAGGTCTTGAGCCCGTCTTCTCGCCTCAACTTGATTCGCCCTTTTATCTAGGCGAGATATTCCAATACGAAGCGCTTTATCAAAGTTCAAGAATCACGCTGGACGAGGCGGGGGTAAAAGCGGCGACCGCGACGATGTCTTTCGGTTGCGGGGCCAAGTCGGCGCCGCCGCGTATTCCAGTTACCGTCCACCTTGAGCGCCCCTTTATTTATCTGATTGCCACGCCACAAAACATCATCTTATTCTCGGGTATAATCAACAACTTGTAAAACAAGTAAAAATCTTTCCAGGGCGGAGGATAAAGCATTGAATAGCGGTAAACTCAACAAACTTCAAACATTTCTCATTGCAACTGACAAGCACAGAACCTGGTTTGTTTTATTCACGATCTTTATCTTACCGTCCATGTACATCCTTGTATACCTGACTGACGGCACCAAAAACGTTTATGCCCACTTGACTTATATTATTATTGTTTTCGCCGGCGCAACGTTGGGTTTTTTCGGCGGGTTGATCACCGGTTTGGCGGCGGGCATCATGCTTGGCCCGTTCATGCCGCTTGACGTCGCCAATCAAATACCGCAGACCTTTCTGAACTGGAGTTTCCGGATGTTGATGTTCACGTTTCTTGGCGGACTGATCGGCTATATTACCGACACGCTGAGAAAAAGCGCGAGAATTGTTCTTGATTTAATGTGTCATAACTCGGAAACCGGCTTGCCGAACGTCAACCTATTAAATAATCCCGACGCCTTGTCTTACGACGAGCGCAACCAGATGCTAATAACCCTGCTTATCAATAATTTCGATAAGATTATCGATTTAATGGGTCTAGAAGTTTATTATTCCTTATTGCGAAGGATATATGAAATCTTAAGGGATGGTCTTCCGGAGACGGCATTGATAGTCCAGTGCAATAACAACAAGTTTTGGATGGCGACGCCGCTTGAAAGGCCCGAGGAGGACATAAAGAAAATCACGGCGATCCTGAAAGAAGGCATCACCATCGAGAATGTCGAGTATTATATCGAGTTTTCCCTCGGTTATACTTTTGCTTTAAATCAAAATCAGAGTTATCGCCCCGGCGCCTTTGAAAAATCCGATCACGCGGCCCGGTACGCGCAAAAAAACAACTTGCAATATATGCTCTACAGAGACGACATAAAACGCGGGATATTTGAAGCGAAACTTTTGGCGGATTTTACCCGCGCTCTCGCGGGGGATGAGCTTTTCTTGGCTTATCAGCCGAAGGTTCACCTGAAAACGGATAAATACGATTATTTGGAAGCTTTGATCCGGTGGGATCACCCGGAAAGAGGCTTATTGATGCCGAATGATTTTATCCCGTTAATCGAGGAAACGCAACTTATTCACGAATTGACGGAGTGGGTATTGCGTCGGGTGATTGAGAAAATCCGCGAGCTCCGGAAAGAAAACTATGACGTGACTATTTCATTAAACATCTCGGTCAAAAACATTCTCGACAAAAACGTTGTCCGGCGTCTCGTGGAAATTATCGATAATAACCGCGACGTCGTCAATAATATCGAGTTTGAGATTATGGAAACGATATTGATGGAAACGATCGACGACACGCTTGAGACGATCGAAATGTATCGGAATCTTGGCGTCGCTTTCGCGATCGATGATTTCGGGAAAGGGTATTCTTCTCTTTTATACCTGCATCGCTTGCCGGTCGAATGCGTGAAAATCGATCGCGGCTTCACTCGCAATCTGACTCATGACGAAGCCAGTCAAAAAATATTACAAATGGTAATCAGGCTGTGTCACGCCCTGAATTATCGGGTCGTCATTGAGGGGGTCGAGGACGAAACGACGGCCGCCATCGCCAAGAATCTTGAAAGCGATTATGCCCAGGGGTTTTACTTTGCCAGGCCGATCGAGTGCGGTAAAATACTAGACTGGTTGAAAAATAAGAACCGGGAAACTTCCGCCTGATGGCGGAAGTTTTTTGCATTTTATTTGACATAACCATCTCTGTAAAATAAAATAATATAATAGGGAGGTTTATTGAAGATGCTAGAATTATTAATGGCTAATACTTACGATGCAAAAAACATAATGATCGCGTTGGGGTTTACCATTATCGCCGGTTTGTCCACCGGGATCGGCAGTTTGCTTGCCCTTTTCGCGAAGAAAACAAATACCCGGTTTTTAGCGGTGGCTCTCGGTTTTTCGGCCGGGGTGATGATATACGTGTCATTTGTCGAGATATTTTTAAAAGCCAGGGACGCCTTGGTCGCTAACTTGGGAAACAAACCCGGTTCTTGGTTAACGGTCGCTTCGTTCTTTGGCGGGATGCTCTTTATCGCTTTGATCGACAGGCTGATACCGTCCCGGGAAAACCCGCACGAGGTGTTGAGTTTGCCTGACGGGGCCGGGGATGAAAAAGAAGAAAAAGCGATTAAAAACGGCCGACTGATGCGGATGGGCGTGTTTACGGCTCTGGCGATCGCGATTCATAATTTTCCCGAGGGAATCGCTACCTTTCTTTCGGCTCTGGCGAATCCGACATTGGCTGTCGGCGTCACCGTTGCTATCGCCCTTCACAATATACCCGAGGGAATATCGGTATATATCCCGATTTACTACGCCACCGGGAATCGGAAAAAAGCCTTCGCGTATTCCTTTTTGTCGGGCTTGTCCGAGCCGATCGGGGCGGCCTTTGGTTTTTTAATACTGCGCCCGTTTCTATCGGAGACGCTTTTCGGGATTTCGTTCGCGGCGGTGGCCGGGATCATGGTGTTTATCTCGCTTGACGAATTGCTTCCGTCGGCGCGCGAGTACGGCGAGACGCATCTTTCGATATACGGTTTAGTCTCGGGAATGGTGATTATGGCCGTCAGTCTGCTGCTCTTTTTGTAAATATGATTTCCTATATTGGATATTTAATATATAATTGAATTACAAGTGAAAGGAGAAGCCTATGAAAATCGGAAAAATACTGGGCTTCGTCGGAACGGCAGTCTCGGTTATCGTGTCGGTCGTTATTATCGCGGTAATGATGGGCGACGCCTTCAAGGACGATTTGGCGGCCAACCCGACCGCCGGCATCGAAAAAACGGCTTTAGCCTTAAAAATCATTTGTGTCGTCATGCTTGTTTTCGCGACGTTTTCCTTTTTGATTTTAATCTTTTGGAAAGAAGATCGGCTAAAACCGCTCGGCGAGTTTTTATCTTTTTTCGCCTTTATGCACGTTATTCTTTTAAACGTTATCGCGTTGGGGTTTTTACTTTCGGCGGGAATTATCCTGAGCAGGATAAAGCCGGCGCCGGGAGGCGAGAGCTAAATGCTTGGCGCAATCGTCGGCGACATCGTCGGCTCAAGGTTTGAATGGCGAGTTATCAAATCAAAGGATTTCTCGCTTTTCACTGAAGAATGCCGTTTTACCGACGACACGGTGATGACCTTGGCAGTAGCCGCGGCTTTGATCTCCTGGCGCAATGAAGGCGGTTCGCTCGCCGGGAAAGCCGTTTTAAAAATGCGCGAGTTCGGCCGTTTGTATCCTAACGCCGGTTACGGAGGGATGTTTTCCGCCTGGTTGGCTTCGGCCAACCCCGCCCCGTATAATAGCTTCGGGAACGGCGCCGCCATGCGCGTAAGTCCCGCCGCTTACGCCGGGGAGACTCTTGAAGAGGTCAGGATCCTCGCGAGAGAGATAACGGCCGTAACCCATAATCACCCGGAAGGAATAAGAGGAGCCGAAGCGACGGCGACGGCGGTTTTTCTTGCGCGGAAGGGGAAGAAGATCCCGGCAATCAAGGCTTATATTGAAAGAAATTATTACCGGATTGACTTTACTCTTGATGAAATTCGTCCCTCCTATCGTTTTAACGCCGCGTGCCAGGGAAGCGTTCCTCAAGCCCTGCAGGCGTTTTTTGAATCGATGAGCTTTGAGGACGCTATCCGCAACGCCGTCTCCCTGGGCGGCGATAGCGACACTTTGGCGGCGATTTGCGGGGGAATCGCGGAAGCGTATTACGGGATCCCGGTCGCGATTAGGGACAAAGCCTATTCTTATTTGGATGAAAGATTAATTCGAGTAATCGACGAATTTGCTGATATTTTCGGAAGTTATCTTAAATAACTTCTTTTTTTTGTTTAAAAATGATAAAATAGAGACGAAAAGAGATAGCGATATGGTTAATGTTATTGAGGTCGTGGCCGCCGTAATCGTAAAGGAAAACAAGTTCCTGGCCGCAAAAAGAAAACCGGGACATTATTTGTCCGACAAATGGGAATTTCCCGGCGGAAAAATCGAACCGGGCGAAACGCGCGCAGACGCGCTAAAAAGGGAGATAAAAGAAGAGTTGGGTTGCGATATCGAGGTGGAAGATCATATTCACACCGCCGAATACGTCGCCGTAACCGGCAAGCGGATCGTCCTTCATTTTTATCGCTGCCGCCTGCGGGCGGGACTTCCCGAGCCGCGCGAGCACGCGGCGATAACGTGGGTCGATGAATCCCGTTTGACTCAGATTCCTTGGGCGCCCGCTGATTTTGAAGCGGTAAATATCATCATAAAAAACAAAGGTAAAGAATTATGGATTTAAAGAACTATCAAAAAAGGTTTATGCAGTCATACCAGCTCAGAACAGACAATGGCGGGAATTTTATCGCCCGTCATGACGGCGAGACGGTTTATTTGTACGACGCCCGGGATTACCGGGAAATAACGACTTTTCGCGATACGGAATATGTCAGTCAAATTCGGTTTTCGGCCGACGGGAAGTATTTGGCCGCGAAATCCATCGAGCCGGAACTCGCGGTATATGATTTAAAGAAATTGGAACTTGCTTCTCTCGTTGATTTCGAGGATACCGGCGCGGCTCAGGACGGGAAATTTTGTTTTTCGCCCGATAATAAGTATATATATAATATCGTGAGTTTTGAAGACGGCTCCAGCGCGATAGCGAGAATTGATATTAAAAGACAAACGTATCAGTTAATATTCCAGTTTGAAAACTGCCGTTTTGAAGACGCCGAGTATTTGTCTTGGCGCGACGTGTATTTGTTCGGGGGAATCGACCAAACCTCCCAGAAATACTTCGTTCTCGAATACGGGGTAAAGAATGATAAATTCCGCCGGGTTATGCTGGATTGGGAATACGATTTTTTCATTCCCGTGCCGGCGCTCGAGGCCTTTGTTTCGGTGGCGGCGAATAAAATATACATATTGGCGGCCGACTATATCACGCCGCTCAAAGTTTTTGCCCCGGTTGACGACGGGACGACCCATCTTAACTTTTTCAACATTATTTCGGAATCTCCGACATTGCATAATATATTTTCCGCCGACCAGGAGGAATATGACCGGATGAAGAAGGCATCCGAAAAAGACAAGCTTGAAGTTCCCGTCGAGGGCGACATTACCGCCGTCGCTATTCCCCGAAACTTGAAGCATATTTTCGTTGCGACTAATAACGCGTTGAAAATTTTTGATTTTCAAAGGCTTCGCCTTTTCCGCCAGTTGAAACTGCACAATATCGCCGACATAAATTTCGGCCCCGGCGACGGGACGGTCTTGATCGGCACTTGGAACTACGGTTATGTTTATAAAATGGCGGATATCCTGAAATAAAACGAGAGACGGAAATGTTCAAATAACGCTTTATTATTTGATTATTTCGCGCTTTCGGGCGGAAAAAGATATAGACAAAAAGGCAAGTTTGTGGTATAATATTTAATACAATATATGATAGGAAGGAGCAAAATGGACGATTCTGACGCTGATCCTGAGGCTGATCCTTACGAGTTAATCATCATATTATCTCTTATTTTAGTGTTAACGTTTATTAACGCTTTTTTTGCTTCCGCCGAAATGGCGGTCGTTTCCCTAAACAAGAAACAGTTAAAAAAACTGGTCGAGACGGGGAATAAAAAAGCTGTTATATTGGATAATTTGGTGAAAAGACCGACCAAGTTTTTATCTACCATTCAGGTAGGCATTACCCTCGCCGGCTTTTTATCGAGCGCGTTTGCCGGCGCTAACTTATCGAAGCATGTCGCTAATCTTTTTTCTTCGCTTGGCCTGAAAATTAACTTGGCTGTCGCAACCGTAATTATCACTTTTCTGTTGTCATATTTCACATTGGTTTTCGGCGAGCTTTATCCGAAACGCGTTGCGCTTCGCAACCCGGAAAAAGTGGCTTTGCGCTCAGCCCGCGTCGTTAATATCATGGCGATCATCAGCACGCCTTTTGTAAGGTTGCTGGAGTCATCGACCAATTTAGTTTTGAAATTGACGGGGAAGCATAAACCGACGGCGGAAGAAAAGATTACCGAGGACGAAATTAGATCCTTGATTATTACGGGGCATATCGAAGGGGTTATTAAAGAAGAAGAAAGAGAAATGCTAGAGAATGTTTTCCGGTTTGACGATTTAACCGCCGCGGCGATTATGACGCCCCGAATTAATGTTTTCGCGATTAATATCGAAAAGCCGCTTAATGAATATATTGATGAAATCATCGCTCGCGGTTTTACCCGCATTCCTATTTATGAACGCGATATTGATAATATTATCGGTATTCTGCACGTTAAGGATTTGTTACGGGAAGGACGGAACAAAGGTTTTGATAATATCAATCTTCACGATATTATGCGCAAACCTTATTTTGTTCCGGAATATATGAAAATCGACGTTCTTTTCCGAAACATGCAAAAGACGAAAAACCAAATCGCCATTCTGATCGACGAGTACGGCGGCTCGGTCGGTATCGTAACGATTGAGGATCTTGTTGAGGAGATAGTTGGGAATATTTACGACGAGTACGATATTGTTGACGAATCGATTCAAGCGATTGACGAAAAAACTTATCTTGTTGATGCCGGCATTCAAATACAAGACTTAAACCGTCACTTGAAACTAAAACTAGACGAAAATAATGAAGAGTACGACACGTTAGGCGGAATGGTAATTAATATGTTGGGTTATATTCCCACCGAAGCTTACAAAGAAGAAATAACTTATGATAATTTGGTTCTGAAAGTTCACAAGGTGAATGCGAACCGCATTGAAGAGGTTTTGCTTACAATCACGGATAAAACCGGATAAACCAAATGACGGTTTATCCCTTACGGAGGAGTACCCAAGAGGCTGAAGGGGCTGGCTTGGAAAGCTAGTAGGTCGTTAATCCGGCGCAGGGGTTCAAATCCCCTCTCCTCCGCCATATAAGATAATAATGTTGATACGATATGTAATTGGTAAAAGACTTGTATCAACCCTTAGATATACCATAGTTCAGATTTAATTGAATTATGGTTTTTTTATAGCATAAATGGATTTATTAATTATTAATTTATGGTAGGTTAGTAAATTTCAGTCTCATTAAAAAACTATGTTAAATATAAAAAATACAATGCACGAAAGCTATATTAGATTTACATTTTCAAAGTTATGGCGGAAAGAACGTTCAATCTGGTGGGAACGGATTTGCAGATGCGGGATTTGTTTGTGCTTTTATTAACCTGGTTTTATCGCAACAATAGTTTTTATCCTCATACTATACCAAAACTTGTGACGTGAATCATAAGCAAAAGCCTTAATACTCAATCGCTTTTTTTGGAAGGGGGAGGTTAATTGAGTGTAATAGATAATTATGATGATAGCAGCATAAACACCGCCAAAAATCAGCCCGGCATTACCGAATGCCTTGACCTTTTAATCAGAAAGGTTATTGAAGTTTACAATCATCATAAAAATATCCGATAGCAAAAAAATTGATAGCTGCCAAAGAGATAGTCAATTAGCATAAAGCAAAAAATAATAAAACAGAGCCGGCAGCGATAATTGATCCAATGAACCAATTGTTCCACTCATATATTTCGCTTCATTTCTATGCAACACATAATAGTTAATTTTATTACAACATAAAAAGTGAATATTAAGGAGATAATATTTATATTTTCATAAATTTAAAATTGACATATGCATTTGATTTATTAACATTTATTTATCGTGTTGAATGTGCTAAAATATGTATGTATAATAATGAAAGGAAATGGCGGAGGATTTAAAAGATTAAACAGCCTCCAGCTCCCCAATCAGAAAGCATAGCAATCCTTTCTTCCCAATAAGATAGTTTATAGAGGCTTACAAAAATATTTGAAATTGGGAGACGAAAATGAAAATTGCGTTGGCCTCTCAGTTTAGCGATAATGATATTTATATTAATGCTAAATTAATAAATAAAAGTATTATAAGTTTAAAAGGTCAAGCGGATTTAATTTGTTTTGGCGAAGCTTTTTTGCATGGATTTAATGCTTTATCCTGGGATTATGAAAAGGATAAAGAGATAGCGATACCCGTTAAATCGAATCATATAAAGGAAATCCAGCTTTCCGCAAAACAGAATAAAACCGCGGTCTCTTTCGGGTTTTACGAACTTAATGAAAATAGTATTTTTTGCAGTTATGTTTTTATCGATAAAAATGGGGAAATATTAGCTCATTATAGAAGAGTTTCTCCCGGTTGGAAAGATGTTACCAAATGTGATTATCATTACAAAGAGGGAGGTAAGTTTTCAGCTTTTGGTTTTAGGGGCAAAAAATTTTTGATAGCCGTTTGCGGTGATTTGTGGGACGACATAAATATAGAGATAATAAGAACGTTTAAGGTTGATGCCGTATTATGGCCGTCACACCTTGATTACACGATCAAGCAATGGGAAAATGAACTCCAGGACTATTTGATTCAAACATCTAAATTAAAGAAACCGGCGCTCCTGATAAATAACATCTCCGCGACAAGTCATGGCGGGTGTTACTTGTTTGAAGACGGAAAAGTAATGAATAAATTATCCATGGGCGAAGAAGGTTTCTTAATTATTAATAATTACATCTAGCAAAATAAAAAGGGAATGGGAAGGAAAAATGAAAAAACTTTGCTGGATAGAAAAATTAAACGGAAGTCTTAAACACGCGGTTGATGATGAGACTAGGGAGAAAATCATGGAAGGCGTTCGACACCTTTTATCAAGTTCTAGTCCCGGAACAAAAGCAAAAATGCGTCATTAAAACCGAAGGATGTGATTGTGGCTGGGTTAGGGCAACTAAAACGGCGTTTTCAAAGACTTTTTGCCATTAAGGCTACATTGTAAAATACTTCGAGACGGCATTTCAAAAGCTTCTAAAGATCGAACTTTTAAAATCCGCAAAATGCGGCGATG
>ERZ773359.6525-NODE-6525-length-10224-cov-5.827613_pt1 | contig 10224 bp, 10 predicted proteins | sample MGYA00374955_ERZ773359 | MGnify/ENA primary metagenome ERZ773359 (study PRJEB29098, sample SAMN04486028) | biogas fermenter metagenome | study: EMG produced TPA metagenomics assembly of the Biogas fermentation microbial communities from Germany - Plant 4 DNA1...
AATTATATTAGTCTATTATATTAGTCTATTTTGATAACAGCTTTTACAACATCTTGTTTGTTATTAATAACATATTGGAAAGCTTCTGGTGTCTTTTCAAACTCAAATTCATGGGTTACAATGCCGGAAACATCAATTAATCCTTGTGCAACTGCCTGTATTGCTTTTGGATAAATATTTCTGTAGCGGAATACGGATTTAATTTGTGCTTCTTTAGCCAAAATCTTTGCAAAATTATAGTCAATAATATCTTGTGGTGCCATTCCAACTAAAACAATGGTTCCTCCAGCTTTTACAATATGTGCTGTTTGTTGAATAGTAATTTTGGAACCTGCTGTTTCGATTACAACATCTGCACCTTTGCTGTTGATTTTGCTATAAGCTTCAAGTGTATTTTCATTGGCTGCATTGATAACACGGGTTGCTCCTAATTTCATTGCAACATCTAAACGTTTTTGTAATACATCTACTACGGTAATGTCTGTTGCACCATAAGCTTTACAAGCAAGTAAGGTAACAAGACCAATACAACCTGCTCCTAAAATCACTACAGAGTCTCCTAATTTTACGTTTCCTTGATCTGCCGCATGCATACCTACTGCCAAAGGTTCAATTAAAGCACCTTCTTTAGTGGATATATTGTCTGGAAGTTTAAAAGCCATGTTTTCAGGATATGCAATATAATTTTCTAAGCAGCCATGATATGGAGGCGTTGCCAAAAATTCTACATCTGGACATAAATTATATTTTCCACTTTTACAAAATTCACATTTGTATTTTTCAAAGATATCTTTTCTATAATAAAAAATCATCGAAGTGGTATCAAAAGGAATTGCATACAATTTATCCTTATCTATAAAATAAGAGCAAATATCCACGTAATTGCTGTTAAAACTCTCTATTCCTCCTACAATATGAGGCAGCTTATCGTCATTTTGAAACCTGTTTAAATCCTCTAGTTGATTACTAAACCGGGTTAAAAATTGATAGGGATCTACATAGAGCAATTCATACTGTGAGGTCTTAGATATAAATTCCATATTCATTCGTTCCACCAAGGTATCAAAATCCATACTTCGAATGTTTACATGAATTCCAGTAACCTTAGTAAATTTCTCTACTTCCTTCATAAGTACACTGGCATTGATATTGTTTTCTACTAAAAAATCTAATACCACACCTTCGCATTGCCGCCAGTTAAATCCCTTGGGAGCCATAACAGGACTATATATAGTATCTTTGTCTCCAAATAATTGTGGCACCAATTCTGTTTCTTGTTTCTCAATTTCTTCCTTCTTATGATGATAGGTATCATAAGTCATAATCAATAAAACTGCTATGATAGTTATAATAAATATAACTTTTTTTATAATGAACCCTCCTCCTTTGCAAGATACTGATAAAACCTACAAACTTATAATTTATTAGAATAGTTTATTAATGCAAAGTTATCCATAGATAACAAAAAAAGTATCAGTATATTTATAGTTTTCCAACCCTCAAGTTTAATATGTTGCCATACCATTCAGTTGAAAAACTGTCTAAGAGAACCTCCTTTAAAAATAATAATTGGATTCATTTAACCATCGATTCTCTATATACTGATACTTATACTATTACTTTTTTTATCCAAAATATTTCTGCCTTACCACTTCATACATCAACACTCCGGCAGCCACAGATGCATTTAAAGAAGTAATTTGCCCATACATAGGAATTTTTACTATAAAGTCGCACTTTTCTTTTACTATTCTGCTTACCCCTTCTCCTTCGTTTCCAATCACCAGGGCTATTGCTCCCTTTAGGTCTGTTTGATACATATTTTCTCCGTCCATATCGGCACAGGCAATCCATATTCCTCTACTTTTAAGTTCTTCGATTGTACGTGCTATATTTGTAACTTTCGCAACGGGTACATATTCTATCGCCCCTGCCGAAGCTTTTGCCACGACAGCACTAAGACCTGCCGATCTTCTTTTAGGAATGATAACTCCATGGGCACCGGAAATATTGGCAGTTCGTATTATAGCTCCTAAATTATGGGGATCTGTAATACCATCCAATATAATGATAAATGGCTTCTCTCCTTTTTCTTCAGCCTTTTTAAGGATATCATCAACTTCCACATACTTATGAGCCGATACAAATGCGATGACTCCTTGATGTTTTTTAGTCTCTGACAGCTCGTCCAATTTAGATTTTGCTGCGGTTTGAACCACAATGCCTCTATTTTTAGCTTCACCAATAATTTTCTTTATAGAGCCTTCCACATTTCCCTGCTGAATTAGAATCTTGTCTATGTCTCTGTCTGATTTCAGGGCTTCTAATACGGCGTTTCTTCCCTCTAGGCGCAAATGATCTTCTTCAAATGTTTTCATGTAAAAACTCCTTTCATTTTGTTCATAATAAATACTGTATTCCAGTTATTTTGCTGCAAAGGATGTTTTATAATGATTAGTGTAAATTCCAACTATATTAAAGAACAAATTCTAAAAAGTACTTACCCTATTGCTTTAACCGGGGCAGGTATAAGCGTCGCCAGCAGTCTGCCTACTCTTGCAAGGGATTATCAAGGCATTCCTATTAAAAAGATTATGGAAAACTCCTTTTTTAAAGAAAACCCTCTCATCTTTTATGATTTTTATCGCGAAATTCTCCGCTGGAAAAACTGTACTCCCAATGCAGCGCATTATACCCTTTCTAAATATAATATTTCAATTATTACACAAAATATAGATGGGCTGCATCAAAAAGCCGGAAGCAAAAATGTATTGGAAATCCATGGTAACCTTAACTTCCTAATCTGTGAAAGATGCAAATTATACTTTTCTTTTGATCTAGCATATCACCATAAGCTTCCGACCTGCCCTAAGTGTTTTTCTATCTTAAAGCCTGATATCGTACTCTATGAAGAACAAATACACCATTGGGAAAAAGCCGTGCATGAATTTAAGAAAGCTGACTTAGTCTTAATCATCGGAACCAGTCTAAAAGCTTTCCCTGCCAATCTGCTTCCATCTATCGCCGCCAAACGAGGCGTGAATATCATCATCATCAATGAAGACTCGGATAAAATATTGTGTTTTTAATTTTTTAGCAGTTTAAGTTTTCTTAAAATGCTTGCCAGCTTATCTCCCTTAGGAATCATCTTAAAGTCTTCTTCTTCAAGATATCCTGTTACAATAAGCATTCCTCCGTAAACCAAAACGCCTACGCCAACAGCTCCTAGAGTAGAAATACTGTTTCCCGTAAAATGATTAAATAATTTATAAAAGTAAAAAGCTGTTGCAGTCATAAATAAGGTTGATATTACTGGTTTTAACACTACATAAGAAAAATCAATTTTATATCCTGAATGTTTTTTAACAGACAAGTAATTCAGAAATGAAAAAATACCATATCCAACGATAGAACCAATTGCTGCTCCATTTACCGCTAAAGGTCCTGCGACCAGTATATAATTAACAATGGCTTTTCCTATGGCTGCTATAAATAAGTTGATTACAGGAAGATAAAATTGTCCCATTCCTTGAAGTATACCGGTAAATGCCTGACCCAGCATTATAAAGATTAAGCTGATGCTCATTAAAGCAAGAACATCTGCGCCTGAATCAAATTTTCCGTAAATCAAACTCATAACAGGCTGTGCCAAAACTGCCAAGCCTGCTGCAGAAGGTAACCCCAGTAAAATTGCAAATCGTGTTCCAAGTTCTATTTTATCATGAAGTTCTCTATTGTTTCTTTTTTCTATAGCTTCAGCAATACTTGGAACGATACCAACTACCAATGCCATACTAAAAGTAAGAGGAATATTTACAAAAGTTGATGCCTTTCCGATTTGACCAAACAAATCTGTCGCTTCAAGATGAGTTGCCCCTGCATCGATTAATCTCCTTACAACTAAGGCAGAATCTACCCAATTCATTACAGAATTAATTGCCGCACCAACTGAAACAGGGAATGCAATATAAATAATGGTTTTAGATATTGATAAAAAAGAAAGCTTTAAATCTTTTTCATCGCTCTGAGATATTTTTTCTAAAAGGAGTTTTCTTTTTCTAAAATATATCACAGCTAAAATAGCTGTTCCAGCGATACCTCCTGCTGCTGCCCCAAAAGCAGCACCTCCAGCAGCCAGAGCAACTCCTTTGCCTGCCTGCATAAAGTAATAGGCTGCTCCTAAACCAAAAATAACCCTGGCAAAGTTTTCTACAATTTGAGATACTGCAGTAGGAAACATATCCTGCATTCCTTGAAAATATCCTCTAAAAGCCCCCATCATACCAATGAAAATTGGTGCAAGTGCAAGTCCCCATAAAGAATATTTGCTTCCCGGAACCCAGCCCTGTACTTTAATCAGCCAATCTGCTCCGAAAAACATAAGTGAAGAGGCTAAAAAACCAATAATGATTAAAAGTAAAAAAGTATATTGAAATATCTTGTGTGCTTCTTTATATTTCTTATGCACCAGTTTCTCCGAAACAATCTTTGATACTGTGGACGGAATACCTGCATAGGAAACTGCAATCATTAATGTATATATAGGATATGGCATTTGATAATATCCAAGTCCAGTATCTCCAATTAAATGGGTCAACGGTATTCTAAAGAAAGCACTTAAAATCTTTGCAATAATTCCTCCAATAGAAAGAATAATTGCCCCCTTAACAAATTTTTTTGCATGTTCAGACATTTAGTAACCTCCAACTCTATTCTTCAACCTTTTGTTCTTCTATTGCCAGATTTATTAAATACCGCAGTCTGTCTATTTGTCCGTCCAGATACAGATAACCACAAAGAGCTTCTAAGCCTGTTGCATGTTTATAATCTAATAAATCTGCATTTTTAGGAACACTGCTTGATTTTGCATTTCTTCCTCTTTTAAAGATCGCTTCTTCCTCTTCTGTAAGATAATCTTTAATTTTATTATATATATTTGCTTGAGCCGAGGCCTTGACATATTCTCTTACTGCTTGATGAAGCTTATTAACTGGGGCATTCCCTCTTGAGATGATCTCTGTTCTTATAAAAAGTTCAAACACAGCATCTCCAATATAGGCCAAAACTAAGGGAGAATACTCCCTTGGCTTGATATTTTTTATTTCAATAGATTGATGCGCACCTTCAAGTATCTTTTGTACATTCGAGTCGTTTTCCATTTTCAATCTCCATTCATTACAGTCTTTTCCACCTTACCCCTTGGGGTGTATCTTCTAAAATAATTCCTTTTTCTTTTAAGGAATCGCGGATTTGGTCCGCTAATGCCCAATTCTTTGCCTTTCTTGCTTCCTGTCTTTCTTGGATGAGTTTTTCTATTTCTTCATCCAATAAATCATGTTCTTGTTTTTCAAGCAAGCCTAAAATATTGCATAAATCTATTATCTTCTTTTTAACTGCAGAAGTAAAGAGTTTTGAAGAATTACCATTTACATGGGTATTCGCAAAACGAACCAGTTCGAAAATAACAGATACGGCATCAGCTGTATTAAAATCATCTTCCATAGCTTCTTCAAATTTTTTTACAAAAACTTCTAATTCTCCCGATAGAGTTATCTCATCTTTAGTCATTTCTTCTGCAGCAGCGTGATTGATAATATGATCTAAATTAATCACTGCATTTTTTATTCTTTCTAAACCGTTTTGAGCCGACTGCATGAGCTCTCTGCTGAAATTAATAGGACTTCTGTAGTGAGCACTTAACATAAAGAAGCGAATCACTTCATAAGGAAATTCCTCTGCTACTTCTCGTAATGTGAAAAAGTTTCCTTTGGATTTTGACATTTTCTTATTGTCTACATTGATAAATCCATTGTGCATCCAATATCTTGCAAATGGCTTGCCATTGGCCGCTTCACTTTGAGCAATTTCATTTTCATGATGAGGAAAAATCAAATCTTCTCCCCCTGCATGGATATCGATTGTATCCCCAAGATATTTTTTAGCCATAGCAGAGCATTCTATATGCCAACCAGGTCGTCCATCACCCCATGGACTTTCCCATGAAGGTTCTCCTGGCTTCTTGGGTTTCCATAAAACAAAGTCCATAGGATGCTTCTTATCTTCATTAATTTCGATTCTTGCTCCAGCTTCCAAATCTTCCTGATTTTTATGAGATAATTTTCCATAGTCTCTATAAGCCTGGATGTCAAAATACACCGTACCATTTACTTCGTAGGCAAAACCTTTATCCATAAGTGTTTGGATCATGCTTATAATTGCTGGCATTTCCTGAGTAACTCTGGGATGAACCACAGCTCTTTTTATATTAAGGCCATCTGCGTCTTTCAGGGTTTCAGCTATGTATTTTTCAACAATTTCTATCGCAGTTGTATTTTCTTCGTTCGCTCTTTTTATGATTTTGTCATCTACATCTGTGAAATTTTGGACATAGTTTACTTTATATCCTTTGTATTCAAAATATCTGCGAACTGTATCAAAAATAATATACGGCCTCGCATTTCCTATATGAATATAATTATATACAGTAGGACCACAAACATACATTTTGATTTCCTTAGGATCTAAAGGAATAAATTCTTCTTTTTGCCTTGTTAAGGTATTATAAATCTTCATGTTTCCCACTTCCTTCCATCATTTTTTCCAACTGTAACAATCTTTTTTCCAATTCTTCAACCTGATGTCTTAAGCCGCAGATTTCCATTTGTACAGGATCCGGCAATTTTACCTGATCTAAAGTTTTGTTGGGATCGACTTTTTGATTATCTCTCCTCACAATTTTTCCCGGAACTCCTACACAAGTACAATTTTCGGGCACCTCGCTTAATACTACAGTTCCTGAACCTATACGAGAATTATCTCCTACTTTAAAGGGGCCCAGTATTTTAGCTCCTGCTCCTATCATTACATTATTTCCTATAGTAGGATGTCTTTTACCTTTATCTTTTCCTGTTCCTCCTAAAGTAACTCCCTGATAAATTGTAACATTATCTCCAATTTCACAAGTTTCACCAATCACAACACCCATTCCATGATCTATAAAAAGTCCCTTACCTATCTTCGCTCCGGGATGGATTTCTATTCCTGTTATCCATCTGGATATTTGAGAAATTAATCTTGCTAAAAAGTATCGTTTATGATTGTATAAATAATGGCCAACCCTATGAAATAGAATAGCATAAAAACTAGGATATAAAAAGACTTCTGCTGTCTTTTTAATAGCTGGATCTCTTTCCTTGATGACATTAATTTCTTCTCTTATAAACCCCATAAATGATTCACCTCCCATTTTACTACAAAAAAAAACTCCATCTCAGTCAGAGACGAAGTTTATCCGCGGTTCCACTCTGTTAAAAGCTCTCGCTTTCACTCAAAGCATGATAACGGTTGCCACCGTAATGGACTACTTTGTTTCATCCACACAGCTCCAGGATGCACTTCATTCTATTACTCATATAAAATCGCTCTCAGCTTATGCGATTTCTCTCTGTAAAGGCAATAGAACTACTCTTCCTATCATCGCTTTTGACGAATATTGAATATAAACTATTTTATTCATTTACTTTAATAATGTTATCCTTCCCTGCAAACAACTTAGAAAGGTATCTGGCATACAACAATTCCCTCTAAATAGATTCTAAATATCTTTTACATTTTATCAAGGCTTCCTCCAACCTATTTTGGCTAAAGGGTTTGACTATAAAATCTTTTGCCCCTGCCATGATCGCTTGTATGACCATCCTCTTTTGGCCCATGGCGGTACACATTACAATATATGTATTGGGTGATTCTTTTAATATTTCACTAACTGCCTCTACTCCATCCATTACAGGCATAACAATATCCATTGTAATTACATCAGGCTTAAGTTCTTTCGCTTTGTTTATTGCATCCTGACCGTTGAAAGCTTCGCCAACTACTGTATGACCCATTTGCTGAAGCATATTTCTTAAAACAGTTCTCACAAATGCTGCATCATCCACAATCAGTACTGTCATACTAAGCCCTCTCTTTATTTATACAAGATAGTGACAATATTTTATCATCATACGGATATCATTTCAATGGTAAACTGTTTTCATTTTCATTTAATTAAACAAATCGCATGGGCAGAAATACCTTGCCCTTCTCCAGTGAATCCTAATCCTTCTTCCGTTGTAGCTTTAATGTTAATCTGATTAATATCAATATCTAATGCTTCAGCAATATTCTTTCTCATTTTATCAATATATGGCGACATTTTGGGCTTTTGCGCAATAATGGTCGAATCTATATTTAAAACAGAAAATTTTTCGCTGTCCAGAACTTTTTTTACACGCTTTAACAATTCCATACTGGATATCCCCTTGTATTGTTCATCGCTATCCGGAAAATGTTTCCCAATATCTCCCTTGGCTGCTGCTCCCAATAGAGCATCCATTATAGCATGTAGAAGTACGTCTGCATCCGAATGTCCTAATAGACCTTTTTCATAAGGAATTGCAACTCCTCCCACAATTAATGGCCTACCTTCTACCAATCTATGTACGTCATAACCCATTCCTATTCTCATCATACATCCTCCTTTAATTTACTTTTACCTTATTTATTGTTGAAATAACATATCGTATCATTTGTTGACATATTATTACAATTATTGTATGCTTTAATAATTATTATATGTACTGCTATATATAGAAGGAGAGATTCTTTTGAAACCAAGCATTTTAATTTATAATGATAGTCAGCTTCAAAGACAAAATTTAATAGATTTTCTAATGGAACTTAATATGCCAATGGAAATATATGAATTTGAAGATGCCGAAGAAATTTCAAAAAAAATCCAGGAACAAAAATTCGATGCGATTATTACTGATATCATCATAAAAAAAGAATCCACGATCAATCTTATAAAAAAAATTAGGGAAATATATCCATCTATATATGTAGTATTTATAACAGCTTATAAAAACTTTATTATGGAAGCCGTTTCAGAATGTCACTGTTATGATTATATTTCAAAACCCGTCAATAAAGAAAGATTTCAAAGCACGATGAAGTTAATCCTTGAAAGAGTTATGGAAGAAAAAAACATACATAAAGAATCTAATCCAAAAAATCTCGTCATCAATTATAATAATCAGTCTTTTATAATCCCTATAGATAAAATCTTATTTATTGAGCAGTGTGGATATTTATCTATTATTCATACCCGCGATGGGACTTACCGCTGTGTTTCCACTTTAGTTCGTTTATACAATGAATTAAATGAAGATTTCTTCTTAACTCACAAAAGCTTTTTAGTAAATCTCAAAAATGTTAGTCATGTATCTTATAATAGAAGAACTTCTGGAGATATCTATTTCGATCAATATGATAAAACAGCTCTTCTAAGTGTTCGAAAAAAATCGGAGTTCAAAAAAACACTATTAAATTATAATAAACAATAGTCTATATCTCTTTTCTTCCTTTCTATGATATTATAAAATAAGAAATACAATAAAACAAATAAATTCATGGTTAAAGACAACTTTTGTCAAATAACACAGAGCATTCATCAAATTGCTATTTTCATTTTTGGATTCGTATTTATAATGAAATCTATAAGGGTTAGGAGCTTTAGAATGCTGGTATTTTCTTTACTTCAATATGTTGAAGGTTTTTCGATGTATTTAGTTATTTCTACTTTAGCAGGACTAAAAGGCAAAACGTCCTTACTGAAAATTCTTTTTCTATCTTTGTTACATGGAAGTATTTATCTGATATTGAATAAAATTTTACCTTTCCAGATACAAGGAATCGTTTTACTGATATTATCGATTCTGATTAGTTCTTTAGTATTAGAACTGGATTTTATTTTATCAATATTAACTACTTTAATAACTGTTTTGATGATTATATCAATCGATTTGAGTATAGGAATGATATCTTTAGGAATTATGAATATGTCTGCTGATGAAATGATAGCTAATACATATATAAGAACCATCTACGCCTCTATCATTCAATCTATTTTTTTAATGATTGCTTTTATAATTAATAAGAAAAATATAACTCTTCCAAAGAAATACTTTATGAATCAAAAGACAAACTTTTTAATTTCTTCAATCTTTTTTGCTGTATGTGTTTTTGCTTTTTTAGCATTTATTATTGGTTCTTTTATTAAAGATGTTCAGTCTATCGTATACATTGCCTTGGTTATTATTTTTATTTCTTTTTCATTGGTTATGTATAGGTTAAATCAATATGTTGTTACCATGGCAGTTAAAGAAATGCAATTAGAAGATC
>ERZ773359.6533-NODE-6533-length-10214-cov-6.629294_pt1 | contig 10214 bp, 10 predicted proteins | sample MGYA00374955_ERZ773359 | MGnify/ENA primary metagenome ERZ773359 (study PRJEB29098, sample SAMN04486028) | biogas fermenter metagenome | study: EMG produced TPA metagenomics assembly of the Biogas fermentation microbial communities from Germany - Plant 4 DNA1...
AGCCGAGACGCGAGCTAAAAGAGACGAGGGGCCGACCTTTTGGGACAGCCCCGTCTTTCACTACACACCCGCTTCCGCAGCCGCCTCATGACCGGCCTTATCTTCATCAAGATCCGGCTTCGGGCTGCCCGCGGGCACCTGGACGCTCAGAAGCTCTTTCAACACCGTCGGATTCTCACCGGCGGACATAGCCATGACGCTTTTGGCGATCATACGTCCCAAAAGAAGATCCTCTTCCAAGCGGTTGCGCAGGCGTCCGGCGATCGGCATGCAGACCAGATAAGCTATGACGGCCCCATAGAACGTGGTCACCAACGCCAGTGCCATGGCGCCGCCCAGACTCCTGGGATCATCCATAGTCAACAGCATTTTGATCAACCCGACGATGGTGCCGAGCATCCCGAAAGCCGGGAAATAGCCAGCCGCGGCGTCGTAGATCTCTATGGTCCGGAGGGCCTCCTCTTCCAAGGTATCGAGTTCGAGCCGCATGTACTCCTCAAGGTCCTGCTCTGAAGCTCCGTCGACCAGCTGCCGCACCGAACGCTGCAGCATGGGCAGGGGCAATGTCTCCGCGTCGTCTTCCAAAGCCAAAATCCCTTCCCGCCTTGCCTTTTGTACCAGCTCGACGAGAAGCTCCATCACGCCGGCCGGAGTCTCCGGCCGGTCGCGGAAGACTTTGGGCAAATCCCGCAAGGCTTTGACGATCTGCCAGCGAGGATAGTGCAACAAGATGGCCGCCACGGTACAGCCGACGACGAGAAGGGCCGAGGTCAGATCGACGAAGCCCCGCAGGCCGTTTCCGCCCACGGACATCACCACGATCATGATCACCAGACCAAGCAACAAACCCGCACCGCTGCCCATATCTATTGCCTCACCCTCCCGTATTCAGCATCGGATGTACGAGCGGACTAACGTCTGAGATTGATCACTTCCTGTAGCAACTCATCGGCCGCGGTCACGACGCGAGAGTTGGCCTGAAAAGCGCGCTGGCTGAGAATCATCGATGTGAACTCCTCAGTCAAATCGACGTTGCTCATCTCCAAGTATCCTGGGCTGAACTTGCCGCGTCCGTCACCCGGCGCGGTTGACGTATTCGCCCTGCCCGAGTTTTCCGTGGCCGCAAAGAGATTGCCCGAAAGGCGTTCCAACCCGCCCGGATTGGCGAAGGTGGCTAACGAGATCTGTCCCAAAACTCGATGGACTCCGTTGGAAAACACTCCGACCAGCCGCCCGAGCTCATCGATGGCCACATCCTCCAGGTTGCCTGCCTCTATCCCGCCCCGTTGGTCGGCGAAGATGCTCAATTCGCCGCCGCCTGACTCACAGGCGGAAAAATCCAGCCGGAAGCTGAAGGTCGCTGACAGGCCATCGGCGGGCGTGAAGCTGACGGGAGCGGACAAAGCACCGCCGACGACACGTCCATCGCCGTCAAACCGGATGGTATCGGCGGCGAGCGGCGTGCCGGGAGAGGCCGGATCGTACAACTCCCACGCCCAGGTGTCGTTGTCCATGCGGGTGAAATCGATGGTCAAGGTCTGTTCGCGGCCCAAAGAATCGATGACGGTTATATCCCGCGTCAGAGTTGTGCCCACGGGCAGGCGGGCATCGAAAAGACCACTAAAGACTACGTCAGTGGTGGCCGCCGCGGGAGCCCGCAGGCCCGGAGCCACCCGCAGCTCGGTCAACGAGCGCCCTACGGGAATCACTCCGTTGCTGTCCGCGGTCCAGCCCATCACCCGGCCGCCGGTGGCAGTGTGCACGAGATAGCCTTCCGTGTCGAAGCTGAGAACACCCGAACGGGTATAGGCCTGGCGTCCGTCGACGGAGAGAACCAAAAAGCCTTCACCGATGATAGCCAGATCGAGCTGACTTCCGGTGGCCTGCGGATTGCCCTGCCGGAAGACCGTATCGATGCTGGCCACCCGGGCCCCGGCTCCCACCTGCACCGGATTTGATCCGGCACTGGCGGCGCGCAACGACGTATAGAGTAGATCCTCAAAAGTGGTGCGCGCTCCTTTGTAGCCTGCGGTGTTGACGTTGGCGATGTTGTTGCCGATGACATCCATGTAGTGCTGCTGGGTTCTCATTCCGGCCAGTCCTGAAAACAACGAGCGCATCATTTCGCTAACCCCTCCTCAGTCTGTCTTCGGGGCGGCGCCTTCCGTCGTTCGGGCACCGCCAAGGGGCCTCCCTCAGGGGTCCGGCCCCCCATCACCTCAGGTGATAACCGCACTGTCGATATTGGTGAAAACATGCTCCTTCATGCGCTTTTCATCCACCGCGGTGATCACCGTCCGATTGCGGATGCTCACCACGAGAGCCAGATTGTCCATTAAAATCAAGGATTCTCTCGCCCCCTTGGCGGCGGCTTTATCCACCGCTTGCTCCAATCGCGCCACCTGGCCTTGGTTCAAAGCTATATTGGCTTGGGCGAGTCTGTCGGCGGCATGGGCCGAGAATTTGATCGTCCTTTGCCCCGCCACTTGGCGCTGCAAAAGATCCGCAAAGCTCACTCCCGCGGTCTGCGGCGCCGCCGGCCGCGCCGGATTGCGGCTTATGGCCGGTTCTATGTGTCTGTCGCCGATACGTTGAGTCACGTCGCTCCTCCTCAGCCCCGGATCTCCCGTAGGGCCTCAGCTGAATACTCCGCACCGTTGACGACCAGCTTCACGTTGCCGTCCGTAAAGCGTACGGCGCTCACCTGACCCGTCACAACGGTCCCTCCGACCTCTAATTCCACCGTCTTGCCGATCAAAGCCGCCCCCTGCTCCAGCTGCAAAGCCTGAGTCTGCACCAGTACAAAGCGCTCAAACTGGCGACTCAGGTTCTGGATGCTCTCCAGGGAGCTGAACTGGGCCATCTGAGCGGCGAACTCCTGATCCGTCATCGGTGACAGGGGATCCTGGGATTTGAGCTGGGCGATCAACAGCTGCAAGAAATCCTCCTGGCCGAGGACGCTTCCGTTCTCGTAGGTATATCCCCGATAGGTCGTGGCCGCGGTTTCACCGATTCTGCTCAACGTTCTGCCTCCTTTCGATCATGCTCTCAAATCCACGGCGGCATGGCTGGGGCCGCTAGGATATAAGCGAGTACTCGTCTCCATCCGCCGGGGCTGCAGGCTTCCCCCTCCGGTGATGGGCACGTAACCTGAACCGTGCTGCGAGTTCTGGGACTGTTCGCCGCTTCGCTCTCCCTGAGAGTAAGACGCCTGCTGCGACAGGGTTTGCGCCATCTGCGGCTCATGGTGAGAAGGTCCGTTCTTTTGGACTACGGCCTCCAAGACCACCCCGCTGACCTCGGACTTGCCGCTTTGCAGACGGCGTTGCAGCTGGGGAAACCCGCTTTCGATCAGCTCTTTGGCCTGGGAACTCTCCGTCACAAAGCGAGCCCGCAACTGCCCGTCGTCATTCAAAACGACCTCGAGATGCACCTCGCCGAGGCTCTCCGGTTCGACGCGGATATGAACCACCGCCCGCCCGTCGTCGCTGCGAGCCAGTTTCGCTTCTATCTCCTGAACCAACTCAGACACCCACCGCGGCGAGGCCTGCGCCCTCTCGTGGCGAACGACGATCCGCGGCTGCAAATCGGAGGCATCCCTGACGGACCACTCGGCGGTCATGCGGATCACAGGCTGTTCATCCTCCGAAACCCGGCCGACATCTTGCGCCCACTTCCTAGAGCCGACGCCGGGGTCTTTTCGATTCGCCGTCCGTTCGGCAGCCCCGTCCGAGACTTGCTCATCCGCAATGCCAAACTCGAGCCTGTCCGAGATGACAGCTCTTTCGGATGCCCGAGTAAAGGCCTCTCCGGCCGACATCGGTGTTTTGGCATCGAGCGGCGTCGCGGTGCGGACGCTTAGGCTGTCAGACTCGGCAACCCCAGCCGTCGCAACACCCGAGATCTCCGTCCTGTCGAAAGACACCGGGACTTGCCCCTCCCGCCGTCGCTCGCCAAGATCCAAGACCGGCGCGGCCTCAAACGCCCTATGGCCTGACGCCGCAGGATCTTCGCCGACTCTGCGCAGTGACTCGATCCCGGACGACCACGGACCGGCGGAGATCTCATGCTCAGTCGCCGATCCTTCCGGCACGGGCCAAGAATCATAGGGCGTGGCACCGATGTTTGCGGATCCGCTGCCGCGGCCGGCGACATCAAAAGATGCTGACCGAGCCGGCGCTTGTCGAACGGACTCCGTCGACGAAGACGCGCCCCTCACCACCGGCACATCCGGCCTCTCGTCCGCTTCCTCCTCGGCGATCCGCTTTCCGGCGACCGACAAGACGAAATGCGACATGTTCGACGGTGCCGAAACCGTGTGCACCGGGGCCTGGCTGACGTGTACCACCGATTCAACGTCCGTCGGATCCGGAGCGGATGTTGTCGACGCAACGGACGCCATATCCGGCTGTGGGTCACTGCGATTTGTCAGCCCTGCCGCGGTCGCCGGATTCTGCACTTGCCTCGACGAAGGAAGCCCGGACGCAACGCCGATCGGTCCATGGCCTGTATGCACCGCGGCTTCGAGGCCCGAGGATGGAGCCGTCCGTATTGAGCCAGGCACGGATGCGACGCTCACCGATCCCCGGCTAGCGGTTAGAGAAATGGCTGCGGCATCCAAAGGCAAATCGTCGACAAATGCTGTCGCCTCAAACCCAGCCGGATTGGCAACCGGTGTCCCAACGGACAGCGATGTCTGGTCTAGCGATGATCCCTCGGCGCTAAACACGGATCCCGGCCCTGCCGAGGGCGTGAGCGCAGGATTGATTGACGGCGCGGCCGGTGAGGCGATCTCAGCTTCCGCCGGACTCCATGCTTGTTCATCCCAGACAGCCGACACACCGTTTGGCCTCGCCTCATTGACAGCCGGTGCAACTGCAGCATCCGCCGGATTCTCACTCGCCGCCAAAAACAAAGGTGCGAAGGGAACCGCTGACTCCCCGACACTCGATAACGCCCCGACTGGCGCCGCTTCCGGCAACGGCATCGCCGCAAGCCCGAAAACAACGGACACCCCTGATCGGCCGGCATGTGATGCGATTGTCATCCCTGCCCGATTTGACACGCCCGTTGTCGCCGCATGCACCCTCGTGCCGCGTCCCCGTAACGGCCCTCCAAGATCCGTCCGGCTGGTGAATCTGACCGAGCGCGCCGAAGACTCCGCCTTGCTGCCGGGGGCGAAGTCTGCCGCCGGCACTGCAGGATCGGACAGCGGACGCACAACCCGTGACGAAGCAAAAGACACGGAAGATCCGGGTGATCCCACTTTCATCCGTGCCCCGTTTCGAATGAATCTCGTTGTCCCACTATAAACACGTCCCGGGCGCGGCATCGCCGATACGAATCCGGAATCAGACAAAGCGTCCGGTGCCAACCGTGACTGGGCTGTTGCCTTGGACGCCTTGAGCCGTATCGGTTGCGGAGAGTGATTCCCCTCCCGGACGGCGGCCTTTTCGCCCCCAGTCGGAATCGACACTGAAACGGGCGAAAGCAGGCGTTTTGTTCCTGCCGTTTGCGCCTTGATCCGCCCGGAGCTCACCTGCCGGGTGTCTGCCGCGGGGTTGCCATCCGCTGAACGAAGAAGCGATGGAGAGATCACCGAACTCGGATCGATTTGCCCCGCGACTTCGAACAGCGCATCGCCGTCTTCGTCTTCAACGGGGTTTGGGTCTTCACGCGAGATCGGGGCATCGTCGGCCTCAGATTCGCCCTGCAGGCGGCACAGGGCCTGATGCAGATCGACATGGAATCCGGACGACGGCGCCGGGATGACCCGGGTCAACGGTTCCTTGACGCTGAGCGCTCCTGAGGGGACGGATGCGAGGAGCTGAGATCCTTTGGTCATCAACTCACCCCCTTTCCCTGACGAAAATGATGAGAAAACGGACAGGAAGGGCCTACAACTTCAGGGGCATTTTTTTCAGTTCGCGGGAGGCAGGCCCTCCTGCCAAAACTGTCGCAAACCTGTCTCATCGAGAACGGCCTGTTCTTTGCGCAGGAGTTGTCTTCGCATCTCAGCCAAGTGTCGGGCTTCCAAAACCTCCAACATCTGTCGGCGTTGCCGGGCTTGCACATAGGCCGCCCAAGCCTGCTCATAGGCCTCCTCCGCTTCACGCAGAGCCTGGCGTTCGCTTTCGGCCCGCGCCGCCAAAGCGCGACGGTAGGCCCAACCGCTGCGCAGATCATCCCCCGTCCAACGGCCGGCCGTCGGCCCCGAACCGGCAATGGTCCGCAGCAACGATTCCAGGCGACGTTCTGCCTCTTTGCGCCGTGAATCAGCCTGCCGGCAAGCGTAGAGGCGATGTTCTTCTTCTTTGGTGTACAGCTCCAACAGACGTCTGAGGCGAAAATCACTCATGCCGATTCATCATCCGCTGCCAGATCTTGCAGACGCCGCATCGTCTCCTCCCACGGAGCGGGTTCATGACGTCCCTGTCGCAAGAACGCGTTTATGCCATCAATGGAGGCCACAGCGCGATCAATGGCGGGATTGGCACCGGATCTATAGGCCCCGACATTGATGAGGTCTTCGGCGTCTTTATAGGTGGCCAGCATCCGCCGCACCGCACCGGCCGACTCCTGATGGCGCTCATCGGTAACCTGGCTCATCACCCGACTGACGCTGGCCAAGACATCGATGGCCGGGTAGTGATTGCGTTCCGCCAAGGCGCGGGATAAAACCACATGGCCGTCGACAATGCTGCGCACCGCATCGGCTATGGGTTCGCTAAAATCGTCACCTTCTACCAGGACCGTGTAAAAGCCGGTTATGGTGCCGTGCTCATCGGAGCCGGCCCGCTCCAAAAGCCGCGGCAGCATGCTGAAGACCGAAGGCGTGTAGCCTCGCGTCGTCGGCGGCTCTCCGATGGCCAACCCCACTTCACGCTGGGCCATGGCAAATCGGGTCAAAGAGTCCATCACCAGCAAGACGTCCTGTCCCTGACCGCGGAAGTACTCGGCGATTGCCGTGGCTACCAAAGCGCCCCGGATGCGAAGCAGAGGCGGCTCATCACTCGTAGCTACCACCACGACCGAACGGGCCAACCCTTCGGGCCCTAGATCATTCTCCAAAAACTCCCGCACTTCACGCCCGCGCTCACCGATCAAGGCGATGCAGTTGACATCAGCCGTGGTATTGCGCGACATCATGCCCAGCAGAGTGCTTTTGCCCACGCCGCTGCCGGCCATGATGGCCACCCGCTGGCCTTTGCCGCAGGTGATCAGGCCGTCGATGGCTCTGACTCCCACTTCCAGAGGTGTTGAGATCAGCCGACGCTTCATGGGGGCCGGCGCCTCGCCGTGCGTGGGCCAGTGGTCGCTCACTGCAAGCGGACCCCGACCGTCGATAGGCTCTCCGACGGCGTTGATCACCCGCCCGACGAGTCCTGGACCCACCCTAAGCTGCAGCGGCTCGCCCGTGGCTATGACCCGGGCTCCGGGGGCGATGCCCGTCAACTCACCCAAAGGCATCATAAGAATGCGTCCGTCGCGAAAGCCGACCACCTCGGCCGGTAACCTGTTCTCACCGTCGACCTCGATCAAACAGACGTCGCCGATGCGGGTGCTGAGTCCGCTGGCCTCCAGGGTCAGGCCGATCACCCGCCTGATATACCCGATCTGCTGCCAGTCCGCTGCCCGGCGCACGGCATTCAGGTGGGCCTGTAAGTCAAAGGCGCTCACGGCCCCTCACCGGCCAATGCCTGTCGGATATTTCTCAACCGCACGGAGAGTCTGCCGTCCAGCAATCCGCTTTCGCTCTCCACCACGCAATCGCCGGGAGCCAGCCCCTCATCGATTTGCACCTGGATGCCGTCGGCCAGCTCCTCGAGCGCGGCCATGCTCTCCGGCAGCCCGGGATGCTGAGCACTGATTCGCACGGTCACCGGTTTCGACTCGCCAAGCCGCGCCAGAGCATCGGACACCAGCCGCGGTAGATAATCTCCATCGCCGGTGATCTCTTTGTGAACCAGTTTCTCGGCGATGGCCAAAGCCAGCTCCACGATCTCCTCACGCGCCGCGGCCAAGGCCTCAACCTTGGCTCGTTCGGCGGCGGCAAACACATCCCGCGCCGCTTGAAGGATGCCTTGGATCTCGGCCAGCCCGGCTTGAGTGCCCTCCTGACGCCCTTCCTCAAAGCCCTGTCTTTGTCCGGCGATCCGGCCCTCGGCGAAAGCCTCCTGCCGCATTCTCTCAGCCTCCTTGCGGGCGGCGGCGATGATGGCATTGGCCTTCCGGCGGGCCCGGACCACTTCCTGTGCAGGATCGGGCACCCTTGGGATTTCAGACGTCGCATTCCTGTGCGGCCATATGTAGGTATATCCGCTCAGAACGGGAGATTCACCGATGAGCTCAGCTTTAATGACGCTAGACAAAGACCTCATCCTCCTCGCTGCGCGCCACCGTGACCTCGCCGATCTCTTCCAGGTGCCGGATCAGATTGACAATCTCTTGTTGAGCGTCTTCCACTTCGCTCAATCGAACGAGCCCTAAGTAGCCGATCTCTTCCTGCACCAACTCCACCATGCGTTGCGACATGTTGGCAAAGACGTGATTGGTCACGTCATCGCTGGCGATCTTAAGCGCCAGAGCCCACTGTTTCACATCCACCTCACGGATGACTCGCTGCATGGAGCGGGGATCCAGACGGACCAGATCTTCAAAGACCAGCATGTGCTTTCTGATTTCCTCGGCCAGATCCGGATACTCGTTGTCCAGGCCGTCGAGGATGGTCTTTTCCGTGGCCCGATCGACGCGGTTGAGAATATCGACGACCACTTCCACCCCGCCGGCCACCTGTAACTCTTGAGTGCCGATAGGAGCTAGGTGCCGTTGCAGGACGTCCTCCACCCTGTCAAGCAGCTCCGGAGTGGCCCGCTCGAGTATGGCCAGGCGCCTGGCCACCTCCACCTGCCGCTCGGGAGGCAGACTCGACAGTACCGCCCCGGCCTGTCCCGGACGCAAGTGCGCCAAGATCACTGCGATGGTCTGCGGATGCTCATTGCGAATGAACTCAGCAAGTTGGGCCGGCTCGGCTCTTCTGACCACATTGAGCGGCGGTTCTTTGACTTTCGCCGCCACCCGGTCCATGATCGCCGCCGCTTTATCCGAGCCGAAGGAGCGCTGGAGCAAAGTCAACGCGTAATCGGGACCCGCCGGATCACTGTAGGCGCTCTCGGCAATCATGGCATGAAACTCATCGAGTACTGCGTCACGGGTCTCCGGCATTACCCGCGGCATCGCCGAAATGGTCTGCGTCAGCTTCTCAATCTCCTCTTCGGTCAGATGCCGAAACACCGAGGAGGCCAAATCGGGCCCCAAGGAGACGAGTAACACGGCCGCCTTCTGCGGACCGTCAAGACGAACGGGAGCGCCCGATCCGGCACTGACGAAGATCTGAGAAGCATCCATGTCAGCATTCGCCCCTTTCTCCTACACGGCCAAAGCGAGCCGACACCTATGCTAATAGTCATGGTCTCGCCATGATATATGACATGGATGCTCTATTTCCCTCCTGTGGGATGTCACTTTTTTCGATATTATTCGTTGTGACGCATTACACGTTCGTAGAAACCGGGTTCAAGATAGCGTAATCCGTATGCCTTGGCCCGGAAAATGCTCTCGGTGGCCCCGATGACGAGTATGCCGCCCGGGCGCAGGCTTTCGGCCAGCTGACCGTGCAGTCGGGCTTTGCTTTCCTCAGTGAAGTAGATGGCGACATTGCGGCACAAGACCAGATCCTGATCGGACGGATAAGCATCGCGCAAAAGATCATGGTACTCAAAGCGGGCCATTGAGCGCAGTCTGCGCTCGATAGCAAGACTCCCCTCTCCGCTCTCGGTGAAATAGCGCCGAAAGGACGGGGGCACCGTTTGGATCTCCTGAGCGCTGTAGACTCCCCGACGGGCCTGATTCAGACTGTTTTCATCGATATCGGTGCCTAAAAGCTCGTGCTTCATCCCGGGAGTCAGCTCGGCCAACAGCATGGCTACGGAGTACAACTCGGCACCGTTGGAACACCCGGCGCTCCAGATCCGCAAGGGCTGACGCTCTCTCAAAAGAGCCGGAAGGTGCCGAAGGCGCAAGGCTTCAAAGCGCTCCGGATTCCGGAAGAATTCGGTCACATTGATGGTCAAAAAGTCGGCAAAGACCTGTTGTAGCTCACTGTCGTTGCGCAAGCGCCTGGCCAGCTCGGCATTGTCAGCGATATTGTGGCG
>ERZ773359.6537-NODE-6537-length-10206-cov-4.372279_pt1 | contig 10206 bp, 11 predicted proteins | sample MGYA00374955_ERZ773359 | MGnify/ENA primary metagenome ERZ773359 (study PRJEB29098, sample SAMN04486028) | biogas fermenter metagenome | study: EMG produced TPA metagenomics assembly of the Biogas fermentation microbial communities from Germany - Plant 4 DNA1...
TGGACCGCTTCCGTGAGCCACCGCTCATTGACCCAGACGACCTCGCTCCCGTGAACTTGCCGCACGGTTGTCCATGGCGGAGGCATACCAACAGCACTGCCAAACGCTTCTCGCTTTTCTGTCTCCAGGAGATTGCCAGCGGCACTGGTGCTAAAGCCGTGCTTCAGCCAGGGAAGAGCCAGCCAATCAGCGACCTGCCAAAGCATCTGCCCAGAATGCTCAGTCCGCACCCACATTAGCGGTTCACCTTTCGCAGCTGCTCAAGTTCCTCGATAAAGCGGTCAATATCGGTGAACTGCCGGTATACAGACGCAAACCTTACGTAGGCTACATCGTCAAGCTCACGCAGGTGCTCCATGACTAGTTCACCGATGGCCCCCGAAGAAACCTCGTGTTCAAGGTTCGCTCGCACCGTCTTTTCGATCTTGTCCACCATCTCTTCAATGGTCTGCAGAGATATGGGCCGCTTTTCGCACGCCCTCAGAATCCCATTGAGAATCTTCGTGCGCGCAAAAGGTTCTCTCCGTCCATCCTTCTTCACAACCATTAACGGCACTTCATCGAGACGCTCGTAAGTAGTAAAGCGCTTCCCACAGGCTGTGCACTCTCTGCGCCGCCTGATAGAGGCGCCCTCTTCTGTCTGGCGTGAATCAAGTACTTTGCTGTCCATATTTAGGCAAAAAGGGCAACGCATGGCAACTCTCCTCCTAACCCATTATACCCCAAAACCCCTAGCGGCGCCATGTTCTGTTTTTCACTAAGATGACGTCCTCGCCCACCAACACGACGTCACGCCACGCGATTTCTAGGTCATCGCCGCGGATAAACCACAAGAACCTACTCGCGGGCCGTTCCACAATCAGGGCGCGGACTTCCCCTGTACCGGGATCCAGGTCTACGTCGCAGACACGGCCCAGGAAACGGCCCTCATCGACGCTGATTACATCGAGCTGGCGGAGTTCGGTGGTCTTGATCAGCATGGTGCCCCTCCTTGCTTCCCCTACACTATATGCCCCCAGCATGAAAAAAGAAACGGCCTTGAAGACCGTTCCTATTGGCTGTTTATTCTTGTCAGCCCCGCCGCTGAGGCCTGCCACCAACTCCGGAGCTGTTCAGGATAATTCGCTGCCTGGATGACCTCCACGACCCTGAAGCGAAAGGCGATTTTCCCAACCTCGCCCTGTGGATCGACGTGGGCTAGTTCCCCGGAGCTGCCGCCCACTTCTAGCTCGCCGAAGCACAAGGGAGGAAACAACACACACCACCAGTTCCCGCCCTGAGCAGCCCCAATTCTGATCTGGACCGCGTCGTAAGTCCCTGCAGGAAGCGTAAGGCCTCGGTAGGATCGCTCAGGGAAGGGATACGCTCCCACCTCGAGGCTCACTTCGTAGTCAAATCCCTGCATTTCCACAACTTGCTTTGCTGCTTGGACCACTCGTGCTTGGTTTTCCAATAAGAGTCGCCGCGCCTCGTGCTTAGTATTCACTTCAGAGAATAAGGCCCTGGTCTCCTTGAGCACTGCATCCCTCACCAAGAGCTTCAGGTCTTGATCTTTTGGGGAGTCGCTGTGTGCGATGACGTGCAGGCGAATAAGGTTTTCCTTAGCAAATGCGGAATCGGTTTCCACAAGGGCTGCAACTCCCGCCACCGCGGTGCATAAGGCTGCAGCCACGACAATCAGCAAGAGGGCGGTAACTAGGCGTATGCGCGGTCTGTCAGTGTTCATTTCCCATCTCCCTCCCTCACGACGTAGCCATGTACTTGCGCAGGTGGCGCAGCGCGGCCTTTTCCAAACGTGAAACCTGCGCCTGAGAGATCCCAATTTCATCGGCCACCTCCATCTGAGTGCGCCCCTCGTAAAACCGCATTGTGAGGATCAGGCGCTCTCGTTCTCCCAGTTTGGCCATGCCTTCCTTAATGCTCACGCCCTCTACCCAGCTGGCATCGGTATTGCGTTCATCGCTGATCTGATCCATTACAAAGATCGGATCGCCGCCATCATTGTAAATGGGTTCAAATAGAGAAACAGGTTCCTGGATAGCGTCCAGGGCGAACACAATCTCCTCCCTGGGAATGTTAAGTTCGGCGGCAATCTGGTTGATCGTGGGCTCCTGTGCGTGCTTGTTTGCCAAATAGTCCCGAGCCTGCAGCGCCTTATATGCCGTGTCCCTTAAGGAACGGCTCACTCGGATGGGGTTATTGTCCCGCAGGTACCTGCGGATCTCCCCGATAATCATGGGGACGGCGTAGGTTGAGAATTTTACGTTTTGACTCAGATCGAAGTTGTCGATCGCCTTCATAAGTCCGATGCAGCCCACCTGAAACAGATCATCTACCAGCTCCCCTCGGTTGTTGAAACGCTGAATCACGCTGAGCACCAAGCGCAGGTTTCCTTGGACCATCTCCTCCCGAGCATCTTGATCGCCTTCCTTGATTCTGGCGAGGAGTTCCCGCATCTTCTTGTTGGGCAGCACAGGCAGCTTGGCTGTGTTGACTCCGCAGATCTCCACCTTATGCAAAGTAATCCCCCCAAAAGGAACCAGTTACAGTTTTCAGTATGACCACCTTCGCGGGGATCTATTCCAAGAGGCGCCGGCGGAAGAATTGTGCGGGATAAGAGAGGATTTTGGTGCCATTCCCCATAATATCTTGGCAGGACCAGCCATTGTAAAGGAGGGAAACGGAGTGCCGCAGTATACTTTCTACGTGGACGCGTGGCTCTTGCGCCTCGGTGCGAACTTCTTGTTCGAGTACCTTCTGCTGTGGGCAACGGCGGAAGTCACCCGCACCTCAACTCGCCCAGTGAAGCTTGCCGCCGGTGCCGCCTTGGGAACGCTTCACTATGCCTTGTATCTGTTAGCTGGCTTAGGCATCATACCTTACTATGGAGTACTGCGGTTCCTGCCCACGATCGCCCTAGTATCCCTCCTCATGGTCTCAGCCGCGTTCTATCCGGTGACTGTTAAGGCTGTGGCCAGAATCTTAGGCTATTTCTACCTCATCGGTTTTGTTGCAGCAGGTGCGGGCTTGGCGGGCGCATTTCTCCTAGGATCCCCCACTGAACCCGCCTATACCCTAGGCATGCTGGCGGCAGCCGGTTCCATTCTCCTAATTGCGGAGCTGGGCTGGGGAATCGTCCACCAGCGGATTATTCACAACGTCTACCATCTCCCCGTGGAAATTGCCTGTGCCGGGAGATTGGCATCGGTGCAGGCGTTGGTGGACACGGGCAACAACCTCAAGGATCCCCTCAGTCTTCAGCCCGTTATGATCGTGGAACAGCAGGCCATTAAGGAGCTGCTCCCAGAACCGATCTCGGCAGCAGTGGAAGCCCTGGAACAGGGGAACCTTTCCTCCATCGATACACTGATGGAGTCATCGGAATGGTCAACAAGATTTCGCCTGATCCCCTTTTCGTCCATCGGGAGAGAACACGGGATTCTAATTGGCTTTCGCCCAGATGCGGTGCACATCCGCGCTGGTCAAAATGGACCGGTAGTGCAGCCCATCATCGCGATTCACCCCCGCACTCTCGACCCAGATGGGAAATATGAGGCTCTCATTCCCCCCAGCCTGCTGCAGCAGGCAATCGACCAGCTGGCAAGTGTGCCCACAGTAGAAGGAGGACAGCGGCATGCGGCGTCTCACAACCCTAAGGTTTAGAATCCAGGTCCGGCTTTGGCTCGTTGCCCTTCTGCGCCGCATCGGCCTTGTTCCTAAGGTGCATTATGTGGGCAGCAGCGAGGTGCTCCCGCCGCCCTTGAGCAGCGAAGAAGAACAGCTCCTTCTAGCTCGGCTCAGCGAGGGGGACGATTCTGTCAAGACCCCTTTGATCGAACGAAACTTGCGGCTGGTTGTCTACATTGCCCGCAAGTTCGAGAACACCGGCATCCTAATCGAGGACCTTGTATCTATCGGGACAATCGGCCTCATTAAGGCAGTCAACACTTTCGACCCCTCGAAAAACATAAAGCTGGCTACATACGCCAGTCGCTGTATCGAGAACGAGATTCTCATGTACCTGCGCCGCACAAGTAAACTAAAGGCAGAGGTATCATTCGATGAACCCCTCAACACCGATTGGGATGGCAATGAACTGGTGCTGGCTGATGTGGTGGGATCTGAAAGCGATGTGGTGAAGTACATCGAGGAAGAAGTTGACAAAGCACTGCTGGAGGCAGCCCTCGAGCGCCTGACTGGTCGAGAGAAGAAGATTATGGAGCTCCGCTTCGGACTAAACAGCGGCACCGAACGGACGCAGCGTGAGGTTGCTGACCTGTTGGGTATCAGTCAATCCTACATATCCCGTCTAGAAAAGAAAATCCTGAAAAAACTCCGCCGGGAGATCAAGAAGATGGAATAAAGGAGCCTGCATCTGTTAGATGCAGGCCAATCTTTTTCCAGCGTGATGCCTATCTTCTGCGTAGAAATGCCGGAATATCTAACTCATCTGTGCTGAACGGACGCGCATCAAGCTCTTTCCCGAGATCGAACACGGGCGCCGTTTTCCGGTCCATATCGAACCCGGTTGCAATCACGGTGATGCGCAGTTCGTCCTGGAAACTGTCATCAATTACGGCGCCGAAGATGATGTTAGCCTCGGGGTCCGCCGCCTCGGCTACGATCTCAGCAGCTTCGTTTACTTCAAACAAACCTAAGTTGGACCCGCCGGTCAAACTCATAAGGATGCCCTTGGCACCCTCGATGGATGCCTCCAAGAGGGGACTGCTGATCGCCTGCTTCGCGGCCTTCACGGCGCGATCTTCGCCCGTCGCCTGCCCTATGCCCATCAAAGCGGAGCCAGCGTTGGTCATGATGGCTCGCACATCGGCGAAGTCGAGATTAATCAATCCCGGGACAGTGATTAAGTCTGAGATGCCCTGCACCCCTTGGCGGAGCACATCATCGGCGATCCTAAAGGCTTCCACCATCGAGGTCCGCTTATCCACGACCTGCAGCAGGCGATCGTTTGGGATGGTAATCAGCGTATCAACTTTTGTTCTGAGCAGTTCAATCCCTTTCTCCGCCTGGGCTGCACGGCGCCTTCCCTCAAAGCTGAAGGGCTTTGTCACCACCCCAACTGTCAACGCATCAAGTTCTTTGGCAATTTCCGCCACTACGGGTGCAGCACCCGTGCCCGTTCCGCCTCCCATGCCCGCGGTGATAAAAACCATATCAGCGCCTTCGAGGGCTTGGCGGATATCCTCTCGTGATTCTTCGGCCGACCGCTGACCGATTTCGGGATTGGATCCCGCACCTAGTCCCTTGGTCAGCTTCTGGCCAACCTGAATCTTAACAGTGGCGTCCGACAACTGCAGGGCTTGTGCATCCGTGTTCAAAGCAATAAACTGCACGCCTCGCAAACCAGCAGCGATCATGCGATTAACTGCGTTGCTTCCGCCACCTCCACAGCCGATTACTTTTATATCTGCAAACTGTGGGCTCTCTAAATCAAACTCGAACATGGGATCCCCCTCTTTGCGCAACGAATTCCTCCTCACAACATTCAACACTAAAACTCTTTTCCCTCTTTGCGGCTCTGAAATAGGGGGAAAAAACTCCCTTTCTACCTTGGCCGCACCACCGGATTCTTGGGAATACGGAGATCGATCACCGCCGGATCAATTCCCTGATCTGCCAAGTCGTGCCACAGCTCCTCCAGCAGAAGGAACTTCAGCTCAAGGTCCTCAGTGTCTCCCATGAGCACTTGCACTCCAGACTTGGAAACGAGAGCTTGCTGCGCCGCGTCCCACTTAGCCAGTGTTCCCACCATAGCGGGAGGCACCGCTAAGAGCACCCGCGCCGCAGCTTTCAGCTGGGCCGTAGAGGATAGATCGATGTTTACCACCTGCGGTAGTTCCAAGACAGACAGCTGCTGCGGTGGAGTCATAAGTACGCCCGTCTTGTCCAGAACAAAGATACGGTCTTGCTGGGCAATCCAGGCTAGGGGCATGCGCTCAGAAACCATGACTTCCACATTGTTGGGCCAACTCCACCGCACAGACGCCCTTTCTACCCACGGGTGCTCCTCCAGCCGCCGCTGCAGAGCCCACTTGTCCAAGCGGAGCACGTTCGCTGGCTGGAAGTTAACATATTCATCCAACTGCTCGGCACTAAGTAAGACGAGGCCTGTCCACTTCAGTTCAGAGGCAGTGAAGTAACTCGAATTGAGGAATAAGTACATCAGGATAACCAAAATGACCATGAGCGATGCCAAGCTTGTCCTAGCTTGAGCCATGCCAATTAACCTCCCATCTGTGCAGCTGACAGCTGCACTAAAATCTAACATCAGCCAGTCTCCAGCCGCAGAGCCCTTGCCCCAAGGGCCTGCAGCCTGCCGGCAATATCCTCATACCCCCGGTCAACATGGTACAGTCCATCGATCTCTGAATAACCTTCGGCCATAAGGCCGGCAATAATGAGAGCCGCTCCTCCCCTCAGGTCTCCCGCGACAAGGCTTGTGCCCCACAGCGGACGGCCTCCGTTAACCACGGCCCGATTTTGGCTGACAGTGATATCCGCCCCCATCTTGCCAAGTTCCCGGATGTATCCGAAACGGTTGTCGTAAACCGATTCCCGCACAATGCTCTGTCCCCTAGCCTTGAGAGAAAGGGTCGTGAACTGCGGCTGCAGGTCCGTGGGGAAACCGGGATAAGGCGCTGTCTGGATCTGCGCGGGAGACAACTCTTCGGCGGGATACACCCGCACTATCCCCTCCTCGACCTCAATGGGCACACCCATGGCCGTCAGAATGCGTAGGAGGGGCTCGAGATGATGGGGGATTACGTTCAGGAGCTGCACTTGCCCCCCGGTTGCGGCAGCCGCGATAACATAGGTGCCTGCTTCGATGCGATCCGGAATCACGCGATAATCGGCACATCCCAGATCGGGTACACCGTGAACCGTGATCACAGACGTTCCTGCCCCCTGCACCTTCGCTCCCATGCGGTTAAGGAACTCTTGAATGTCCAGAATCTCCGGCTCACGGGCAGCATTGCGGATCACAGTGGTACCCTGGGCTAAAGTGGCAGCCATCAGGATGTTCTCAGTCGCACCCACACTAGGATAGCGCAAGACGATATCAGCGCCTTTCAACACCTCGGCCTTGGCTACAATTCGACCTTCCACTTCTTCAATACGGGCACCTAACCTGCGCAGGCCATCGAGGTGAATATCCAGCGGGCGAGTTCCGATGGCACATCCGCCAGGCAGGGCGATCTCCGCACTGCCTAACCTCGCGAGAAGGGGGCCCATCACCTGAACAGAAGCACGCATTGACTGCACTAAGCGCTCTGGGGGTCGCCCGTGCACCCCGTTGACGGATAGATGCAGCTCGTTGCCTTGCAGAAATGCCTGCACACCAAGGGAACGCAGTACGCCGACCATGGTGCGGACATCATCTATGGCCGGAACGTCCGTGATGTGAAACGCGCCATGGCCAAGGATTGCCGCTGCCATGAGCTTCAGCACGGAGTTCTTGGCTCCGCCGATCCGAATCGTACCGTTCAGCCGACGCCCACCCTCGATCAGTAGTTTCGCCATTGTACCACCTCTACCCGCAGAAGTACCGTACGTCGTACCGTACATAGTATGCGGGTAGCAGGTAATGGTGAAAAGGCGGAATTCGGTCAGCTCTTGCACTGGCGGGAAATGCTGAGCAGCACTCCGATCCCTGCTAAACTAGTTAAGAGCGACGAACCACCGTGGCTGATAAACGGCAGCGGGATCCCGGTAACAGGCAGGGAACCTGTAACCACGCCCATATTGATCATGGCCTGAAAGGCAATCATAGCGGTGATGCCGATGGCCAGCAGCGAACCGTACATGTCCGGTGCTTGCAGAGCAATCTTTAGGCCGCGCCATGCTAACACAAAGAACAGGAGCACTACCATGGCCCCGCCCACGAAACCTAATTCCTCACACAAAATCGCAAAAATGAAGTCAGTATGATGTTCCGGCAGGTATGAGAACTTCTGACGGCTGCGGCCGAGACCTAAACCGAACAAGCCGCCTGAGCCGATGGCCAGCAGCGACTGAATGATGTTCCAACCAGCACCAGTGGGATCCGCCCACGGATTCCAAAACGCGGTCAGCCTCCTGAACCGGTATTCTTCTTTGACTACAAGCTGCCAGACAACAGGAGCTGCCAGTGCTCCCAACAAGACGAGCTGTCCTAAGTGGGCTCCGCCAGCAAAAATGACCACGAGGGCAGCAAAAGCCAATGCGGCAGCAGTTCCGAAATCTGGCTCCAGCATGATCAATCCGAACTTAACTCCCAAGATCACAAGCAGCGGCAGCAGGCCAGTGAAGAACCTCCGCACCCGATCCCGCTTGGTGGAAATGTAGACCGCCGCGTAGTTGATCATGGTAAACTTTGCGATTTCTGAGGGCTGCAGATTAAAGCCTCCCAGGCGGATCCAGCGCGTTGCCCCGCTCGTACCCTGGCCGACAAAAAGGACGAGGACCAAGAGAGCAAACGAAACAATCAGACCAGGAAGGGCTAGGACCTTGAAAATATGGTAATCAATGCGCATCAAGATAAACAAGGCTGCGAGCCCAACTGCTGCCAAGACAGTCTGCCGCTGTAAGTATCGATAGGGGTCGCCGTAGTCAGCGATTCCCATCACAGAGGATGCGCTGAACACCATGACCAATCCTATGCTGAGCAGCGCTATTACGGCCGCAAAGATCAGAATATCAGGCTTGCCGCCCTTTACCAGCATCGGTCGTGCCCCCCTCCCTAATCTATATTCAGCAAGGAACGGTTTAATCATTGCCCAGTGGTTCTAAAGAGCACCAAGCAAGCCAATTAAACCCATCACAGTCCCAACCAGCCAGAAGCGGATCATGACCGTCGTCTCAGACCAACCCTCCAGTTCAAAATGATGGTGCAGTGGTGCCATGCGAAAAATCCGCTTGCCCTTGGTCAACCGGAAATAGATCACCTGCAAGATCACAGATAGAGTCTCCAGTACAAACAGCCCGCCGATAATAGGCAGAAACAGCGTAGTGCGGGTGAGAATCGCTCCCGCTGCCAACGCAGCACCCAAGCCGAGCGAGCCCGTATCACCCATAAAAACTTGCGCTGGGTGGGCATTAAACCATGCAAAACCCAAACAGGCTCCTGCGGCTGCCGCAAAAAACCCAGTCAGATCAGGGCTGCCTTGCAGCCATGCCAGCACAGCAAAAGCAAGTGCCGCTGCGGCCGTGGTTCCTGCCGCCAAGCCATCGAGTCCATCGGTGATGTTCACGGCGTTGCCCGCCGCCACCATGACAAACACGCTGAACAGCACAAAGACTACCGGGTGCAGCTCCAGCGTAGAACCGCTAAAAGGTACCACGAGGGTTGTGCCGATATCCTCCTGCCCGAGTGCATACAGAGCAACCAAAAGACCGATGCCAATCTGACCAACCAGTTTATCTCGGGCCCTAAGGCCAAGAGAACGCTTGGCCACGATTTTCAGAGCATCGTCTACCAAGCCAATCACGCCGTAGCCCAGGGCTGCCAGCAGAGCCACCGTGATCTGGCTCTCCATAGAACTGGTGAGCACTACCGCAACGACTAGCGCGGCTAAGATGAGGATCCCGCCCATAGAGGGTGTTCCCGCTTTTTTTAGGTGAGTCTTAGGCCCGTCAGCTCGCACCTGCTGCCCCAGTTTGAGCCTCCTGAGGTAGTAGATGGTTCCCGGTCCCGCTAAGATGCTTACTCCGAATGCGATTAAGGCAGCAAAGATTGCTGGATAAACCTGCGGCATCAGCTATTCTCCTTTCTCCAGGCGCTCCACGACACGCTCCAAGCGAAGACCGCGGGAAGCCTTTACCAGTACTAAGTCACCTGATCGGACCTGTGGCAGGCTGCGGAGAAAGTCGTCTGGAGCTGCAAATACCTCACCGCGCCCTGCTCCCCTGCGGTAACTCTCGGCCCATCGACCCACAAAGAATAGATTGTCGCAGCGCTCGGCTGCATACGCTCCGATCTCAACATGAGCCTGCTCACTGATGCGCCCCAGCTCAAGCATATCACCGAGAATCGCTATCTTTCGCCCAAGACATTCCATAGCTGCTAGCGTGTCAAGCGCGGACCGCATAGAAGCGGGGCTGGCGTTGTAAGCATCGTTGAGAATCACTGCACCGGACGGAGTGCACACAGCCTCCAGCCGCATGGCACTCAGACTGATATCCTGCAGAGCCCTGCGGCACTGGACA
>ERZ773359.6542-NODE-6542-length-10202-cov-10.995467_pt1 | contig 10202 bp, 6 predicted proteins | sample MGYA00374955_ERZ773359 | MGnify/ENA primary metagenome ERZ773359 (study PRJEB29098, sample SAMN04486028) | biogas fermenter metagenome | study: EMG produced TPA metagenomics assembly of the Biogas fermentation microbial communities from Germany - Plant 4 DNA1...
TGCCGAAGTGGCGGAATTGGCAGACGCAGTAGACTCAAAATCTACCGCCCTCAAAAGCGTGCCGGTTCGAGTCCGGCCTTCGGCACCAAGAAAATCACTCCCCTTATTTTGGGGATTTTTTTATGCCCTTTTTTGGTCATATTACAGACAAACTGAGATACCGTTAATGTTAACCCATCAGAAACCTGGATTTTTGTAGGATTTTTCCGTAATAACACGAAACATTAACGTCGGGAACGCTTCGCCCTTTATATGGTAATAATCCGAATACTATTTGGAGGTGGAACCATGTCTTTTTGGTCTATTTTATGGTCGGACTTGTTTTGGGTCGTTCCGTTGGTCGGACTTGCCACCTTACTGGTGGTCTGGTCTTATTACCGCAATATTAAAAAAGCGGATCCCGGCAACGAAAAAATGCAAGAAATTCACCAGGCGATCCGGACTGGTGCCTTTGCTTTTATTCGGCGGGAATACACCAGTGTGGCATGGGTTTTAGTGATCGCAGCCCCCATCCTCTTTTTCACCTTGGGTCTTCCCACCATGATCACCTTTCTGATCGGTGCCCTCCTTTCGCTCCTAGCCGGGTTGATCGGAATGAACGCCGCCACCCTGGCAAACGTCCGCACTGCTCATGCGGCGAAAAAAGGAGCGGCCGAGGCCATCCAGATTGCCTTTCCCGCGGGGGCAATCATGGGTTTGACCGTTGTCGGTCTAAACTTAGTTGGTATTACGGTCTTATACTTGATCTTTCCTGATCCCGAATTACTAACCGGATATGGCTTGGGTTCTTCCTTGGTTGCCTTATTCGCCCGTTTTGGTGGTGGTATTTTCACAAAAGCAGCCGATGTCGGCGCCGATCTTGTTGGTAAAATCGAGGAAGGAATTCCCGAAGATGACCCCCGAAACCCGGCCGTCATCGCCGACAATGTCGGTGATAACGTCGGTGATGTCTGTGGGATGGGTGGCGACCTTTTCGAAAGTGAAGCCGAAGTGATGGTGGCAGCCATGGCCATTGGCACGACGTTAACCGCCCGTTACGGTCTGAAAGCCATCGTCGGTCCGGTTCTGCTCTTTGCGATCGGGGTTTTTGCTTCCATCGTTGGGATCTATTACATAAAAGTACGCAGAAGCAACAATGCTTATACAGCAATTAACTCCGGAAACTATGTGACTTGCGCCTTGGCTGTGCTGGGCGGTTTCTTCTTCACCAAGTTCTATCTCAAAGATCTCTCCCTTTTCTGGGCAGTCATGGTCGGCCCAGTTGCCGGTTTACTGGTGGGCCTTGCTTCGGAGTATTATACCTCCGACGAGAAAAAGCCCGTTCGCTTTTTAGCCGCTTCCGCCCAAACCGGTGCCGCCACCACCATCATCGACGGAATCGCCATCGGGATGAAATCCACGGTTATCCCCATCCTGGTCACCGCCGGTGCCGTTCTGATTGCTTACCGTTTTGGTGGTTTCTTTGGCCTTGCTTTAAGTGCCGTTTCGATGCTCTCGATTTCGGGGATCACCATTGCCGTTGACGCCTACGGACCGGTCGCTGATAACGCCGGTGGAATCGCAGAGATGGCCGGTCTTCCCGAACACGTTCGCGAAGTAACCGATGCCCTCGACTCGGTTGGTAACTCGATGGCGGCAGTCACCAAAGGCTTTGATATTTCCGCGGCCGCGCTCACCGCACTCTCCTTGTTTGCCGCTTATGCCAGCGCCGCCCAGTTAACCTCGATCGATCTCCTTTCACCCTATGTGATCATCGGGTTGTTTATCGGCGGGGTTTTACCCTTCTTCTTCTCGGCGCAGGCCCTTGACGCCGTTGGTCGGGCTGCCGGTTTTATGATCGAAGAAGTCCGCCGCCAATTCCGGGAGATCCCCGGCTTACGGGAAGGAAAAGCCAAACCCGATTACGCCCGTTGCGTGGACATTTCCACCCGTGTGGCGCTGAAAGAGATGATCTTCCCCAGTCTAACTGCCTTGGTTGTTCCGGTTGTTATCGGTTTTACCCTAGGCACGGAGGCTCTTGCCGGGGTCTTAGGCGGCTCGCTCTTAACCGGAATGCTGATGGCCCTCTTCCTGGCCAATTCGGGCGGTGCCTGGGATAATGCGAAAAAGTATATTGAAGCAGGGAACTTCGGTGGGAAAAACTCCCCGGCCCATGAGGCGGCCATCATCGGGGACACCGTGGGTGACCCCTGCAAAGATACGGCCGGACCCAGCTTGAATATCCTCTTTAAGCTGGTGGAGATCGTTGCCCTGACGATTGCGCCGCTGCTCATTCGTTAACTGGTACGGTTATATTTAAAGTCCAAACAAAAACGGCCTCGCTTGACGAGGCCGTTTTTTTACGGTAATCGGCTTTGCAGTTATCGGTTTGTCCTCACCACAAGGACCACCACGACATGTTCTAAAAAACAATGGCCACCTTTAGGTCCCCGTACTTACCGGTAGCAGCGTCAAAAGCTTGTTCCCATTGTTCGAGCGGGAAGGTCTTATTGATGATACCGTCGGTTTTAAGCGTCCCATCGGCAATCCTCTTAATCACATAATTAAAGCAGTAGGGTGACAAATGCGCACCCAATACATCAAGTTCTTTACGGTCACCGATTATGGACCAGTCGACCGTAGCGGGCTCGCTAAAGACCGAAAACTCGATAAAGCGGCCGAGCTTACGGATCATCTGGAGGCCCTGCTCAACAGCAGAAGGGTGCCCTGTCGCTTCGATATAAACATCACAGCCGTAATTATCGGTAAGCCTTTTCACTTCACTGATCGCATCAACTTTACCCGGGTTCATCACAATATCGGCCCCGAATTCCTTCGCTTTTTCCAGACGGCTGTCCACCATATCGAGGACAATAAGGGTTTTCGGACTACGTTGTTTGGCATAGGTGACCATGCCCAGGCCCAAAGTTCCGGCACCAGCAATAACAACCACGTCTTCACATGAGATGTTAGCCCGGTCTACACAGTGTTTGGAACAACTGTATGGTTCAATCAAAAGGGCCTTTTCCAGCGGCAGATCCGAAGGAACAACATGCTTAACCGCTTCTTTGGGCAGCCGAATATATTCCGCCATTCCCCCATTTAGGCTGCTGAAGAAACCGAAGATCCGGTGCGGTTCACACATCCAGTATTGTCCCGTTTTACAGAATCTGCACTCCCAGCAAGGAACAATTTGTTCGGCGGCAAGCCGTTGCCCAAGTTCATACCCTTTTACATTCTCACCCATCTGGACGATCCGCCCGATAAACTCATGCCCGGGGATAAAGGGGGCCTCGACCCAACTCGGCTGAACATCGTCGCCCCAAAACATCGCCGCCCCGCCCATACATTTAAGGTCGCCTGCACACACCCCACAACCTTCAACCTTTAAAATTATATCATCGGGACCGCATTCGGGTGTGGGCCAGTTCGTTTCAAGTACATATTCACCTGGTTTTTTGGCAACCAGTGCCTTCATTGTTTTTGGAATTTGCATGTTCTTCTCCTTTTCTTTCTTTATTAGCTGAACACCACTTTTAATCTAGTTGTTTTGCATCCTCTACGGACAAGATTGCCCCGTGGGCTTTGATAATTTCTCGAATCTGATCGGTATCTACATCTTTCGGCGAAATGTTCTGCTTGACCGCAAGGGCCGCGCCGACTCCGGTTGCTTCACCCACTGCCATCAACACGGTCATAATCCGGCTGGAACCAAATGCAACCGCATCAACGCTTATACAACGTCCCGCCATCATTAACCCCTCGATGTCTTTTGACACGGTACAACCATAAGGAATCCCATAGGGTTCCATAATACTCTTCGTATACGTACCCTCACCTTTTCCATTATGAATATCGATAAAATAGGAGAAGAGAGCAACCGAATCGTCGGGAATATGACCAGCAATGACGTCCTCCGCCGTTAGTTTTTTGATCCCCATGATGCGGCGGGATTCGCGCACACCGATTACGGGGTTTACCGAACTTATATAGGCGTCTTGGAAGCCCGGGACATGCTCTTTGAGCATATTCACTAACGGAATTATCTGCAAATGGGCCTCCACCTCGGCGCGGGTTAAATCATCAATATCACTGGCATCAACGTCTAAGACGCGGATGGTATTAACGGCAACGGTGTTCGGTATGGGTTGCCGGATATAAATAACAGTATCCCGGTCAATTGGGCATTTTCCTTCTTTTCGAAGGCGGGCAATGAGCCCATTGAGACCAAAGAAAACATGGCCCGGGTTGTTTTTAAAGTATTGCCCATCATACCCGGGGCGAATATGGGGCAAACCAAGCTCATAAGGTAGTTCTTCCGGATGTTCTTCCAGATAATCGGTAAACTCATCGAAGTTTACCCCACTCAGATTAAACATCAGGGTCGGTGGCTGCAAGACACCGGTGCCTTCCTGTCCCTTTTCATATTCGGCGCCTGCCATATAGCCAAGGTCGCCGTCGCCGGTGGCATCAATAAACACCTTGGCTTCCAACTCAATATTGGTCCCTTTCCCGCTCACCGTCACCGAGACGAGGCGACCGTTTTCTACCCGCACGTTTGAAAGTTCACAATGCAAAAGGAGCTCGATCCCGTACTCCTGTACCATCTCAAAACAGATAATACGGGTATAGAACTGGTTCATGTTGGTAACCGAAAGATGAAACGGACAGTACGTATGCCCGTGGGTGCCCTCTTTCTCTTTAAGACGTCTGACCATTTCTTCCGCAAGACCACCGACAATCTGCCTTTTATGCATATCCATAAAAGCTAAAAACGGCAACCCCGAACTTAACTGTCCACCGAGAAAACCCATTCTTTCGACCAGAATAACCTTTGCGCCCTCTCGAGCCGCTCCTATTGCGGCCGATAATCCGCCGGGTCCTGCCCCGATCACAACAACATCGGCCTTCCTTTTCTGACTATTCATGTTGGCTGCCTCCCTTTCTTTTTTTCTGGACTATTCGGATCAGGGGGTTTGTTTTATAAATCGCTTCTAACGCCTTCGTCCTTCTGAACTGATTCACGTTTATTGCCGCATTCATCAAGCCCTTTTTCGCTTTAACTCCACCCTTTTTGCCCTGTAGCTCATAGTAGGTATAAGCAAAACCATGGGCACCAATCTCCGAAAGCGCTAAAATGGAAGATTTCCCCCACTTGAATCTACCGATTTGCAATGTGGGGACCATATATTGTTTTGAGGTAAGTCCAAGCTTCGTGCACTCAAGGTGATGATACAGCTCATGGGCAAGGATAATTTCGAGCGCTTTTTCCAGCGCTAGTTTATTACTTTCCGCCCACTTTTTAATGGCACCTACATACATAATGATCTTTTTCTTCGCGCAAAAATACTCACTAAAATATCTTAAGTTACCAACAACATTGTCTTTTTCATTAAATTCAACGGTTAAACCTTCGTGTTTAACATGCTCATAGATGTCGGCGTCCGGAAGGGACTGGATTAACTCCCGGGCTGCTTTTGCTCCAGTTTCCCATGCCCGGTCCGCAATTTTATCCCTTTCTGCGGCGGGGATCTTGTGGTAATGCAAATCTCTCGCCAGTTCCTGGCGGGAATTGATTTTATCGGGAAACGGGAATGCCTTCATGGTATAATCCTCTCCAACAAGCAGGTTTGAGCCCTACCGTTCATTTTCCGTCGTCCGGGTGCAAACAAAGATGAGATCTTCATCTTCCTGGACGCCGGTGAGTTCGGTTTCACAGAGGGAATAAATCTGTTTGGCGCTTTGCATGCCCCCTAAATCAATGATCCGGCTTCCAAGGGCAATATAAATATTGGGAATCTCGGCCCCACCATCACCATAAATAGTATGATCTGCCAAGAGGCGACGAACCGTGCTTTTCCATTCCGCGGGTTTGCACTGGGCAACTTCTCCGTTACGCCTTTGCAAACGGATAACACCCTCGCGGTCGACCAGACGCACCGAACAGATCTTTTCACGGAAAATAAAGAACTTTTTCCGTACACCCTCGCAACAAACAGCAACCATTTGGCCGTTATCCGCTGTGATTTTCAGTTTCGCTTTTTCCACACCAAGGTTTTCCGCCACAATTTCCAGGATCTCATCATCGGTTTTCGGGTCACTTTTCATCTCCTTCGTTCGCAGTTCCGTGGAACCAGTGGCGATTGCTCTGACCTTTTGGTGCTGGGTATCGACTTCGATTTTTACTTCTATCGTTTCGATGTTGGCGCCTGATTCCACCGCCTTACGGATTGCTTCATGCCGAATGGCCAGGAGATCTTTTTCGGTCGGGTTTTGGATCGAACGCTCGACCATGTCGCGCACCATTGCCAAGGCAACACCGATCGGAGAGATTACTTCGGCGTTTTTAGCAATTTTGTAGGAAGCATTAAATGTTTTGGCCAAATGGGGAACAACCGAGGCAGCCCCGCCTCCTCCACCAACAAAAGTAACATGCTCAAGATCAAGGCCGTAATCCTGGATAAAACTATTCACCACCTGCCCGTTTTTAACGGCGGCATATTCTAGGACCTTTTCTGCGGCCTCCTGTACGGTAAGGCCCATGTTTCTGGCCAAGGGTTCCCAGGCTTTTTCCGCTGCTTGTCGGTTCCCGAAAGAGTAACTATCCGCGGGAACCAACCCCACAATATTTGCCGCCCCAGTAAGGGTCAGCGCGTATTTTTTGCCGTTTTCACATTCGATATAGGCATAATGAGGATCACCCGCAACCGGGGAGATACTTTTCAAAACCGGATCAACGATATCTTCAGTTTGGGCAAAAACCTCATACTCTAAATTGGCGATATGCGCGCTGCGCGGACCGGTGTCAACCGCTTTGCCGTCTACCACCTGTACCATGCTTCCGCCGCCGATTCCAACCGTACGTACATCCAATGAGTTTAGATAGGTTTTATGCCCGCCAATTTCCGCATATTTTATAACAACATTCCCATCTTTGACGCAGGAAATGTCGGTGCTTGTCCCGCCAACTTCAAAAAAGATCCCATCGGTCAATTTCTCATACATAAGAGCCCCCGCCACGCCAGCCGCTGGCCCCGATAAAACCGTCAAGATCGGACGCTTACGGACTTCGTCCACCGTCATCACACCGCCATCACAGCGCATAACCATCAATGGAGCTTCAATCTTCGCATTTTTGATACCACGCTCCGTCATATTTGCCACTTCCATCATCTTCGGAAGAATACTGCTATTGATGACAGCAGTACGCGTACGCACTTTAAGACCGTATAGTTTAGACACATCATTGCCGGCACAAGCCGGAATTTCTTTCTCGCGGCAGATCGCCAAAACCGCATTTTCATTTTCTGGATTGTCCACACTGAAAGCCTCAGAGGCTACGATCGCCTCGGCACCCTGCTCTTTCAGTTTTAAAATAGCTTCTTTTACGTTTTGAATAAAGTTTTCTTTGTCGCCCGAATTCACATATTCCCCATAAGTGTGCAGGTATTTACCATCGGCAAGTTCGATATCGCCAATATTTGTGTCAGATTTGGATTTTAGACCCTGGATTCCGCTGCCAATCGTCACAATACCAACCTTGGCCACATCGCCTTCCAGCAGAGCATTGGTCGCCTGGGTCGTCCCGTGGGCTAAAAAGGTTACATCCTCCGGTTTGATATCATATTCGTTCATCAGTCTTTCAAGAGCAATAATAATACCCGCCGCAACACCCTCTTCCGCCGTATGCGTCGTGGGTATTTTCACGCTGCCAATCAGCTCAAAGGTGTCGTTATTAATCGCAACGGCATCGGTGAAGGTACCACCAACATCAATTCCGATTCTTACTTTCATGACCATATACCCCAATCCTGTTAAATTTAGGAAAGCCGAACTTTTTATGATGCGGAGATTCGAAAATCTCCGCATCACATCTGAATGATTACCTTTTGTAAGATTTTTATACCTGGTGAGCGACGCGCTAGAAATAAATCAGAACCATTATAATTACCGAGATCGCCGTTAGAGCCCAGTTCGCAAAGAATACCTTGTTTGTGGTGCCAACCGGATCTTTACCAACATAGTTGGCCGCCCATACCACCTGGGTGGAGGTGGGACAAGATTGCGTCGGCCAACGAAATGCGGCATAGAAAACAGCGGACAATGCGGCAATCGGCAGAACATTAACCGCAAGCATACTAGCAGCCAAACCCGCACCAAGGCCTAACAAGTTAAAGGGACCACGGTAAAGACCCAAGGGGCTTAGCAGGCAAACAAAGATGATCAGCCCGGCGGCGGTGGTCGGTGTAATGGCAACCATAAAGGGATTAATTGCCGCCTGTGTTGTCGGTGCCGTCATCGCATTAATGATCATCCCAATCCCAAACATCAAGCCGGTTGTGGGTGCGCCTTCTTTAAATCCTTCATAACAACTCTGAACAATCATTCCGGAATATTTGGACCAGCTGCCTTCGAAGGTAAAAATCATCGCCCAAACAATCCCAATTAAGAAAACAGTGATTGCTTCGAGTCTAAAAATAAGCATTACCGCAACAACAACAAGGGGGGTCATACAAGCGAGGAAACCACGGATCCCGGTGACCTGTTGCGGCCGCTCTTCATCATCCGCCGTTTCAATCGGGGTGGCAAAGGCAAATTTTTTACCGCCTTTGCGGAAGCTGAAAACCAAGTAACCAATGGCGAAAAGGATACTCATCACACTAAGGATGGCAGCACACAAGTACATGGATGACGCCGCCACACCGGTTATATTGGTAATCGCAGAAATATTCGCAGGGTTAATAACATAACCAGCGGTCATCGCGGCCAGGTAAGCATTGGCGGCAACTACAGGCTGAACGCCAACTGATAGCATAATGGGAAGCACAATACTTCCAACCATCGCCACCGCACCTGTACCATACAGCACGGTAAATAAGAAAGCGGTTACAATACTGAGGCAGATCGAAATAATGATTGGTTTATCGCCCCCGAATTCCGCCGCTTTTTTTACGATAGTATCGGTAACGCCGGTTCGGTATAGGATCTGGGAAAGCCAACAGCTGAATAAGATGGCAACATACGTTCCAGTGAGCTTAAGTGCACCACTCGACAGCACATAAGTTAGAATGCCTTCTTGCCCAACAAGAGGAAGACCCCCTGCCAGACCAATCAGGACCGCCATTAAAGGCAATGCCAGTAAAGCCGGTATTTTCCGTAACATCATCAATAGTGCCATGATTAGGAAAATAACCACTACAACGATACCTATTGTCATTTTTTCAGATTCCTCCTTGTTAATGATGAATGAATCACGATCACCAGTGCTACTTAAACCCACCTCCCAAATATTAGAAGTCGTTTTCTGTTTCCATTTAGTAAAACAATTTTACTAAATGGTTTTTTTAATTATAATTAATAATACATGGCAATGTCAACCCCCAAATTTAGTTTTAATTTAACGTTGTCTTCACAAAATTTAAAACTGTACTTTATGCCCATATTCATTGCATAACAAAGGGAGTCAGGAGAAAACGCAAGCTATTTTAAGCTTAATTCTTGTGGTTGAGCAATTGCTATGTTATAATTTTATAAAATGGATTTACTAAAGGCTTTATTTAAAGTAATAAGTTGAAAAAGAGGGTATTATCTTTGAGAACAAAATATACTGCCAATATGGAAATTAAAAAACTAAATCGGTCGAATATATATTTACTTCTGTTGGAAAACCAAGGTTTATCCCGGCAGGAAATAGTGTTAAAGCTCGGTTTGAGCCTCCCTACTGTGACGCAAAATATTGAGGAATTGATCGCGGAGGGGCTTGTGGCAGAGTCCGGTTTTATCGGTAATACCGGCGGGAGGCGCGCCCGCTCCTACAGCGCGGTTTTAAATGCCCGTGTTGCCATCGGACTTGATGTTACTAAAAACCACATCACCTGTGCTGCGGTGGATTTATCCGGAAATATTATCGAGTATATTCGGATCCGCCAAAAGTTTGAACGCACGGATAACTATTACAAGATCCTCGGTTCTATGGTGAATGACATCATTGAAAAAATAAAGATTCCACCTTCGCGGGTATTAGGTGTCGGAATTGGTGTTCCGGGACTGGTAACAGCAGATAACAAAAGGATCTTTTACGGGGAGATTCTTAATTTTGAGGGCGCAACTTCCGCTGAGTTTGGCAATTATATTCCCTATCCTGTTTCTCTGCATAATGATGCCAACGCGGCTGGCTTTGCGGAAATATGGTCGCATGATTTTTTGGCAAACTCCTTTTACCT
>ERZ773359.6543-NODE-6543-length-10201-cov-5.077962_pt1 | contig 10201 bp, 7 predicted proteins | sample MGYA00374955_ERZ773359 | MGnify/ENA primary metagenome ERZ773359 (study PRJEB29098, sample SAMN04486028) | biogas fermenter metagenome | study: EMG produced TPA metagenomics assembly of the Biogas fermentation microbial communities from Germany - Plant 4 DNA1...
ATAACGTCACCTATCATAATGAAACTTCTTGAAGAAGGGACTAATCTAGATACAATAACTATTATGGTCCAAAAAGAAGTAGCGCAGCGTATTACTGCATCTCCGGGAAACAAAGACTATGGGGTTCTAACCCTATCAGTTCAATACTATGCCATACCCGAAATGGTGCATATTGTACCTCCGGAAGCTTTTATGCCAATGCCGGCAGTTGATTCTGCAGTAGTACATCTTAAGATAAGAGAAAAACCTCCTGTTTCCCTTACAAATGAGACTTTGTTTTTCCAAGTGATAAAAGCTGCCTTTAATCAAAGGAGAAAAACATTATTAAATGCCCTTAAAGGCAGCCATATAAAACTGGATAAAGATGATATAGAAGAAGTATTAAGCCAATGTGGAATAGATACAAAGAGAAGAGGGGAAACTCTCTCTATGGATGAATTTGCAGAACTAAGCAATAAAATAAGCTATTTTTTAAAAAAGTAGTCTACAATTGCCCCCCACCCACATATATTAGTAATGACAATTTTTGAAGGGAGGGGGCTTTTGTGCCTTTGGGATATGAGTACAAAAGGTATTTTATAATATTGCAAGAAGAGGACAAGGGTTATGAAATGACAGCCGGGAAAATACCTACCGGTTATGTAAAGATAGAAATAAAAAAGAATAAAGTCAAAATCGGCGGGTTTATACAGAATATGAAATCAGATAAAAAATCCAAGTATAGACTGAACCTTTTAGCCCCGAGGGAAAAGCTGATACTGGACATTGGTCTTTTTAGGATGGACAACAATGGTAGAGGTGAATTTTATGCTGAATTTGATTCGGACAATGTCAATAATAGTAATGTTCCTATCAGCGAATTTACAGGGGCTTTAGTTGTAGCAGGCTCTGGTTTTCCGTTAGTAGGGTATACAGGAAGAGAGAGTATACCTTGGAGAGACTGGTATGAAAAAGATAAAAAAATTGACCTGCATGAGGATAGAGAAGAAGAAAAAAGGGATGAAGAAGCAATAAAAGAAGGAATACTGGAAGTAGACGAAACAAGGATCGATGATGAATCCATAGTACAAAAAGAACCAAAAGAAATAAGGGACGAAGAAACTGAGATTAGTCAAATATTGCAAGAAGAACCGAGGGAAGAAGCAATTCAGGAAGAAGAGATGAGAGAAGAAGCTTTACAAGAAGATAACATAATAGAAAGAGAAGAAATAGAAATAGAAGAAATAGAAATAGAAGAAGATACAAGACAGCCTGAAGAAATTCAGAAAACTGTTGTAGAACCAGTATTTATAGATGAGGAAATCATGGAAATGAGGGCAGAACCGGCACCCTTATATTTTGAAGAGCCAGAACATATAGAGAGAGACTCTTTTCACGAAACAGATTTTAGGAATTTAATTGAAGACTCTGATACACCTGAAAGACATTATAAGAAAGAAAAAGGAAGCGAAAGCAAGCTTCAAAAGAGATTACTTAATGCTATAAAGAATATGGAAAAATATGATGATCTCTATAGCCAGCACTCTATTACATGGTATAAAGTAGGAAAGAAATTACCCCTCCTAAATAATGTGATGATACCTATCAATGGAGCCATAATGCCACTATCTTATCCATATATAGCGGAAACCGGAGGCAGAAATATCGAAAAAAGCTTATTGGGAGTAGAATACAGAGATAAAGAAATAAGATATGTTTATATTGGTATTCCCGGTATATATTATCCGGCATGTAGAGTGTGCTATCAGTATAAAGGCTTTTCAAACTTTAAAAAAGTTAAGGGTCAAACCAGAAGAGGTTATTGGATAATGTGCATAGATATAATCAAAGGTAAAGTCTGCAGAGCATGAGCCACCGGGGACGGTGAGCCACTGAAATCGTCCCCTAAGGCTCTTATTTTTTTTGCTTTGGATTAAAGTGACAGTATGGAAAACTTATATTTTTGTGGTAGAATTGTATATGTAATAATGAACGGGAGAAAAGTTCTATGAAGAAAGATAGCATAATAGATAAAAAGTTGCTAAAAAATATAGATATATGGATATTAATTTCAGTTATATTACTCTTTGTTATAGGCCTTGTTGCTATATCCAGTGCCACAGGTGTTCCCCACGGAGGATCATTAAAACATGTGAAAATACAAAGCGCGGCTTTTTTGTTAGGTATTGTAGCGATGATCATAACATTATTTTTTGACTATAACACCTTTGGGGAGTTGAGCAAGGCTATATACATAATAAGCATATTATTGCTCATAGCAGTATTGATTTTTGGTATAGAAGTAAAAGGATCAAAAAGTTGGTTTGATTTTAAGGTAGTGAATTTTCAGCCTTCAGAGCTTGTAAAAATTGGCTTTATAATATCTTTTGCTAAACTTTTGGAAAAAAGAGAAGGAAATTTGAACAATTTAAAGGGTGTATTGCCTATAGTGCTTTACATTATTCCAATTGTAGGTTTGATAATATTGCAGAATGATTTTGGAACGGCGCTTGTCTTCATATTCTTTATCGCATTCATGTTGTTTGCCGCAGGTATAAGTTATCGATATGTAATAGGTGCAGCTATCCTTGGGATATTGAGTTTTCCACTGCTTTGGATTTATGTTTTTGAAGATTATCAAAGAAAAAGAATATTAGTTTTTCTTAATCCTGAACTGGATCCTTTAGGAAGAGGTTATCATGTAATACAGTCAAAAATAGCTGTAGGTTCTGGCCAATTTTGGGGAAAAGGTTTGTATCAAGGGACACAGAATAATTTAGGTTTTATACCCGAAAGACATACTGATTTTATTTTTTCTGTAATAGGAGAGGAACTGGGACTTGTAGGATCTCTTATAGTGATTCTTCTATTTATGTTGTTGATAATGAGGTGCATATATATTGCTAACATATCAAAAGATAGCTTTGGAAAGTATATATGTATAGGTGTTATGGCTATGTTTCTGTTTCATGTTCTTGAAAATATAGGCATGACTATAGGTATGATGCCTGTTACAGGTATACCGCTCCCTTTTGTAAGCTATGGCGGCAGTGCTCTTTTGACCAATATGATTGCTGTTGGATTAGTTCTGAATGTAGGTATGAGAAGGCAAATCATCAGATTCTAAATATTTATCCGGGTATTTAAGATATATGTTGATATAAGAGACGTTTTGTCGTATTCTAATTAATGGTTGTTGCATTGTTAAAAATAATAAAATTTTGTGTTGTTTTATGTTTAATAAACTAATATACTTATAATGGTAAATGTTTTCCCGGAGGTGTAACATTGGGCTTTAATATGATAGTAAACTTATTTGCAGGCCTGGCTATATTCTTATATGGTATGAATGTCATGTCTGATGCTTTGCAAAAAGCTGCAGGAAATAGAATGAAAAATCTTCTTGAGATACTTACTAGAAATAGAGTATTGGCAGTATTGGTAGGGACAGTCATAACTGCCATAATTCAAAGCAGTAGTGCTACCACAGTGATGGTAGTGGGGCTTGTAAACGCTGGTATAATGAAACTAAGTCAGGCTGTGGGTGTTATAATGGGAGCTAATATTGGTACCACTATGACAGCTCAATTAATTGCTTTTAAATTTAATGATATTGTTCCTTTTGCATTGATTATAGGAGCTATTTTAATACTCTTTGGAAAGAAAAAAACCCATAAGCAGTTAGGTGAGCTTGTTTTAGGCTTCGGATTGCTTTTTATGGGAATGAATTATATGAGTGATGCCATGAAGCCATTAAGGGAAGTACCCGAATTTACCCAGTTTATGGTTGATTTGCAGCATAATCCTATACTTGGTGTATTTGCTGGTTTCCTGCTTACTGCAATAGTTCAAAGCAGTAGTGCCACTATAGGTATTCTTCAGGCATTGGCTTCTCAAGGTTTGGTACCTATAGAGGCTGCATTGCCCATATTATTTGGTGATAATATTGGTACCTGTATAACTGCTATTTTAGCTAGTATTGGTACAAATCTAACTGCTAAAAGAGCAGCTTTGATACATCTTACATTTAATGTTATAGGTACAATTGTATTCTTAATAATACTTGGACCGGTAACAGAAATTATTAAACTATTGTCTTTAGATCCAGTTAGGCAGATAGCAAATGCTCATACATTATTTAATGTTACAAATACCATTGTACAATTGCCCTTTGCAGCTATTCTTGTAACATTTGTTACTAAAGCACTGCCTGGTAAGGTGGAAGAAGATCCAACCAAGCTTGTTTATTTAGATGAGAGAATACTTGAGACCCCATCCGTTGCAGTTGTTCAAATTATTAAAGAGATAATCAGAATGGCGGATATAGCAAGAGCCAATATGAAAAAGGCTATAGATGCCATACTGAACGGTGATGAAAAGCTCATTGAAGAAGTATATGCTGACGAAAAGGCAATAAATGCATTAGAAAGAAAGATTACAGAATACTTATTAGCTGTTTCTCATCAAGCTATAAGCCCACAGCAATCTAAGAGAGTTGCTGCTCTATTTAATACGGTACATGATGTTGAGAGAATAGGAGATCATGCAGAAAATCTGGCGGAACTTGCCCAATTTAAAATTGATAATAAGATAGTATTTTCAAAAACTGCAGTAAAAGAACTGAAAGAAATATTTTCTGTAGTTGACAAAGCTATAGCAACAGCATTGTATGCATTGCAACACGATGACAAGGAAAAAGTTGCGGAAGTTGATAGATATGAAAACAAGGTTGATGAACTGAGAGATATTTTAAGGGAGAGCCATATAAAACGCTTGAATAACAATGAATGCAATATAAACGCAGGGGTAATATTTTTGGATATTGTGACAAATCTAGAAAGAATTGCAGACCATGGAGTGAATATTGCAGGGATCGTAAGCCCCAGCTCCATAAAACATAAACCTAAAGCATAGATATTTTTTCGGGAAATACATAATAATATGGGCACATTGTCGTCCCATATTATTTTTTTAAATAATAAGGCTTAGTTTAAAAGATTATGAAACTTTTTGCGGTATTGCCCAGGAAATAATGTCATATTTTTACGTATAATGTTTATTATTTTTTTTATAAGCTGTATAATATATTTAGGCCTAGTAATAATTGGGAGGTGTACATATGACAAGCCTTTGGATAGGCTATATAATGGTAAGCATACTTTTGGGTATATGCGCAATTGCCATGAGGGAAAATTTAATATTATTATCTTCATTTATCGGTGCAATTATAGTTATGAAAATAGCCTATATTTATATTATCAATAATAGTGTTAAGCAGATCTATAACAATCTAGTTAGTATAGTAAATGGACAATTAAATATTAACATAAAGAAATCGAAGGTAAAGGTAATAAACAGAATAGGAGAAAAGTTCAATGAATATTTAAACAAGATCAGGAAATTAGCTGGGCAATTTTCAAACATGTCAGACAGGACTATTAAAGAGTCACAAATTATGAAAAACCAAGCAGGTAATTTAAGAGTTACAGCAAATGAGATAGCTTCTACGATACAAAACATTTCTGAAGCAGTCAATAATCAGGTTGATTCAACTATAAAGGTGAAAGAAAACATTGATATTTTTAGTCAAGGTGTTGAAAACATATATGCAAATGCAATAGAATCTTTAAATGCGGCAAAAAATTCAAAGGCAGTAGTAGATGAAAGCTTTCTCACCTTTAAAGAGGCATTTGAAAAGATTGAAGAAGTAAAGCAATATAATGATGTAGTTATACAAAACATGGACAAGTTAAATAATTCTATAAAACAGATCAGTAAAATAACAGAAGCAGTAGAGTCCATTGCTTCCCAGACTCATCTATTGGCTTTAAATGCATCCATAGAAGCTGCAAGAGCCGGTGAAGCTGGCAGGGGTTTTGCAGTGGTAGCAGAGGAAGTAAGTAAGCTAGCAGATGACTCGTCTAATTCAGCAAAAAAAATAAAAGAACTCATTGAAGGGGTAATCAAAGAGATAGATGGCTTAACTGCAAATCTCAAGGCAGAAACTGAAGTTGTAGAGAATAATGTTGGTTATGCAGAAATAGCTTTTAAAAAATCTGAAGATATTAACATTGCTGTTATGAAAAACATGGATGCAGCCCAGGCTATTGTTGATGTGACTGAAGAGCAGAAAGTAAAACTAAATGAAATAGCTATGGCAATTGACAGCATCAATGAAGCAACTCAGCAAAATGCAGCGGTAGTAGAGGAAATTACCGCATCAACCCAAGAGCAGCTTTCTATAGTAGAGACCATGTATGAATCTATAGTAAGCTTAAGCAATGCGATTGACAATAGTGGGAGAATAATAGATGACTTCATGAAGGGCTTTAAGATTACAGATGAAATAAAAACCAAGATTGAAACTGTAAAAGAAATGCTCTTGGATATCCTTAAGGAACCGGGGCTTTTAAATATAGATGATGTAGACAAGCTGCTGAAAGAAAGACAAAAAACCATTGATTATGTAGAACTTATTGTAATAGTTGATGAAAAAGGCATAATAAAACATTCAAGCCGTGAAATGTCTGAAGAGCAAAGAGATTGTAGTGCTAGGGAATTTTTCCAGAGAGCGATTAAAGGTGAAACTTTTGTGAGCAAAGAATATATCTCAATACTTACTAATAACTATAATATAACTGTATCCATGCCGATATATGAAGAAGGAATAATCAAAGGCGTTATTCTGGCAGATATTAATCTTAATGAAAACTGAGCCATTGGCGCTGCCCCAATGGCTCAGTTTTCCGAATCTAAACCTCCATCCTATGGTCTATATACTGCTTTTAATCTGTTTATCTTTACCCCTTTTTCCATGAATTTCATTTCATATTCTGTAGTAATGTTTTCTGGGTCCTCTTCAGATGCTAAATCATAAGTAATGTCAATGATATCCAACTTGGCTTCTTTAAATTGTTCTATACTATAATCGAAAAGCACTCTATTGTCTGTTTTAAATACTATAAGTGCTTCATCTTTGAGAAAACTTTTATACTTCTCCAAAAAACGTATATTGGTTAAACGTCTTTTTGCATGGCGAGCTTTTGGCCAGGGATCACAGAAATTTATAAACAACCTATCTACTTCATTTTTATCAAAAACATCTTCTATATTCTCAACATTGAAAGGGATCAGGGCTAAATTTTTGACTTCCTTATTTAAAGCTTTTTTCAAAGCCATGTAGAGCACATCATATTTAGAATCAATTCCAATAAAATTTATTGTTGGGTATTTCAAACAATTTTCTACAATAAATTTACCTTTACCAGTACCTAGTTCTACATATAGAGGGTTTGTATTTTTAAAAAAATCCATCCATTTTCCTTTTTTATCTTCCGGTCTAAAAATTACTATATGCTGATTTTCCATCAATGTACTGAGAGCTTTAGGCTTTTTTCTCAACCTCATTATACCGCCTCCAATTAAGTAGTCTCGTTATTATGTATTTTATTATCATATGTATTTTAACATAGATGAGTTTATTTTAAATAGTATTCCTTATTAGGATTATATAATTCTAGATATCACTGAACCTAATGAAAGAACAATGAACTGAAATAATTGTAAAAAATTGGCAATAATGTACACAATTGGATATAGACAAACCTTTTTTTGTGTATCATAATATTGTTAAACCACTTATATATTATTATTAAAGAAAATAATAATGGAGGTGTTCTAATGAAAAAGCTTAGCCTTTCTACCAAGATACTCATTGCTTTAATTTGCGGTATTATAGCAGGTATCTTCTTACAAGGCGCTCCAGATTTTGCTAACGGATATATCAAACCTTTCGGAACATTGTTCCTCAACCTTATTAAGCTTATTGTTGTACCGTTAGTGTTTGCATCATTGGTTGTAGGCACAACTGGTTTAGGAGATATAAAGAAAATAGGGCGAATAGGTGGAAAAACTCTGGCTTACTATCTTTTAACCACTGCGTTTGCAGTAATACTAGGACTTATACTTGCTAATGTTTTGAATGTAGGCAGTGGTTATACCATACCTGTGGATGCAGCGGTAGAAGCAAGGGAAATACCAAAAATTGCTGACACTCTTCTAGGCATCATTCCTACCAATCCGGTAAAAGCACTGGTAGATGGAAATATGCTACAGATAATTGTATTCGCCATAATGTTAGGCGGCAGCATAATGGCTATAGGAGAAAAGGGCGAGTCCTTGGAAAGAGGTATCAATTCCTTAGCAGAAGCTATGTACAAAATGACTGCTGCAATAATGCAATTTGCACCTTATGGTGTATTTGCTCTTATCACTCCTGTCGTGGCTGAAAATGGACCTAGTGTATTATTACCATTATTCAAAGTAATCTTTGTTGTATATCTTGGATGCATACTTCATATGGTTCTAGTGTACTCAGGAACACTGAGAATTTTTGCAAATTTCAGTCCTATTAAATTCTTTAAGTTAATATCGCCTGCTCAAATTTTTGCCTTTACAACCGCCAGCAGCAGCGCTACTCTTCCTATAAATATGAAATGTGCAGAATCCATGGGAGTTCCAAATCATATTAGCAGTTTTGTCCTTCCTTTGGGAGCCACTGTAAACATGGACGGTACCGCATTATATCAAGGTGTATGTGCATTTTTCATAGCCCAGGTTTATGGCCTTGACTTAACCATTGCTCAACAGATTACAATAGTTCTTACAGCTACTTTAGCTTCTATAGGCACTGCAGGAGTTCCAGGAGCTGGTCTTATAATGCTGACTATGGTGCTTCAATCTGTTGGCCTGCCTCTCGAAGGATTGGCCCTTATTGCAGGTATAGATAGAGTTCTCGATATGGCGAGAACTTGTGTCAATATCACAGGTGATACTGCATGTGCAGTAATAATAGCAGCATCGGAAAAGGAACTGGACAGAAACGTTACTACAAGCAATACTGCATCTATGTAGTTATGTAAAATCACCGCAGGAGCAATCCTGCGGTATATTTTTTATATGGTTATTTTCCTATAAACAACTGAGTATACATATTGCTGCCATCCATAGATGCAATTCCTACTCCCAACTCGGTGAAATTAGGATTCAAAATATTTTTTCTGTGGCCCTCAGAATTCATCCATGCACGGAAAGCTTTTTCGGCTGTTGTATTTTGTGCTAGGTTTTCACCTGCGTACATATAAGAAACACCGTAGTTTCTCAACATATCAAAGGGTGACCCATAGGTTGGAGATTGGTGGGAAAAATATCCCTTATCTACCATATCTTTTGATTTCATACGAGCTAATTTAGTCAAATCATTATTAGCCTTTAAAGCAGGAGCACCTACTTTTGCCCTTTCAGCGTTACAGAGCTCTAATATTCTTTTTTCTTCAGCAGTCATAACACCTGTTCCAGCTGCATCTTCTCCAGGAGTTGTTGTTCCACCGCCAGTACCGGGGGTAGTTGTTCCACCGCCGGCACCAGGAGTGGTTGTTCCTCCACCAGCGCCAGGAGTGGTTGTTCCAGGCCTATTGGTACCAACACCCGGCGTCATATCATTACCAATTCCTATATTTCCTGTATTATTGCCATTTGTTACAGGAGGTTTAATGTTAGGAATCTGTTTTTTTCCTGTTGTTCCTGAAGGATATGGTTCTACATATCTACTCTCTACACAACCAATATCATTTTTTCCAGGAACTTGGACAATATACCAATTGCCAGCTTTACCATAAACATTTAGTTTTTGATTAGATTTTACAGTGCCGATTTTATTATAATTTGAACCAGGGCCAGACCTTATATCCAAGCTTGGTATTTTAATTCTTCCAAAAGATATATCGGCTTTTTCGGTTATTGATGTTACTCTATGGTTATAATCTACATTTCCCCAAAAATTGTTGGGCCAATTATTTCTTTGTCCCATGTTATTCCCGCCTAAACCTGTGTTGTCTAAATCATTGTTACCTCTATTTGTGCCGGTTAAATCTCTATTTAAATCGTTGGGAGTAGCCATTCTTCTTGCATATTGATTAGTCGTGCATCCTGATAAAAATAAGGATACAACAAGCAAACATAAAACAAAAGCAAAGAATTTTTTATATCTACTCATAAACAGCCTCCTTTTAATATGGCTTAGAAAACTTGCAAAAATAAATGCAGTTTTCATATTTATTTTGCATCTATAAATAAAAAATATAAAAATAGACAAGCCTTAAATATAGGGTTTAGTGGATTAAAATGCTTGTTTCATTTAAAACAAATTTTGTATAAAATATAA
>ERZ773359.6547-NODE-6547-length-10193-cov-11.054054_pt1 | contig 10193 bp, 10 predicted proteins | sample MGYA00374955_ERZ773359 | MGnify/ENA primary metagenome ERZ773359 (study PRJEB29098, sample SAMN04486028) | biogas fermenter metagenome | study: EMG produced TPA metagenomics assembly of the Biogas fermentation microbial communities from Germany - Plant 4 DNA1...
CTGAGCTTGGGAAAGCTAAGGGCGAAGGGAGGTGCTACATATGGGTTCCGGACAAAGAAGTAATACTTTAATGGTGAAAGAGGCTGCCCAGGCGATGGAGCAATTTAAGTACGAAGTAGCCAACGAACTAAACATCAATATGCAGCCGATTCAGGGGGACTACTGGGGATATATGACCGCACGTGATTGTGGAGCCGTGGGTGGTCATATGGTAAAAAGAATGATCGAAGCTGCCCAGCGGTCTTTGGCGGATCAAGCGGCTTATCAGGCCACGTCCGCTTTCCGACAAACGATGAACACGCAGCAAGCAGGGCAGAATCTCAGCGCCGGACCAGGTGGTCCATCGGTTTTAAGTTCGATTCCTGGCTTTACTCAGCCACAACAACCCCAACAGTAACGAGAACGGAGGCTTTGGCCTCCGTTTAATTTTTACCGCTTCTCATCGTTTGTTCAGCATGATGAGCAGCCCGGTGGTGGCTAGTGGATAAAAGAACAAGGCGGCAAAGACCAGGCCCGAATCATTGCTGAGCAGACCGACGCCACCGCCAAGAAGAGCAATGAAAAAAGGGGCACGGGGAGAGGACTTTTTGGTTCCCCAATAGGTTCCGGTAAAGGTCAGGACAGTGGAAAGAAAAAGAAAAGTCCAGCGGGAACCGAGGAGCCGCAGGTTGACCCGGAGTTTACGCCGGACGACCTCGCTAAAGGCGGTAAGACCCCGTCTTTTAAAACTATTAAGCAAGAGGCCGAAATGGGAGTGCTGTTCAGGCTCGGCAAAGAGATAGTCAAAGGCCAGAAGGACGAGGGCAAAAAGGAAAAGGCTGAAAAGGTAGATCAGAATTTGTTGAGCGGGAAAAGTCTTCGTTTGGTGGTGATAAAAGGCGAAGGCCATGGTGATCGCCATCGCGGTAAGACCAGCGCCAAAATTAGCACCGAGTTGTGGGGGGGCGAGGATGAAAACCGCAGTCAGAAACAGCCCTAAGGCCCAACGGGGCTGTTTGGGGTAGTTTTTAGTTTGTTGCCAAAGAGACGCCCCCAAAAGACATCCTAAGAACAGACCGGACAGTTCGTTGCCAATTCCGTAGAAACGGGCTCCTAGCATGGGATCATGCCCGAGGACTGATGTTGGGAGCAGGGCGGGATTACCGATCGAACCAAGGGGGACAAGGACAGCTAGGAACAATAAAGGGAACAGCGGTGCCACCGTGATTACCGCCGGGAGTTGGGCTGTGCGGATTCGACCCTGCTGGAGATGGTGGATTAGCCTGCTGAGGAGCGTAAGGAAAAAAGCGATGGCAAACGTCGCCCCAACAAAAGAAGGAATGCCCGTCAGGGGTAGTTGGGAGGCCAAGTGTAAGGCGACGGGTAGGGCCGATAAAAAGACGATGAAAAGCCACAGGTAAGGGCGGAACGATCTTACCGGACGAAAAGCCGGTATTTTCAGTAAAATGATGAGAAGAAAGGTTAAAGGTAAGCAGAAGGCGACTCCGTTGAGCAAGACTGGTAATACCTTGCGCCGGAAAAGACTGATCGTATTGAGCTTGGTTTCGAACTGCAGTAAGGTAGGGAGCTCCCCTTTGTGGCCGGCAGTCATGGCCCGGCCTGCAATGTGAGTCGGTAATCCCAGGTTGAAAAGGCGAAACACAGTTGGTACCAGATCGACATTGGCGACCAGACCGACGCGGCGGGTTGTTGGCGAACTGAGAAAACCGGCGGGAAAATCTTTCCCCCAGATGAGGCAGGGCGTTAAGTAGGCGCCTTGCTTAAGGTTGACCAAGGACGGGGTCGGTGTCAGAAGGATGACGGTGTCATGTTCGCCGTCGAAAAGCGGCCAGATGGTTTGGGTGAATCGGTCCAACCGGGAGAATAAACGCTTTTTCTCGACGGTAATTTGGCGGTCAAAAAGGTAGGGCGATAAGGCCTCAAGACGGGCAAAATCGCCCAATTCCAGGACTAAGAGATCGGCTTTTGTTCTAAATTCCTGATATTTCGCCACTAAGTATTCGTAGTTGGTTTCCCAGGGGAGAAGACCGGCTCCCGGTTGTAAAGTGGGGTGACCGATATCGCCATAGTCGACCAGTCCCCGGTGGTCAGCGGCTAACCACGGGGCAAAACGATTATGGGTGTAAAGGAGGCTTTCCGCAGTGGGCGGAGCCGGATCCGCGTTGCCGAAAACAGCGGTACGGAGGTTATTTTCGTGGAGGACTTGCCCGAGGAGGCAGGGGACGGCGGTCCGGACTGGCGAGAAGTTTACACGGAACGCCTCAGGCAAGCGGGGCAGGATCACCTGGCCCGTGGGGAAGGTTGGATCACCGGTGAGTTGCTGGTAAAGAAGGCCCGCCTTGATGCCCATCCATGTTTCGTCATAATTCAAGGCCAGACCCCCTTGGTGATCGCTGCGGGCGGGCGTACCAGCTCCTAAAGTAGCATGGGTGTTTCCGGGGGTTCTGGTCCCGGCGGTGTTGGTTGTCATCAGAGCGCAGGCGCTCTCGTTGATTTTGCTCCGCAGAAAAGGACCGGCTTCAGTCAATAATTCGTGAAGAGAGACCCGGTCCAACAGGAGGATGGTTGCTTTTACAGGGGCAGTGCTCCACGCGGGTTGGGCCTGGGCGCACAGAAGGCCAAGAACCAAAAGGAGGACGGCGCAATAAGTACCGAATAAGCGCAAAAAACTTAGCTCCTTACACAGTAAATCTTATGGGATCATCTTACCCGCTTCCGGCTTGAAAGATTCTCCGACGGTACTTAAGAGGGCCCCTCCGATAAGCAGGAGCCCGCCGATTACCAATTTTATGGTGAAAGCTTCATAGCCGAGCAGCAGGGAAAAAAGGGTGGCAAAAGCAGGCTCAGTAGCGAGGATGATCGCCGTTGCGACCGCGGAAAGCCGTTGTTGCGCCAGGGATTGAGAGCAAAAGGCGATTCCCGTAGCCGGAATGGCTAAATACAATATGGCACCCCATGTTTTGGCGTTCATCTGTAGAGCAGCCGGGATGCCGCCGGGGGTAAAGACCCAGGCGCCCATCGCGACCACCGCAAACTGAATAACGGTTAGAGTCGTCGGATCGGATTTGGCGACGGCGCGTCCGAGGACGACGATATGCCAAGCATAAAGGATAGCACAGACCAAAGTCAACAGGATACCCCGGTCGATCGAGAACTGTTCAGTGGGCCAGGTGATTAAGGCCAAGCCGAAACTGGCGGCCAACAAGCCGAGGAGGGCGGGTCGGGTCGGTCTTTTCTGGTAAAAAACGGTCTCAATCAGCGCGACAAAGGCGCCGTTCATTCCCGTCAGTAAAGCGGAGACCGCAGGCGTTGTATATTTCAGCCCGATGGTCTGGGCGGTGAAGGCGAGGGTGAGAATCAAGCCTAAACCAATTCCGGGAAGGAGGGCCGCCCGCCAGTTCTTGAGGACGGAGCGGCGGTAAAATAAAAATAGAAAAAGAAAAGCGATTGTAAAGCGGTAAGCAATTACGGCCATGGGCAATAGAACAGTTAGCGATTCCTTGACAATGATAAAAGTCCCACCCCATATGGCGGCAGTTAGAAACAAAAGAACAGCTGAGCGATGACTATTGAGCATTTTAATCCCTCTTTTAATTGTTTAATAGCGATCTGCCTTAAAGGCCATATAAAATCTATTTTAGCACAGAAACTCCACATAAGTAATAGATCATCGGCGGCGTGGACTACCGTCCGCACAAGGAAGAGATTAAAATTGAATAGAAAATCATACTTTCTTAACAGTTCACCCGGGGACGCTTGATCATAAGATGGCGTTAGAAGGAAGAGATTTTGTGCTCTTCTGTCAAGGGGGGTGAATCAATGATCGTACGCAAACATGATCTGGTTTTCTCAACGGAACGGCTAAAAGTCTTAAGGGTAATAGGGGAAAAAGTCGCTCAAGTCGTGAGTGAGAGCGAAACTCCGATCAACGCGATCAAAATTGACAAGATCGATGCCCGTCTCGGACCCTTTGAAGATCACGTTTTCCATAACAAAGTGGTCAAACAAGGGATCATCCATAAACAGGTCTTTTATGTCGACCCGGAGAATTTTGTCCGTCATATCCATGAAGATATCCCCTATATGTTAACAGTGGAAATTCCGGGAGTAAAGCCTTCCGATTTTGTCGAAGTACAAAACCACTTAATTGATATTGACACCGACTTCCAACTGGTCCCGGCACGGTCGAAACGGCACGGCCACGATGGTGATCAAGCGATCGATGCGGGGGTACGTGCGATCCTTCGGCAGAAAGTCGTCGCCCATATCCTGGTGAAAGTCTCGGAATGGGCCCAAGTCGACGTGGTTACCGGTGTTGACATCTTTCCCAAGGTGAACTCGATGCAACGCGCCTTCTGCGCGAAAACCATCTCGTAAATACTCTGACCTAACGGAGCAACGAAAAACAAGGCAAGGAGCAATCCTTGCCTTGTTTTTAACTTTACCTAGGCACAAAAAAGCGGTATAATGGTCTTGAGATTGTTAGATATTTAACAAAGTATGTTAGAAATTGAACAATATTCGTAAAATGGTGACGGTAAGGCGAAGGAGGCTGACCATGAAAGTAACGGTCTGTATCGGCAGTGGTTGTCACGTTAAGGGCGCACGGAAAATAATTGCCCTTTTGCAACGGTTAATCGCGGAGGGTAGTTTACCTTGCGAATTGGAGCTGGAGGCTTGTTTTTGCCAGGGACGCTGTACCGAAGGGGTTGTGATCCGGCTTAATGATGAGATCATCACCGGCGTCAGTACCGAAAATGTGGAAGCACTGGTGCGGGAACGATTAGCGGACGACAGATAACGGACAAGAGAAGGTGGTTTAGATATGGGTACGATTTTAACCAGTGAAGCGCAGTGCCGCGATTGTTATAAATGTATACGTTATTGTCCGGTGAAAGCCATTGGGTTAAAGGAAGGCCAAGCCTGGGTGGTGGAGGAGAAATGCATCTGGTGTGGGCAGTGTATTGTGGTCTGTCCCCAACGGGCGAAAAGCACGATCTCGGAAGGGCCTTTGGTGGAAAAATTCTTGGCCGAGGGGGCGCGGGTTGTTGTCTCTCTAGCCCCCTCTTATCTGGCGACCGCTTTTACTTCAACCCCATGGAAACTGGTGGCCGCTTTAAAAACAATGGGTGTGTTCCGGGTGGAAGAGACCATCCTGGGGGCAAAACTGGTGGCGGCGGAGTATGGTCGACTATTACGGGAGCAAAAGCAGCCAACAGTCATTACCAGTTGTTGTCCGGTGGTGGTTAATATCATCGAAAAGTATTATCCAGCGTTGCTGGCCGCGTTGCCGGGGATTGTTTCACCTATGGAAGCCCACGCGCGCCTGATCAAAGCGCAGTGGGGCCCGGAAACGAAAGTGGTCTTTGTCGGACCTTGTATTGCCAAGAAAGATGAACGGACAGTGGACTCGGCCGTTGATGCGGTTTTGACCTTTGATGAATTGGTTGGTTTACTGGTAACGCAGAAGATTGATTTAGAGCATTTGGCGGACCAAAAGCCGGACGCAACGGTGGCGGAGATCCGGACTTTTCCGCTGAAACAAGGGACGCTGAAGGCTGCCGGCATAGAAGATACGCTGGCGGCAGATGTGATTTCCGTTTGTGGGGTTGAGGAGTGCATGGAAACTTTTACCGCCCTGAGTGAAGGGCAGATTCAACCGCGGTTTATCGAAGCTTTAGCCTGCCGAGGTGGGTGTATCAATGGTCCGGCGATGGACTCCAATCTGACGTTACCAGTCCGGAAAGCACGGCTTTTAAAGTTGGCGCCGACCGCTACCGCTGAGGAGGGCGATATGGCTGTGGCTCCGTCGGTGAAGCTGCAGCGGCAACATGGAGCTTCTGGCTATGTGGAGCTAGAACCGAGTGCCGAGGAGATCCAAAAAGTTCTGGCGCTGACCGGGAAATTCACCCCGGCTGATGAGACTAATTGCGGCGGTTGTGGTTACGGGAGTTGTCGCGAGAAGGCCAAAGCGGTCTGCCTTGGTCTAGCCGAGCCGGAAATGTGCATTCCTTACATGAAAAATAAAGCCCAATCCCTGTCCAATGCCGTGGTAGAGATTACGGATAATGGGATCATCATCGTCGACCAGGATCTCATTATTCAGGAGTATAATCCGGCGGCGGACCAGATGTTTAATCTGGAAAAAAGAAACGCGAAGGGACGCCGTTTGGACGAACTGATGAGTGCGGCTAATTTCCGACGGGCGTGGAAAACGCAGAAGCCACGGACATACCGGAAAGAGTATAAAGATTTAAACTTGATTACCGACCAGACCCTTTATCCCATCGCCAAATACGGGGTGGTGATCGGGATTTTTACCGATGTTACTGCGGAAGAGAAACGGCGGGCGGAGATTTATAATATGCGGCAAGAGGCATTAAGCCGGGCTTCGCGGGTGATCAAGGAGCAGATGCGCATTGCCCAGGAGATCGCTGGCCTCTTGGGTGAAAGTACCTCGGAAACGAAGGCGACGTTGTTAGAGTTGATCCAAATTATGCAGGAACAGGAAGGGAATGAGCATGACCCTCAAAATTGATGTTGGCGTGGCCAGCCTCGCCAAAGATCAGGAGGAAGTATGTGGGGATACGGTGGAGATCGTTAAAAATGACCGGTCGACCACCATCGTCCTTTCCGATGGGTTGGGGAGTGGGATCAAAGCCAGTATCCTTTCGATCTTATCCACCAAGATTGCCTCCGGTTTACTAAGGCGGAATGTTAGTTTAGAGCAAGTGTTTGCGACGATTGCGGACACTTTACCCACTTGTAAAGTGCGGAACCTGGCTTATTCGACCCTCTCCATCTTACGGATTAAAACGAACGGTGATTGTCATCTGATTGAGTATGATAACCCAATGCTCTTGCGGTTCAAAGCGGGGAAAAGAGCCCCGCTTAAGCGGCAAAAACGGGAGATCGCCGGGAAGGAAGTTTTAGAGTCTTGGTTTCGGATTGAACCGGAGGACCTTCTGGTAATGGTGAGTGATGGGGTGATCAATGCGGGTGTGGGCGGTCTTTACCGCTTAGGTTTAGGTTATAAAGGCCTGGTCAATTCCGTGTTGGATTGGGCCGACGAGTACGATGACGCCCTACCTCTGGCACAACGCCTGATCGAAGTGGTTGACGCCTGTTATTTAGGGCGGCGGGGTGATGACTCCACTTCGATTGTGGTCCGGGCCCGGATACCGCGGACGGCGGTACTCTTGACTGGGCCGCCCGCAGATCCGAAGTTGGACCGGGAATTGGTGGATAATTATCTGTCCTACCGTAATGTGATGCGGATTGTTTGCGGTGGCGCCACTGGAAATCTGGTGGCGAGGGAGATGGGACAGGAGCTCAAGACAAGCCTGAAGTATGAAGACCCCAGCGTTCCACCGACGGCACAGATCAAAGGGATTGATCTCGTAACGGAAGGGATCTTGACCTTAAACAAATGTTTATCTAAACTTAAAAGTAGCGATAAAGATTGGCGGAGCATAACCCGTGCCGATGGAGCTAGTCTGTTGTGTCACGCCCTTAGCCGCGCCGATCGGGTTATTATGCTGGTGGGAACGGCGGTTAACCCTGCCCATGAGGAGTTCATGAACTCTTTACAATTATTAACCAGGACGCAAGTGGTCGAAGAGTTGAAGGAAGAACTGACCAAAAGGGATAAAGAGGTAATTATTGAGAAATTTTAGGGGGCGTTGGTAATGGCTTTGCTTACGGTTGAGGTATGTGCGGGGACATCTTGTCACCTTCTGGGAAACCAGGCGATTATTGAAGCTTTGGAGAGCCTACCGGTGTCTTGGCAAAAACAGATCCGGCTTGGTTACCGCAGTTGTTTGGGGAGCTGTGGCCGGGGACCTTGTGTCACCATTGGTAAGCAAGTGATCGAACAAGCTTCACCCGAAAAGGTGTTGACTGTGATCAAGCAACGGTTAACAGCGGTGAACGTGGAGAAAGAGGTGGGCTAGATGAACGGATTATCAGAGGTTACAGTAATTAAACGTAAAGTACTAAAAGAAGTAGCGACTCTGGCCTGGCAGGATCGGTTAGGAGAAATTGACGCTTTACCAAAAAGGTTGACCCAGGAAGGGATCACCAATTACCGGTGTTGTGAATACCGTGAACGGGCGATTTTGGCTGACCGGATCAAGCTGGCACTGGGGGCCGTAGTTGATGAGGAAGAAGAAAGATTATCGGCGGTGGTGGCGGGAGTATCCGGCCACCCGATACAGAACGACGATGAGCCAAACATTGCGGTGCTAAGTAAGGCTTGTGACCGCTGCCCCATCGACAAAATGGTGGTGACCAACGCCTGCCGGAATTGTGTCGCCCATAATTGTGTGAATGTCTGTCCGCGGGACGCGATTAAGATCGTTAATAAACAGGCCTATATCATCCGGGAGCTTTGTGTGGAGTGCGGCCTGTGCGCGAAAGCTTGTCGTTTTGGCGCGATCCTCGAGATTGAGCGGCCGTGTATCCGGGCCTGTGCCGTTGGGGCGCTACATCCGGGAGAGAACAAGATTGCCGCGATTGATCATGACAAATGTGTCGAATGCGGGGCTTGCATTGAGGCTTGTCCCTTTGGGGCAATCTCGGAGCGGTCCGAACTGTTGCCCGTGATTGGTTTCCTCAAAAGCAAAGAGGTTAAGACGTTTGCACTGGTGGCTCCGGCGATTGCTGGTCAGTTTGGTCCGATGACCGACTGGCCAAAGCTGGTGGCGGGCCTCAAAAAAGTGGGCTTTTCCGAAGTAGTGCCGGTTGCTTTAGGCGCGGATGAAGTCGGAAAAAGTGAAGCGGAGGAACTACAGGAGTTCCGCCAAAAAGGAAAAGTGCTCTTTAACTCCTGTTGTCCAGCCTTTAAGCGCTTGATTGAGAAGAACTTTCCGCCACTGGCGGCGCAGATCTCGAAGACAAAATCACCGATGTTGGTGACGGCAGAGATGGTTCGCGCCGCGGAGCCAACGGCAAAACTGGTTTTTATTGGCCCATGTTTGGCGAAGAAAGGAGAAGCTAAACACGAGGGTAATAGTCTTATTGATGCGGTGCTTACCTTTGAAGAATTAACAGCGCTCTTGGTAGCGGCCGAGGTCAACTTGGCCGAATGTCAACCGGTGGCTGGTGGCGCCGGAGGGCCGTCTCCTACGCCGCTTGGGATGAATTTTGCCCAGTCCGGTGGGGTTTTGGCGGCAGTGACCAGCGGCGAAAAGGGCGGCGAAACGAAGGGGATTGCCGTGGCTGGCCTCCAAAACTGCCAAGAGCTGTTGAAGAAGATTGCCAAAGGGACGGAAACGTACGATTTTGTCGAAGGAATGGGCTGTGAAGGTGGGTGTGTCGGTGGCCCAGGAACTCTGGTCAATACCAGAGTGGCCGTGCGGGCTTTGCGCAAGGCAACGGAAAAGAAAGGGGTGGCCTAAATTGTCCGCGGCGAACAATAAGGACGGAAAATATAAGTATAAAGGGATTCCATTAACCGTAGTAAAAAGACTGCCCGGTTATCAACGGCTATTGTCGGAGTTGGCCGCCAAGGAAGTGGAACGGGTCTCTTCCCGGGAATTGGCGGCGAAGATGAAGATCAACCCATCCCAAGTGCGGCAGGACCTAAGCTTGTTCGGTTCTTTCGGGCAACAGGGCTATGGCTACCGGGTTAGTTATCTGTTAAGTGAGATCAACAAGATTTTAGGGATCAACGCTGAAACTAAGATGGTTTTGGTCGGAGGTGGGCAGTTGGGACGGGCGGTCGCCAATTACCGTAATTTCGCGAAACGTGGGTTTATCATTGAAGCGATCTTTGATCGCGATCCACGGGTTATTGGCCGGACCATTGACAACCGGGTCGTCCGGGACGTCCAGGAACTGACCGCTTATTTACAGGCGGAGCCAGCGGAGATTGGGATCATTTGTACTCCGGCGTCGGCAGCGCAGGAAGTAGCCGATCAATTGGTGGCTGGGGGAATTAAAGGAATTTGGAATTTTGCCCCCGTTGCCTTGAAGGTTCCGGAGACCGTCTGTCTTGAACATGTTCATCTTGGGGAGAGCCTGATGATCCTTTCCTTCAAGCTCAAGCAGAAACAAGAGGAATTATTTAACCAAAAAAAATAACAAAACCCCATTGACAAGCGGGATAATATATTGTAATATAAAAAGGCGTTGTTTTTCGGGTCATTAGCTCAGGCGGTAGAGCACCTGACTTTTAATCAGGGTGTCCGGCG
>ERZ773359.6549-NODE-6549-length-10193-cov-6.021898_pt1 | contig 10193 bp, 19 predicted proteins | sample MGYA00374955_ERZ773359 | MGnify/ENA primary metagenome ERZ773359 (study PRJEB29098, sample SAMN04486028) | biogas fermenter metagenome | study: EMG produced TPA metagenomics assembly of the Biogas fermentation microbial communities from Germany - Plant 4 DNA1...
TCTTAGCCTTTTCAATCAACCATTTGACTTGCTCATTGCTCACCAGCATGCTTCCATTCCCGAAATTACGCTCTCCGCGTTCATACCTTCTTTGGATCTCTTCCAACCGTTCCCTGTCGGTCATTTTTCACCCTCCAATGCTTTTTCTGCTCTTTTTCTTATCACATGAATTGGACTAACCAAATCGTGTTCACTTTCGTAAAAGGTGTCTTTATAAATTAACTCCAATGCCTGTTTGTAGCGATTTCTTTCATCTACCAACTCCGACCAATCTAACGCCAATTTATGAACGCGTTCAGCTAGTTCGTCATTTTCTTCTTCCGATTGCTCAGCAAGTTCGGCTTGTTTGATGAGCCAATCGAAATTTTCTTTTGGCATTGATACCCAAGATGTACCAAATAATCTATGAATCCCTACTAAATAACTGTTTTTTATCTCTTCCAAACGTTCCCTGTCGATCATCTTTATCCTCTCCTTTTCATCTGAGCAAACCAGCAACTGCTGGATGTGTTTTGCACAAATACGACATTGCCTTTCATATCTCTTGAGAACTGTTTCCCTTCCGAATGCAATTGGGTCAATGGATGTACAATTTCATATCCCCTTGCCTGCAAATCCTTGATAGCTTGTTCTGCCTCGTGTTTTTTTCTCCGTCTGATTGTGACCGGCCTCACCGTATAAAACCCTCCTAGTAAATTCGTTTAGAGCTGCGTTTCTAAGATTTGTATATCGCGCTATGTATTGCAGCTGTGATAAATTCGCTTTCCTCAAATCCATCAGTAAACACCGCCAAGCCTTTTTGTTATCCGTCCATGCCTTGAAAGATGCAGAAGGGCCAAGAACACTTCTTCTTCCTTCCGATCAAAACGATAAGCCATTTCGTAAAGGGTTTTTCCTTCTTCCCACATCTGCTTCATCTCGGACAGTTCGGCACGATCCCAAATGAAGTCTAAATCATCTAGAACAATTTCAATTTTCTTTCTCTTTTTCTTCATGTAGTACAATCCCGGATCAATCTTATTAGTCATCACTCAACCCTCCGGAAATAATGTTCTCCAAACGCTTCCCTGAATTTTTCAAGTGTTTTTGGCCCAATCCCAGGCATGTCCTGAAGTTTTTCAAACTTTTCGGCAAAGAAATCTGCCGCTTTTGCTATTCCAACCTCAACGCCGACTTCGAAGCCTTTTTCATATCCTTCCTGATATTTCTTTTGCAAAACAGGATTTATCTTTTTCGCCACCTGCATCACTCCGCATTTTCTCCGTTTTCCAGTTGTTCAAATTACTAAAACAAATTACTTTGCACCAACTTGATGTAATAATTCATATCAATGAGTTTTTTGTTCATTTTGCTTAATTCATCATTACAAACGATACATTTTTCACTTGTGTAAGGAACTTTTTGATATTTCCGGTCCCTAACCTTGTACACACTACCGTAATTGACTTGATTTGTAGCAAAAATCCGATTAACTTTCTGCAGTTCAACCATCTTCCCATCCACTTCATGAGCCATTCCATCAAATTTGCCAGCTTTGACTACCAATTGAAAAAGATCCAACTGATTGTTTTTCCACGCCTCGATGACTGTTTTTTGAATGGGGATGCCGTATATATAAAAATTCACTAGCGCTTTGTCGATGATGTGCAGGCTGTTACGATCCCAATCTCCTCCCTGGAATTTTGCCATTCGCCCTTTCGCTTTGATGGTTCCATCAGTGTATTGAACCACATAGTTATTGACATCGCGCTGAGCGATTTTTGTGATATAATCAACATCTAATGTTAGGTTGTAATGAATTCCAAACCGCCTAATGACTTCTAAAATCATGTCTTTCATTCCATTTTCATACGCTATAATGATCCCGTCTGTATTGGATTGGATGAGTTTGGAAAATGGTTGTAGCAACAGGATTAAATGGGTAATGATCAATTGTCCGTTCATCGTCACGTTGTTAAATTGTTTTGGATCGAACAGATAGTTATATTCCGATTTCATTGCACCAAACGCGCTGTTGAGGACAATTTTGTAGATTTCTTGTTTGCTATTTTTTTCTCGTTTGAGTTTCAATCGCTTTTCATAGATTTCTTTAAACAATTCCGGACTTTCGGCGTTTCGACTGATAAAATTGTTATTAATCATTAGCGATGGAAAATATGACGAAACATCAATCTTCATCATATTTCCGGTGTATTGGTAATTTTCAATCGCACCATGTAACCCGCCAAAACCAAATGAATGTTTAATTCCAGCGATTTCAATTTCAAACTTTTCTTTCTCTAGCTCTTCATGATCTTCACCTTTTGAATAGCGATTTCGAATATCTTCATAAAACGACACAATTTCCCGCGGCAACTCATGGAGGTTTAACCTTTTATCAAATTCGAGATGTAGACGATCTCGTTTTTTGTGTTTGGCTGGTTTTGCTTTCAAAACAGCAGCTGATAAATTTGCTCTCGTCTTTTTCACTGCCATTATTGGCAATTTGAAGGAATCAACAATTTCAAATTTGCTGGTGAAGTAATCTTCACGTAGTTCGAACACTTTCTTGGTTGTCTTTACATCGTTTTCGCAATACTGAAATACAAGTTCCACTTCTTCTTTCGTTAGTGGACGTTTAATATCAAAATCAGTCGGTGTTTCATGAATATTTAAGCCCATGTTCGCCTGGACTTCTTTTAATGACAACCCGTTAATTTCTTGCATTGCATCTAATGTGAGATAGCCAAGCGTGGCATTTACTTTCTCGCCGCGAATCAGCTTTTGTGACAATTCATACGGATCTTTTTCTGTTAACAATCCGGCTAAAATAATGTCGTCATAGGCATAATTGTTATACCCGACCAATATGTTAGATGTAGATAAGCTGTTGCGGAGCTTATCTGTATCGTTATGAATACGGATGATGTGGTCCTCGGTTAGGAGGACCACCATCCAGTCGTGACGAAACACTTCAATATCGAAGAAAGTAAACATTTACATCACCATTAGAACGGTGTAGCTGGTGCTAATTTGAAGTTTTGGAACTCACGCATTTTTCCTGTTGTTTTGTCTTTCCATCTGTTAGTTTTCAATTCAAGTTCTACTTGTGTTCCTAATGCAGTTTGAAGCTTATCAACAACGGCTGTTTCAATATTTGCAATATCATCAATGGTTAGCTCTACATTAAACACTTGTGCAGCATGTCCCCAAAGTTTTTTGATATTTTGTTCAAGTTGTTTTTCAGTTAGCCAATAGTTTGCAAAATATTTTCGATTTTCATAACCTTCATTAATGATGGTTAGAGTCAAAGAAATCCATTCCGTTCCTTTATCGTTGACGCGGAATTGCACATCTTCCAAGATGGCATCATAAATACCATCTGGAAGATCAAAATTATTTTCCTCATTTACATTAGTAACGTTAGGGTCAAAGCCTTCATTTAACATTTTTTGAGCTAGTTCTTTAAGATTCATAATTTATTCCTCTCCTTTTATATTTTTTGTTTTAGTATTTTTGTTACTTATCTAACTTATCTAATCCTAGGCGGTCTAGGTGTCGCGGATCTTGGTTTTGGCGGTTCTTTGGGTTGTTCTTGAGTATTTGCTGATACCGAATGTTCTTCTGCTTTTTCTAAATCCTCAACGATCTTTTTTGCTTCTTCTTTGCTTGTTTGGGTTGGTTTATCAAACGCTCCAATCACGGTATCAAGAATGGCAAGGATTCGTTCATCCTCGATCCATTCACGTTGATAAGCTTTTCTCCGATCAACCACTCTACGAATATAGTTTTTTCCGATTTTTTGACACAAGATGTTCATGTCGCAGTTGCCATTGACCGTGTTTAAATGCTTTACGCTTAGCGAAGGCACCGGCTTTTCAACATTGTTTTCAGTAACTGTTGCGTAACGTGAGATATAAATAACGTTCATCGGTAAAGCCTTGAGTTTAACAACTAGCGCAGTAAAGATTGATTTAAAAATCCCAAACCCTTTTCCATATGGAATATCGCCAATATATTGGACTTCATGTTCTTCACAAATAGCTTGTTCAATAAGAGTTACCACATCATCTATGACGTCAATAACAACTGTTTCAAAACCATGATCGGTCGTTTCAAGTTCTTTAATTAATTCATTCAGTTGATCGATAACGCTAAATTTTATTTGTCCTGTTTTAGGATCCCGTTCATTTTTCAAATCCACACTTGGCGTTTCAATTTGATCGGCATTTCCATCCGTATTAAAAATAACTGGATTTGGAAACTCGCTTGCTAAGTATGATTTTCCATGCATCGTTTGTCCCCAGATAAAGAAGTTGCGTGGTGTATCAACAGTTTTTTTTGGTTTATTTGCTGGTAATAAGCCCATATTAATTTGCCTCCTTTAGTTTTATCCTCACAGACCCGGCAACGGTTGAAACTTTTTTGTAGGTTTCAAACAAATCCGGATGGTCCGCTTTGAGTTTCTTTGAATTCAAGCTTTCTCTTTTTGTGGGTAACGTACGGGTTATGATAATCCGATCTGTTTCCCATTTCTTGATGTCGTATTCTTCCATCAAATCGTATAGTTTCTTTTTCATAGATTTGTATTTTTCTTGGAGTTGGTTGAATTGGACCAACTGCAATTCTAGTTTTTCAACTTGTTGTGCGACAATCGTTAATTCGTTTTGACCGACAGACATAAATTCTTGTTCTGTCATATCTGGCTTCTCTTTGAGATATTCACAACGGATCCAAAACGTTTCAATGGCATCTAATATTTTTTGAACATATTCATCGTCCCGATGAACTACTTTGATCCCTAACCGGTCTGCATCAAATTCAGCATCAAAATTGCCAGGGCGTTCATAAAGAGCTAACCAGCCATATCTAACATCAAAGTGATACATATACAGTTGCATTTGTGCTTCGTAAGACTTGACATCTGGCGTTTTGCCATGTGTTTTGATTTCTAGGATAAGTTGATTTTCGGCATCGTACCCATCTGTGTTGGAACGGATCCCTTTCTCACGGTCGATACGTGTATCCGGAACAAAATTCGTCTCATTAATGGCATTGATATAATCGCGAATCTGTGGCTCCAGCACATTTCCGTATTCGGTATACTCATTCCCCTTAAATTCAGATGGCTCAATACCTGTTTTTTCTTTGGCCAACTGAAACTGTGTTTTGTATTTGCTAATTCCCAAAATCGCTGGAACGTCGGATCCGCCGACCCATTTATCACGATGTTGAACGACATTCACATCTTTTTGACCAAACATTTTCTCACGCTCCTATTAAGTTTTTAAATAATTGTTCCGTAAAGTCTTTTTTATCAGCTAATGCAGCATAAACACGTTCTTCTAAACTATCTTTTGTGATGTATCGGTAAACCGTAACTTTTTTAGTCTGACCGTTTCTATAACAACGACCTAACGCTTGTTCATAGTCTTGGTAACTCCATGTTGGCGTATAGAAAATCACGATGTTTGCATACTGCAGTTCGATGCCCGCAGCGCCTGCTTGATATTGAACAAGTGTGACGCTGTTTTTTAATGTTGGCCATTCAGTTTTGTTTGGAATTTTCGTCGTTTTTCCGCTTACTTCGAATATTGTTTTGTCTTTTAAACTTTGTAATATTTGTTCTTTTTCTTTCTGGTAGCAATAAAAGATCACTATGTTTTCCTCAGTGCTTTCAGCCAACATTTGTGTGTATGCGAGCTTGTCCTTTTGGTTAGCGTAAAATCTAAGACCATGCTGCAAACCCATCGAGTTATCAAAAAGTATTTGCTCACCGTTAACGGTTAACACCCGTTCTTTTTTGATTATTTTGTATTCTTTGGATGGCTTGAAATAGACATTCTCAAAAACAATCGGTGGTAAATCTAGTGCTTCATCTTTCGACAATTTGATGCTAATTGATTGATAGAGTTGCTTTAGTTTCTTTTGATTTTTCCAACCAACAATAACATTGACAGGTGATGGACCAAAATATTTCTTTTCATAGATAGCATGTTCTCGTAAAAAATGAGTTTTATTTTTGTAAAACCCAAACATAATCATGTAAGCAATTGTATCTTCCCATCCGTTGGATGCAGGTGTAGCAGATAAGAGTAAAAAGTTTGTGCTTTGTTTCGCAAGTTTAATCGCTGCTTTACCACGTTGACTCGTTGGGTTCTTCACATAATGACATTCATCAAAAACGACGAACCATTTTTTATACAGCTGCCATTTCTTGCTTAAAACTCCGTAACTAACAATGTCATAAGGAATTTCAATATTGTAATAAGTGGCAACCGCTTCGAGTTCTCTTTGCCAACCGCCTTCTATTATTTTTTGAGGGGGCGCAATGATAAGTAATGGTTCACCGTTGTTATGTCGTAAATAATGGTGTATAGCCATGATGGTTTTTCCTGTACCGGTTCCAGATGCGATAATGTAACTTGTCTTAATTTTGTTTAGTAATTCACGTTGAAATTTATATAACATTGAATCTTTGTAATTTTTCTTTGGTATTTTCGACTGAGTAGGCAACAAAGGCGACACCCCCCGCTTGCTCGATCATTTTTATATTTGCACGTTGGAGTGAACTCACCACGCCACCAGGACGTTTCACTTCTATTGCTACAAATTTTCCATTTACACATGCGATAATGTCCGGTGTTCCAGCGCGACTGTAAACACTCCCGTGAGTTTTAACGTAATAAGCACCAAGACTGTCTAAATAACCTTTGATTTTAGTTTCAATATGCTTTTCTAATGGTTTACTCAATGTAACCTCCCATGATATAGTTGTAATAACGGTACTGTTTTAGTCACTGATTGCCTTTAGTGGCTTTTTTCTTTTAAGTGATTCGAATGACATCACCCCTTTCAAGTCAGTAAGTAAACTATTAAACCAGTTAAAAACACGATATTTAAACCAACCATAATTCCCCAAGCAATAAACGTTTTTTCATTTGTTCAGCTCCTTCTCAATTTCGCGCTTTTTCTGTTCAACAAACTGCTCAAACGTAAGTCTTTGATATGGATATATACCTTTACTATTGAAAGAGTTGAAATACTGCTCAGCGCAATAATCTAAAAAACTATCAGTTAGCTGCATGATTTCACCTCCTTAATCTTTAAATCAGTTACTTTTTTCTGAAAAGCATTTTCCCTCATGCAACAACTCTGGGTTTTCGTAGATGTTGCCGATGACTTCTCCCTCATCACTCATTCCCCTTTCTCATAACAATCGCAATATCTATTCCACGTTCTTTCATCACTTCAACAAGTTGTACTAATTTGTTATGCTCTTCTTTCTTTCGGATCAGCTCGTCCAGGTCGCGTTTGCAGTGCTTGAACTCATCAACCCATCGATCAGCTTCCTCGAGGTTGTCTCGTTTTAATTCCATAAGAGCTCGTTCCAAACACGAATAACAACATTCATAAAGTTCCGTAGCCAACTTCATGTCTCCAGGAAGTACGTTCATTTTGAAAGATTCACCTCCTGCTTATTCAATTTTCTGCTAAAAAGAATGCCTAGAGGGCTATCTCCATCTATGAACCTTCACAACTTTGAACCCATCTTCAATCGGTTCGCAATATATCGTATATTCGCGACTTTGAATAGATGAATAACTGGAATAGTATTCTGAAACATCAAATTGCTTAGTTTCGTTTAGCCAGCAGCTTCTCACTGATACGTCTCTTCCAACGCAATATTTTTTCACATCATTTTCATCTTTCACGATCGTTCCGAACGGAATGAACATTTTTGTTCCACCCCCTTCACCCTTGTCTCCAACCCTGCATACAACGGCCATCCGTCGCGAGACATGGTATTCCGCGCTTGGTCATATGTGATTGTGTGATATTGATTTCCTGCAAACACTTCGATGACATATGACTCATCAAGTACGATTTCGCCGCTTTTCGTCTCAAGAGAAACAGTGTCGCCATCAACAATGAGCGTGCCGATCGTATAGTTTTCAAGAAATGCATCGATTTCACGAGTTGTACGCTTGATGTGATCGTTGAGCATTTGCTGTTACCTCCTTTTTCATGAATATGTCGCGGAAATGTTTTTCCAAAAATTCTTCCATGCGAGAAGCGATGAATAACCACTTTTCTCCCCTGCGTTCCGGATAGTAGACGAAACCGCCATTATCGATATCCAAAATTTGTTTGTACCTTGGCTGGAGCAGGATTTTCTCCTTCAGCCAATCATCACTGTAGCCAGTTGCCCGCTCCAGGTCTTGCATATTCCACCAGATTTTATTCACCTTCTAAGCACCCTCCTTTTGTTCCCGTTCGGGAACGATTTTAGTAAAAAAAATTGCAACATCATTTGCGCTGAAACCTAAAAAATTAATTATTTTTATGAATTCATTAATACCCAACTTTGAATAACCAGACTCCCATTTTGAGATGGTACTCTTCGATACTCCCATAAATTTAGCAAGCTCTTCCTGTGAAACCCCTTTAGCAATACGTTCAGCTTTAAGTCGTTTTAAATTTATTCGTTGTATTTCCACCTCATCACCTCCCGCCTACAATTCCAATATTAATAGAATTGTTCCCGAATGTCAACATTTTTATAAAAATGTATAAAATGTTTCCATTTTGGAAACAAATGTGTTATAATTTCACTTGAAAAAAGGAGGTGCTAATTATGAGATCGTCTGAAGAAATTATTGAATACATAAAGTATTTGAGAAAAAAGAAAAAGATGTCATTAGCTGAATTGGCCAATAAAGTAGGAATAGCTAAATCTACATTATCTAGATATGAAAGTGGAAATAGAGAATTCCCCATAAATGATGTTCACTTATATGCACAAGCTCTAGGGGTTAGTACATTCGACTTATTAGGAATTCCAGATAGGTCTGATTACCGCGAGGAAAATATAAAAATTCCTTTTTATGGAGATGTAGCTGCAGGCGCATTGTCAGTTATTGATCCTACGACAGAACAAGACACTGAATATATTTATGTATCACATCATTTGCTTGGTAAATATAAAGATTCTTTGGGTATATTTGCAATCATGAAGAAAAAATATGCGTTTTTGAAATAGCCCTGAGGGGCCTTTTTGTTTCAATATTGATTATACAACTACATAGTTATATATTTAATTCAGAAAGGAGTTGATAACCATCGCCAAACTTGAAAAATCTATTGAAGCTTTGAAGCAATATGCATCTATGCTTGGATATTGGCCTTCGATTTCCCAATGGGATGAATACGCAAAAGAGCATGGATACATGATATTTCAGACAATGAGATATCATCACGAAAAAAGCTGGGAACAATTGAGAAAGGAATTTGGATTTCCAAAGAAACAAAAACGATACACCAAAGAACAATGTGTTGAAGCGCTTCGGAAAGCGGCGGAAATATATGGGCCGACAATCAGCCGGAAAGAATATGAACGTTGGGCAAGGGAACAAGAAGATGTTCCATCATCTGTACAGATTTCAATAGTTTTTGGTTCATATACACAAGCAAAGATTGAAGCAGGGCTTGTTCCGAATGCCGTCATTGGCAAAACGTTTTCCAACGAAGACATTATCCAAGCTCTGCAGAACTGCGCAAAAGTCAAAGGAAAACTGTTTTCCGAAACAGAGTATGAAGAATGGAGAAAAGGAAGAAAAGATATTCCACATGTCGAAACAATTCGCCGGCGTTTTGGAAGTGTGGTTGAAGCAAGAAAAGCACTTGGGTTGGAATACTACGAAGCCGGGAAGAACATTTTTGCCTGGAAAGATGAAGATTGGAAGGCGTATTTCTTCCAATTCATCAATCATGCTTTATCCATTGATCAATATGAAAAATGGGCAAAGGAAAATGAAGCTCCTTCCATCAGCGCGCTTAGAAGGCACGCAGGAGGATATAGGGCCGCACTTAGACAACTGTTGCCGATCTATCTTGAAGAATTGAAAAAAGGAGAGAATGAACAATGAAAATGACAAAAGAAGAATTTTTGAAACAGATCATGACAAGAAGAGAAGCAGAAGATTATCTCGGCCTCTCAAGCATTGCTTTTCAATACCATTTGAGAGCGAAGAACATACAGCCATGCAAAGAATACGGATCAGGTTCAGGGAAAGTTCAATTATTTTGGAAGGAGGATTTAGACAAATTAAAAAAATTGATAAAAAATACTTGACTATATAACTATATAGTTATATAATCAGAATTGAGGAAAGGGTTAAGAGGAAATAAAAAGGAGGAATTAAAAATGAAAA
>ERZ773359.6551-NODE-6551-length-10190-cov-4.296004_pt1 | contig 10190 bp, 8 predicted proteins | sample MGYA00374955_ERZ773359 | MGnify/ENA primary metagenome ERZ773359 (study PRJEB29098, sample SAMN04486028) | biogas fermenter metagenome | study: EMG produced TPA metagenomics assembly of the Biogas fermentation microbial communities from Germany - Plant 4 DNA1...
CCCCCGCCACTCCGGCCAGCATGTTCTTCTACCCGCACCATCAGCCTTACTCAGCAGCTGACGCCTCTTCGGAGCTGTCGCTGGTCTGCGGCTCCTCTACATCCTCTGTTTCCTCTGGAATTCCTGGTTCATCTGCCGCCTGGCCAGCTGCCTCAGGCTCCTCCGCTTCCTGTGCCTGCTGCATCTCTTCATAGGCCTCATTAATGGCTAGGATCTTCTCCTCTTCCACCTTCACCAGTTCTTCTTTACCCATCCGCTGATAGGCGCCGAGGAGCTGCAGGTGGAGCAAGAGATCCATCGGTGCCGCATCCGATGCCTGCTGGTATGCTTCAACTGCCTTCTCAGTATTGTCCTGGTTCTCGTAGAGCATGCCTACCATCATCCAAAGCTCAGGATCGGTCTCTGCCTTGGCAGCAGCCAACTCGTAATGCTCAAGGGCACGCTCCTGGTCATCCAGCTGCTGATAGGCCTGGGCCAGCGATGAGTGGAGGTAAGGATCAGAGTCATTGGCCTTTAGTGCCTCTTCGTATGCCTCAACAGCCTCCTGCCAAGAGCCTTCCCACATCAGCTTGTGACCCAAGATCGCTGGATCTTTGATCTCCACCCGAGCCGCTGCCTTTACTTCGGCAAACCACTCATTGAGCTTGTCCCGGTTCTTCTCGTTCAGCAGCTGCTGCCGAAGCCCTTCCTTGGCCTCTTCAAACGCGTCTCCTTCTGCTTCCTTACGGTCAGTAACCTGGATGATATGGTACCCGAACTGGCTCTCCACTGGGCCCACGAGCTCGCCAACTGCCGCTGCAAAGGCAGCTTTTTCAAAGGGCTCTACCATCCTGCCCCGGCCAAACCAGCCCAGTTCACCGCCGTTTACTCCGCTGCCGGGATCATCGGAATGCTCCTTGGCCAGCTCAGCAAAGTCGCCGCCTGCATTTAGCTCCTCCATGAGCGCTTTTGCCCGCTGCAGGGCTGCCTCCCGGGCTTCTTCGCCCTCATCTTCCGGTCTAATTAAAATATGCCTAGCATTCACTTCTTCAAAGGCTGCCTTGACTTCTGCGTCAGTGACCTCAACACCCTTGACAACCTCTTCCTGCAGCTTCTCTATCTTCAGAGAGTCCCGGAGCATTGTCTTTAGGGAGCTAGCCGTCAGGCCTGAGGCCTTCAAGTCCTGTTCAAAGAGCTCCTTGGAGGAGTAGCTGTCTTGAATGGCCTGGTAACGCTCGTTAACCGCTGCCTCTTCTACTTTAATCTTGGCATTCTCCGCTGCCTGGTAGAGCAGCTGCTGATTGATCAGCTGGTCCAGGGCATAGTATTGGATCTGGCCCAGCATCTGCCCCGAAATAGGCTGCCCATACAACTGCTGCTGCTGCAATACATTGAAATAAACTTGATAAAAAGCCGTATAAGGAATTGGAGTACCGTTAACCACTGCCACAGCCGCAGTTGCACTGTTGCCGAACAGGCTTGTCCCGCCGGCGTAGAGCATACCACCGATAAAAGCGACGGCGATAATGCCTACTACCACCTTGGTACCTTTCCGCATTCGAGCAAATATCATTTTTACTCCCCCCGCTCTTTTCAAAGAAAAAGACAGATTTATTGTATGTCATCCCCTAGTCACTGTCAACCGAAGTGAGAGCCAGCAGTGCTAGAGTCTGCCAGTTAGAAAGGGGTTTTGCTGCTTTTCTACCCGCAGAGTACTGGCAGGCCCATGGCCTGGGTAGATCACCGTATCTGGTTCCAGGGGCAAGATGACTTGATCCAGGGAATCAACCAGCGCCTCCCAGGACGAGCCAGGGAAGTCTGTTCTCCCCACCGAGCCGGCAAACAAGGTATCGCCGGTAAAGAGCACGCCTTCTACCTTTAGGCAGATGCTCCCAGGGCTGTGCCCCGGTGTGTGCAGGGCTTCAAACTTAAGGCCTGCCAGCTCCAAGGCCTCCCCGCCGGACAGCAGCACATCAGCAGGCGGACTCACAACCGGCCCTAGCCCTGCCCACATGGATAGGTTGACTTGGGCATCCCCCAGGCAATGCCGGTCATCCCGGTGGATATAAAGCGGTGCCCCGCAGGCTGCCTTTAGAGGGCCATTGGCACCGATGTGGTCAAAGTGACCGTGGGTGTTGATGATCCCTTCCAGCTTCAAGGACTTCTCCTCTAGAGCCCTGAGAATAGCCTTGGGATCACCTCCGGGGTCAATGATGACGGCCCGGCCTTTTTCACTGACTAGATAGCAATTCACTTCCAGTTCCCCAACTGTGAGCAGCGTAATCTCCATAGCCATCTCCTACTAAAATGCCGTCCCTCAGCTCTTGGCCTTCCCCTTGGCTGGCCTGGCACCATCTGACTCCACCAGCAAGGTCACAGGGCCGTTGTTTTCCAAAGCCACATTCATCATGGCTTGGAACTGGCCCGTTGCTGTTCTTACACCCTGTTTGTCCATCTCTTGGACAAAAAGCTCGTAGAGTGCCTCAGCTTGAACTGGGGGTGCCGCTTTGTCAAAGCTGGGCCGCCGTCCCCGGCGGCAGTCTCCATACAATGTAAACTGAGAGACAATTAGCGCCTCTCCGCCGGTATCCAGAAGCGACAGATTCATCTTGCCTGCTCCATCATGGAAAATCCTTAAGTTTGCGCTCTTTTGGGCCAGCCAACGGGCATCCCACTCAGTATCATCTTCCGCGACCCCTAGCAGGATGACCATTCCAGCTCCAATGGACCCGATCATTTCACCATCTACTACTACTTGTGCCTTGTTCACCCGTTGAATCAATGCTCGCACAACAACTCTAACCTTTCTCGCCGCTGGCGTTGATTATGTCGGCCGCGCCCGCTGTACTTCCACCACACCGTCTACCCGCCTCAGCCTCCGCATGATATCATGCATATGATCCACATCATGGATGGTGACCACCAGGTTGATCAGGGCGGTTCTGTGGTCGGTTGTCCGGGCATTAACCGATTCTATATAGGTCTTGGTTTCAGCAATGGCATTCATGATGGAAGCCAATAGACTGGTTCGATCAACGGCCTCAATGGCCAGTTCTACAGGATAGGATGAATCCTCGTGGGTATTCCACTGCACATCGATCCGCCGCTCCGGCTCATTGGCCAAAGCAGCTACATTGGGACAGTCAACCCGGTGTACCGAAACACCCCTGCCTCTGGTGATATACCCCACAATCTCATCACCGGGTACTGGGCTGCAGCATTTGGAAATCCTCACCAATAGGTTGTCCATGCCTTTAACACTGATGCCCAAGGGCGCCCTGTCCCGTCGGGCTGTCCGGGAATTGGCCGGGGGGACGAACTTGGGAGCCGGCTCGGCAATGCCCTCTTGCTCAGCGAGTTTGGTAGTCACCTGCCGGGCTAGGATTTTGCCGTAGCCCACTGCCCCCAATAGATCCTCACGGCTGGCCAGCCCGTAGCGCTTAGCCAGATCGTTAAGGGCATCGGTCCTCAGAAGCTCCCCGGCATCAAAGCCCAGTTTTCGGCACTCCCTCTGTAAGAGCTCCAGTCCCCGTTCGACGATCTCCTCCCGCTGCTGCTCCCTGAACCAGGCCCGGATCTTGCTGCGGGCCTTGGAGGTTTTCACAAAGCCCAGCCAATCCTGACTGGGGGAGGGAGTCTTAGATGTTAAGATCTCGACAAACTCACCGTTGTTGAGCTGGTAGTCCAGGGGGACAATCCGGCCGTTCACCTTGGCGCCAACGCACTTCAGCCCCACATCGGTGTGGACGCTGAAGGCAAAATCCACTGGCGTAGAACCCGCTGGCAGATTCTTAACATCCCCCTTGGGAGTAAACACAAAGACTTCATCTTCGAAGAGATCGATCCTGAGGGTGGCCATAAACTCCTCTGGGTCTTTCATTTCCTTCAGCCAGTCCATGACCTGCCGCAGCCAGGCGATCTTCTCCTCAAACTCCATTGCCCCCCGCTGCTGCCCTTCTTTGTACAGCCAGTGGGCGGCAATACCCTTCTCGGCGATCCGGTGCATTTCCCAAGTGCGGATCTGAATCTCAAAGGGATCCCCCTTGGGGCCGATAACCGTAGTGTGAAGGGATTGGTACATATTGGACTTAGGCATGGCAATGTAATCTTTAAAACGCCCTGGTATCGGCTTCCACAAGGTGTGAATTACCCCCAGCACCCCATAGCAGTCCTTTACACTGTCAACAATCACCCGCACTGCCAAAAGATCGTAGATCTCATCAAAGGACTTGTTCTGCCTCTGCATCTTTTGATAGATGCTGTACAGATGCTTGGGCCTTCCGGAGACCTCGCCTCCAATCCCCAGCTCCACCAGCCTATCCCGCAGAGTCTGCATGACAGTCTGCAGTTCGCCTTCCCGCTCCTGGCGCTTCTTGGCTACCAAATTGACCAGCTCGTAATAGGCCTGGGGCTCTAGGTACCGAAAGGCCAAGTCTTCCATCTCCCACTTAATGACCCACATACCCAGCCGGTGGGCCAAAGGAGCGTAGATCTCGACGGTCTCCCGGGAAATCCTCTTCTGGCGGTCCTCCGGCAGGTGCCTAAGGGTTCTCATGTTGTGGAGCCGATCGGCCAATTTGATGACTATGACCCGCAGATCCTCTGCCATAGCCAGAAACATTTTCCTCAAGCTGTGGGCCTGCTGTTCCTCATGGCTCTGAAAGGGAATTCGAGAGAGCTTCGTCACCCCATCAACCAGCAGCACGATCTCTTCACCGAACTCCTCAGCCATCTCCTCCCGGGTGACATCGGTATCCTCCAGAACATCGTGGAGGAGGCCCGCGGCGATGGTGACCGGGTCATATTCAAATTCGGCCAGAATCATGGCTACCTCATAGGGATGCCGAAAGTAGACATCTCCCGAGTCCCGGTACTGGTTCCGATGGGCTTCCTGAGCCATGGCATATGCCCGCTCTACGATCTCCAGGTCTGCATGGGGACTGTACTGGCGTATACGGTTTTTCAGTTCCTCAATACTCATGGTAACCCCACCCACCGGAAACCCCTTCACAGGCTCCAAAAGGCTGCCGGATAATATACGTCAACACTCTTTTCCCGAGATTCGCAGAAAAGAGTGTTGGCAATCACATCCTATGCACCTGCTTTATTCTTCGTAAGTCACTAAGGTTAGGATATCGTAATCACCCAGCTTCTCCCGGCCGTTGAGGTAGGCCAGTTCAACCAAGAAGGCAAAGCCGGTGATTTCTCCTTTGAGCTGCTTGACCAGATCAGCCGCTGCCAGCATCGTACCTCCTGTAGCCAAGAGGTCATCAACCAGAAGCACCCGCTGTCCCGGCTCAATGGCGTCCTTGTGAATCTCCAGGGAATCACAGCCGTATTCCAGCTCATAGTTGACCGAGACTGTCTCAGCAGGCAGTTTCCCCGGCTTCCGCACTAAGACAAAGCCTGTTCCCATCTTATAAGCCAGCGGCGCCCCAAACAGAAAACCCCGGGACTCGACACCTACGATTACATCGACGGGCTTGTCTGCAAAGTATTCTGCCATCAAGTCCACCACATACCGGAGCGCAGCTCCGTCCTTCAGCAGTGTAGTAATATCCTTGTAACTTACACCGGGTTTGGGAAAATCGGGAATGACTCGAATTTTGCTGCGTAGATCCATAGTAGCGGCGGACGCAATCATACCAACATGGCTGGGATTGCCCACCATGTTCACCTCCAAAGATAAGATCCGTTGACAAGATGGTTTAGGCTCCCAAAACTATCTTCCAGGCTTCCTGTTCCTGAAAGTGGGAAACAGGCGTTGTCAAGGCCCATTGACCGTAAGCATCAAGATAAGCTCTCCATTTCACACACTCATTATAGCTTATGGACCTGCTCAAGTCTAGCTTGTTTTTGGGGGCTGGCAGCATCCGAACCCGGATGCTGTCGGCCTTTTCCCAAGTGGAAGCCCCTTCCGCCTCCAGCAGGCCCAACTCAGCAAAGACCTGAAGGCCCCGGCACATGCCTGGCCATTCTAGGTCCAGGCCGGCCTGGATACACCAGCCGCGGCTGACCTTGACGTATTCCGAGGCTCTATGCTGCCACAATGCCAGGTAGAGCTGAACCAACTGGTCCCTTACCGGGTACAGCCGGGACCAAAGAGATTGATTGTCTTCCAGGTCCCCTGCATTATAAGCAAGGCAAAGCTCGGGCCCTGCAAAGCTCCACGCCCGCCGGAAATACGCAGGCGTAATGGGCAGCTGGTAGAGGACCAACCTGGCAAAGGCTCTCTCCAGTTCTTCATCTACTGGCTCTGCGGTAATCACCAATGCCAGCTCCCCTGCTTCCAGCTCTCTCCCCAGTGCCCGGCGGTCCCGGGGTGCCATCAGCCCATGGTAAAGCCCTACACGTCCCCGATACACGGAGTTCTCGCTGAGCTTCTCCGCCAAGGCGGCAGCATAGTTGGGCGCCGCAGTGTAGAGCAGCACTGCCCCGCCGGTGGATAAGAGTTCCCGGAAAACGGCGGCCTTTGTCTCCTGCTGCCGCCAGTCCATCACTTTGCCTTGAAAGGCTGCCGGCCCCGACTGCGGCACCAGTTCTCTCCACATCTGCCGGTGATGTCCATGGGCCCCTCGGTAAGCCTGCAGGCTCTCAAGCAAGAGCTGCTGCCGGGCTTCCTCTGGAGGCAGCCTAAAGTCTTTGAGAATAAGCTCTATACTTGTCCGGCCATTCCACTCATTGATCTGAGGCTGGAAGGCCAGATCCACTCGGGCAGCACCTTCCACGGAGTTCAACCGGTCCCCCATTCGAAAGCCGACAGCGGCAAAACCAAAGCCATCACCAGGCCCGTCACCGCTGTGGGAGACTATAAACTTAAGATGGGCACCATCTTTGCCGACAGTAAAGCTCCTGCGCAGGGCTAGAGACTTCGCCGCCAGTACCGGCCGGGGATTGCCTGCCCCGTAGGGAGCCAGCCGTTCCAGATCTTGAAGCAGGGCGTGGTCGATCTCATCCAGAGTCACCTGGGCATCGATCCTCAGTTTCGGAATGAGATCATCCTCGGTCAACAGTGAATGGGCCAGCTTGTTGAGTTCCCGGCGGAGTCTGGGGATCATCTCCTCGGCGATGGTCAGCCCCGCAGCCATCTTGTGCCCTCCGAAGCTTTCGAAGAGAGGGCTCAGCCCTTCCAAGGCCCGGTGGAGGTCAAATCCATCGATGCTGCGGCCTGAACCTTTACCCAGGCCATCTGCCAAACTGATCAAAATGGTCGGCCGGTGGTACCTTTCAACCAGCCGGGAGGCTGCTATGCCGATAACTCCAGGATGCCAATCTGGAGAAGCTAAGACTATGGCCCATTCCTGCGCAAGATCGATCTCCGCCTCCACCAAGGCAGCTGCCTCTTCTGTTACCTCTTCTTCAATGGCCCGGCGCTTTTGATTGGCGGTATCAAGCTCCTGGGCCAGCTTTCTTGCCTCCCGGACATCATCGGTCAGCAATAGGCGCACCGCCGCCGCGGCATCATCCAGCCTGCCTAGGGCGTTGATGCGGGGCGCTAAGCCAAAGGCTAGAGTCCTCCCGGAGATCTGCTCAGGTCCTAAGCCGGCAGCCTCCATCAAAGCAGTCAGACCCACTGATCTGCGGCCGAAATCCTGCATGCCCCTCTGAACTAGAATGCGATTCTCCCCCACCAGGGGCACAACATCAGCCACAGTCCCTAAGGCCACTAAGTCAAGGTATTTACAGGCCAGCTCATCACCCTGCTCGTCACTGCCTGTCAGCAGCCTGGCTGTTCCTTGGGCCAGCTTAAAGGCAACACCGACTCCTGCCAGTTCCTTGGTGGGGTATGGGCAATCCGGCCGGTTGGGATTGACAACCGCTGCTGCCTTGGGAAGCTCCTTGCCTGGCTGATGGTGATCTGTAATCACAAGTTCCATTCCCTGGGCCAATGCATACTCGGCCTCTGCCAGGGCTCCGATGCCGCAATCCACTGTAACCACCAGCCGGCTCTGGCCTTTGATTTCTGCCAAGGCCTCCTGGTGCAGGCCGTATCCCTCACCAGCCCGGCAGGGTATGTAATACATGGCCCTGCCGCCCAGCTCACCAATGACGCGGACCAGCAAGGCAGCAGCCGTCACCCCGTCAACATCGTAATCACCGTAGACGGTAACAGGCTCTTGCTTCTCAATCGCCTCTGCCAAGCGGCGAGCAGCCGGCTCCATATCAGCAAGCAGCCAAGGTGAAGGCACCTTGTCCCAGCTAAAGTCAAATAACTCCGCGGCTGCCTTGGGCGTATCAATACCTCTTCCCACTAGGATCCTGGCCAGGGGAGCAGAAATCCCCAGGGCACGGCTCAAGGCAGCCTCTTTGGCCGGTTCCCTCTCTGTCAGCAGCCAGCGGGTTCTACCAGTATACATATATCAGTTCACCTCAAGGCCCTTCCTAGTACTGTTCCTTCACCAAACCCGCATCTGCCGGCAGTTCCTGTGATCCCGCCTTTGTTCCTTCGGCTTCATCCAGGAGGGCCTCAAGGCGCCGCACCCGCCCCTGGGCCGCCCGCAGTTTCAGCTTCAGCTGAATCTCCCGGACCACGGCCAAGAGGCCGCCAAAGGCTGCCCCAAGGGCTGCTGCTCCTAGAATCACCACCGCCACCGATGTGTCCCACTGCCATGCCAAGAAGGTCACAGTTATCTGGCCGGCATTCTGTACAGCAAACAGGGCAACAAACACTGCAAAGACCAGTGCTAGTATCACGTACACTACCAACGGCAGCACCGCCCTCTCCCACTCATGTTACATTAAGGTATTCTCTTCAAGCCTAGAGGTATCCTCCAGCCGCCTTGGCCGCCGGCGGCTTTACTTCTGAAAAAGGCGGCGGGACAAGTCCTCCTAGACTCCCCTTTAGGCCAAGACCTGCAGGGCATGAAAAAACCCCTTGGGAATTGAAAACCCAGGGGTCAATTTACTGCCGGTAAGCTCCTCGAAAAAAGCAGAGGCTTGGTTTTAGCTCCCTTGGACACAGCTAAGCTCCTTTACAGCCGGGAGTTAAATAAAGGTGAGAATCAATGACAGAAGCATGAAAGCAACGGCTAAGTACTTAGTCACCCGCTCCAAAGTCTCGTCAAGCCCCTTGACTTTGCCGAAAAACATTTGGGTGCCCCCGCCGATGGAGCCTAGGCCTTCTCCCTTGCTGTCCTGCAGGATCACTACCACGACCAGGCCTAAAGATATCAAAAGCTGGATTGCCATCAGAGCTGTTACCACGCACTCCACCTCCTCTGCTTTGGCCGCAATTTACATCTCCTATCTTAACACAGGAAGGGGAAGCTGACAACCATCAACTGTCCCGCTCCCCCTTCTATGCTGCTATCGGATCACCACTTTAGGTTGTAGAAAGTGGATTTGCCTCTGTAGATCGCCAGCTCACCCAAGCCCTCACTGATCCGCAGCAGCTGGTTGTACTTGGCTACCCGGTCAGTACGGCTGGGGGCACCGGTCTTGATCTGGCCTGCATTGGTGGCTACTGCGATATCGGCGATGGTCTCATCCTCAGTTTCACCGGAGCGGTGGGATACTACCGCGGTGTATCCGGCTCGCTTAGCCATCTCAATGGCATCTAAGGTCTCGGTAAGGGTGCCGATCTGGTTGACCTTGATGAGAATGGAGTTGCCGACTCCCTGGGCGATTCCCCGGGCCAATCTCTCGGTATTGGTGACAAACAGGTCGTCGCCCACCAGCTGCACCCGATGGCCCAACTCACCGGTGAGCTTCTTCCAGCCGTCCCACTCTTCTTCGCTGAGGCCGTCTTCAATGGAGAAGATCGGGTACTTGTCCAGGAGGGATTTGTAATACGCGATCATCTCATCGGTGTCCCGCTCGACTCCCTCGCCGGCAAAGACGTATTTCCCGCCCTTGAACATCTCGGTGGAGGCCACATCCAATGCCAAGCCGACATCCTCACCGGGACGATAGCCGGCTTTCTCGATGGCCTGGATTATTACCTCCAGCGCCTGCTCATTGGACTGCAGGTTGGGAGCAAAGCCGCCCTCATCACCCACGGCGGTATTCAGGCCCAGGCCCTGCAGGACGCCTCTCAGGCTGTGAAATACCTCAGCACCCATCCTCAAGGCCTCGGGGAATGAAGCTGCACCCACAGGCATGATCATGAATTCCTGGATATCTACATTGTTGTCGGCATGCTCGCCGCCGTTGAGAATGTTCATCATGGGCACCGGCAGCTCTTTGGCATTGACGCCGCCGATGTACTGGTA
>ERZ773359.6552-NODE-6552-length-10188-cov-4.178328_pt1 | contig 10188 bp, 10 predicted proteins | sample MGYA00374955_ERZ773359 | MGnify/ENA primary metagenome ERZ773359 (study PRJEB29098, sample SAMN04486028) | biogas fermenter metagenome | study: EMG produced TPA metagenomics assembly of the Biogas fermentation microbial communities from Germany - Plant 4 DNA1...
AAAATGATAATATCAAGCTTCCTATGGCTAGTACAACAAAAATTATGACAGTTATATTAGCAATAGAAAGCGGAAGGTTAGATGAAATTGTTACTATAAGTAGAAATGCTTCAATTCAAGAAGGTTCTTCCATATACTTAAAAGAAGGTGAAAAGATTAAGTTAGAAGATTTACTATATGCCGTTATGTTACGATCAGGTAATGATGCTTCAGTAGCAGTAGCAGAACATTTATGTGGTAGTGTTGAAAAATTTGCAGAACTAATGAATAAAAAGGCAAAGGAAATTGGTGCTTACAATACAAACTTTACGAATCCCCATGGACTGCCTGATGAAAATCACTATACTACTGCATATGATCTGGGGTTAATTACGTGTTACGCTTTAAAAAATAATAAATTTTCTGAGATTGTTAAAACAAAAAAGAAAACAATCCCAGGACCAGCAGAAGAAGATTGGGATAGAGTGATGACTAATAAGAATAAAATGTTATGGCAGTTCGATGGCGGTGATGGCGTAAAAACAGGCTATACAAAAAAAGCCGGAAGGTGTCTTGTAGCCTCTGCAACACGCAATAATTGGCAACTTGTTTCTGTAGTGTTAAACTGTGCCGATATGTGGAATGTTTCATCCCAACTATTAGAATATGGATTCAATAATTACAAAAAAATACACGCTATAGACAAAAATGTTCCCTATAAACATATTAAAGTTCAAAAAGGAAAAAAAGAAATCACAGGAGTATATCCTGAAGATGATTTATATATTCCAGTGAAGATAAATGGTGAAGAGGAAGAACTATCATTTAAAGATAATATAACAATGTATGCAAAGGCTCCGATTTATGAAAACCAAAAAGCTGGTCAACTGGAAGTATATATTGATAATACTTTAGTAGGAAAAATTGATTTAATATATAGAGAAAATATCGAGCCTACTAGCATTATATATTACATCAAGAAGATTCTAAAAACTTTATAACCTAGAAAAAAGGGGGTCTCATATTGGTTAGTGTAAGAAAAGCTATAACTGATGACATTGATAATATAATTAATTTTTTATCATCTATGGGATATAGCAATCAAGAAATATATAAAGACAAAGATTATTTTGTGTATTATGAAAATAATTCATTATTAGGATGTGGAACAGCTTATTCTATAAAAGAATACTGTATTATAGATGATATATTTGTGGATGTGGACCATCGTAGAAATAAAATAGGAACAGCTTTAGTAAAAACAATATTAAATTTTTACGAAGTGAAAGGGGTCAAAATCGCATTTGTTTCCGATAGTTGTCGCGAGTTTTGGGAAAGTTTAGGCTTTACAGTTTATATGTGGGATAAATTACCCGATTTAATTAAAGATATAACTGATTTGAATAGAAGTACTAATTCGTTATTTTACGTAAATTTAGAAGGTTATTTTAAAGATTGTTGCTAAATTTTAACACTTACAAATAATAAGCTTGAAAAGTTTAAATTTTTGTTTAATAATATCTAATAATTATAATACATAGGGGGAAATATATTATGACTAAAATAAAAATAACAGAAACTGTATTAAGAGATGGTCATCAGTCCCTTATAGCTACCAGAATGAAAACTGAAGAAATGCTACCAATTCTTGAAATAATGGATGAAGTTGGGTACCATTCTTTAGAAATGTGGGGCGGTGCAACCTTTGATTCATGTTTAAGATTCTTAAATGAGGATCCATGGGATAGGCTGAGAAAAATAAAAACTAAATTAAAGAAAACAAAGCTCCAGATGCTGCTTAGAGGACAAAATATACTTGGCTATAAGAATTACCCTGATGATGTTTTGGTTGAATTTATAAAGCGTTCTCTAGCCAATGGTATTGATATAATTAGAATTTTTGATGCTTTAAATGATTTAAGAAATATTGAAAAAGCAATAGAAATTACAAAAAAATATGGAGGTCATGCCCAGGGAAGTATTGTGTACACGATAAGTCCAGTCCATAATATAGAACTATATGTTTCTCTAGCTAAGAAAATTGAAAATATGGGCGCAGACTCGTTATGCATTAAGGATATGTCTGGGTTGATTACACCTTATATGGCATATAGTTTAGTAAAAGAATTAAAGAAAAACATTAATATTCCAATACAATTACATAGCCATTATACCAGCGGAATGGCATCAATGGCTTATTTAAAAGCAATAGAAGCTGGAGTAGATATGATAGATACAGCAATATCTCCTTTTGGCTTAGGCACATCCCAGCCAGCAACGGAACCTATTGTAACAGCATTAAAGAATACAGAGTATGATACGGGTTTGGATATAAATTTACTAAATAAAATCGCGGAGCATTTTAAAGCTATTAGAGAAGAATATATAGAACGAGGAATCCTGAATACCAGTGTTTTCAATGTTGATACAAGAGTATTATCTTATCAGATTCCTGGTGGAATGATGAGCAATCTTTTATCACAATTAGCTGCTCAAAATGCTACTGATAAATTTGAGGATGTTTTAAAAGAAATACCCAAGGTAAGAGAAGATTTGGGTTATCCTCCTCTTGTAACACCTACCAGCCAAATTGTAGGTACTCAAGCAGTATTTAACGTAGTGCTAAATGAAAGATACAAGATGATTCCATCAGAAGTAAAAGCCTATGTAAAAGGTCAATATGGCAAGCCGGCAGTTGAGATTTCTGAAGAGATAAGAAAAAAAATAATAGGTGACGAAGAAGTTATAACTGTTAGACCGGCGGATTTATTGCCACCTCAATTAGAAAAATATAGGGAAGAGATTAAAGAGTACTACGAGCAAGAAGAAGATGTTTTAACGTACGCTTTATTTCCTCAAGTAGCTTTAAAATATTTTAGTTTAAGAAAAGCCAAAAAATATGGGATAGACGAAGATCTTGTAAATAATAAAGATATGACTTATCCAGTTTAAGCCTTAAGCCCCTGCCATTAGTTCAGGGGCTTAACACTTAACATGAAGATATATTTTTATACCATTATCACAACAGATTTTAATTACTTTTACTCTTGAATTTGGTTTTATATTTTTACCACATTTTAAACAAATATAATTATTGTTATATATTCTATCAAAGTATAGTTCAGTAGGCAGAGAACCATATTTATTCCAGCTTTTCCATCCAGTTTTGCAATACTTTACTCTATTAGTATAATCAGCATAAACCCATTTTAATAATCTTTTTAAATGAAAAGGATACTTTGTATATATAATAAAATCTCTTGGTAATCCAAGGTTTATTGAATACTCTTCAAATGTTTGTTCAATTTTAGATTGGAGAGGGTCATGAATTTTTGTAGAAATAAATCTGTAGTTATGCTTTTTTAAATATTTTCTTGTATCTTCAAACATGTAACCTTGACATATTTCTATATCTTCATTTTTGTCAACTTTTAATTTATTAAGAGCATTTTTTACTATTTTAGTAGCATAATATTGATAATTTTTATTTTTAAAATTTTCTTCGTTATATAGAATTGGTGGTATTATTTCGTAATAATATTCTCCTGTTTCACAACGCAGTGCAGCGATACATGTACCACCTATTAAGCTGCCGCTTCCTGCATCATCAATTTGTATCATTTTTTCACCTGCAGTTCATATAAGATAATATTATATTATATGAAAATAAGCTAATTACTAAACATAAGGAGGTATTTATGTGAAAATATTAGTATCTAACGATGATGGAATAAATTCTGAAGGAATATATAAACTTGCAAAAGAATTAACTAAACTAGGTAAAGTTATAGTTGTTTCTCCCGAATCAGAAAGAAGTGCTAGTGGACATTCTATAACTATGCATAAACCCTTGAGAAGCAATAGAGTTGATTTTTTTGGTTCTGATATCGAAGCCTGGAGTATAAATGGCACACCCTCTGATTGTGTAAAGTTTGCTTTGGAAGTGTTAGCAAAAGGAGAAATTGATTTAGTAGTTTCGGGTATTAATAAAGGTCCCAATATGGGAACAGATGTATTGTACTCAGGAACAGTATCAGCAGCTATAGAAGGGGCATTATATGATAAGCCATCAATAGCATTTTCATTATGCTGTAATGAAAAATGCAATTTTGATACAGCTTCTGTTCTTGCAGCTGATATTTGCAAAAAACTATACTCTTTTGGTATAGAAAAAGATACTGTAATAAATGTTAATATTCCATATTGTCCTATAGAAAAGATTAAAGGAATAAAAATAACAAAGTTAGGTGTAAGGAAATATAAGAATAGTTTTGTTAAAAGAAAAGACCCAAGAGGAAGAAGCTATTATTGGTTAGCAGGTGAACTTGATGAAGTAGAAGATAATGAAGATACTGATATTAGAGCAATAAAAGACAATTATGTATCAATTACGCCAATAAAGATTGATTTAACAAATGAAGAAATATACAAAAAAATGAAAGAAAAAGACTGGGATTTATTTTAAACCTGTTTTTTAAAAATTAACAAAGCCTTTTCATAAATATAAGGATTATATGAAAAGGCTTTGTTAATTTCTATGAAAAAATGATTGATTATTGCAATAATTTCATTTATATTATATACTAAAAATGAAGGCAAAATTGCATTATTTAGTACTAAAAATAAAATATGAAACAAAAATTGCAATTTTTTTAATAAGGAGGAGACGTTAATGAATAATAATGAGACCGTGACTGAAAAACTAGCTGTCAATGAAAATTGGTGTAAAGGGTGCGGTATCTGTGTTAAATTCTGTCCCAAAAATGTACTAATAGTAGAGAACGAAAAAGTTAAAATTGTTGACATTGAAAAATGCATACAATGTGGGCTTTGCGAACTTAGGTGTCCTGATTATGCTATATATGTAAGGGGGAAGTAAAATGAAATCTAAAGCAAGATTGATGCAAGGTAATGAAGCGTGTGTAGAAGGAGCAATCGCGGCAGGAATGAAATTTTTTGCTGGATATCCTATAACACCTTCTACGGAAGTAGCAGAAATTGCTGCTGAAAAATTACCTCTCGTCGGAGGAAAATTTATTCAGATGGAAGATGAAATCGCAAGTATGGCTGCTATTATTGGAGCTTCATTAGCAGGCTCAAAAAGCATGACTGCTACAAGTGGTCCTGGATTCTCGCTTAAGCAAGAAAATCTAGGCTATGCATCTTTAGCTGAAGTTCCATGTGTAATCGTAAATGTACAGAGAAGTGGTCCAAGCACTGGGCTTCCAACATCACCAGCACAAGGAGATATAATGCAGGCTCGTTGGGGCAGCCATGGCGATCATCCAGTTATTGCATTGACTCCTTCTTCTGTAAGAGAAACTTTTGATCTCACAATAAAAGCTTTTAATCTATCTGAAAAATACAGGGTTCCTGTAATATTACTTATGGATGAAATAATTGGTCACATGAGGGAAAGGGTGGAGCTTCCAGAAATTTCAGAAATCGAAATAATTGATAGAAAGAAACCTACTGTTAGCAGAGAAAAATACTTACCTTATAAAGCTGATGATGATTTAATACCACCTATGGCTTATTATGGAGATGGTTATAGATTCCACGTAACTGGGTTAGCTCATGATGAAACTGGTTTCCCAACCAACAATCCAGCAATTGCCGATAAATTATACAGAAGACTGCTAGATAAGATAGAACTTCATAAAAATGAAATAATTGAATGGGAAGAACAATGTACAGATGATGCGGATATAGTCATTATATCTATAGGTGGCGTTTCTAGAGCAGCCGATACTGCAATGAAGCAATTAAGACAAAAAGGAGTTAAAGTAGGAACATATAGGCCTATTACTGTATGGCCTTTCCCAGAAAAGAGACTTATAGAACTAGCAGATAAAGTAAATACATTTGTGGTTGCAGAGATGAACCTTGGACAAATGGCTTTGGAAGTTGAAAGAATTATCAAGGATAAAGCGGAACTCATAAAAGTAAATAAGGTTAATGGAGAAGCTATATATCCTGAAGAAATAATAGAAAAAATAGAGGAGGTGCTCTAGTATGCCTAGTGCAATAGTAAGCGAATATTTTAGAACCAATAAATTACCTCAAATATGGTGTCCCGGATGCGGTCATGGAATCATAACAAGAGCAATAACAGTAGCAATTGATAAGTTAGGTTTAGATAGAGATAAAATTTGTATTGTATCTGGTATAGGATGCTCTTCAAGGGCACCAGGATATATGGATTTTGATACACTTCATACAACCCATGGTAGAGCATTAGCATTTGCAACAGGGATTAAAATGGCTAATCCTGATTTGAAGGTAATAGTTATTACAGGTGATGGTGATGCCACAGCAATAGGAGGTAATCATTTAATCCATGCTTGTAGGAGAAATATAGATATTACAGCTATAATTTATAACAATAATATTTATGGAATGACTGGTGGACAATATTCTCCTACTACTCCTAAATTTGATAAAGGGACTACAGCTCCATATGGTAATGTAGACAAAGCTTTTGATATTCCTGCTTTGGCTGCGGCTGCTGGTGCCACATATGTAGGAAGATCCACAGCATATCATACACAGCTTTTGATTTCTCTTATAGAAAATGGAATAAAGAATGAAGGATTTTCTTTGATTGAAGCTATTAGTGTATGCCCTACTTATTACGGTAGAAAAAATAAAAAAGGATCAGCAGTGGAAATGTTAGAATGGCAAAAAAATCATGCTGTAAATATTGCAGCAGCTTCAAAAATGGCACCTGAATCTTTAGATGGAAAGTTTTTAATAGGAGAATTTAAAAATAGCCCAGAACCAGAGTATACAAAAGAATATCAAAAGATTATAGATATGTTTAAGAAGGAGTGAAAGAGAATGGAAATGTATGAGGTCAGATTGAGCGGCTCTGGAGGACAAGGACTTATCACAGGAGGAATTATTTTAGCAGAAGCAGCTATTCTTGATGGAAAAAATGCTGTTCAAACCCAATCCTATGGTCCTGAAGCCAGAGGTGGGGCTAGTAAAGCTGAAGTAATAATATCTACTGAAAAGATAGACTTTCCCAAAATAAGAGATTGTGATATATTTCTATCTTTAACTCAAAAATCTTTTGACCAGTATGGAAAAAATGTTAAAGATAATGGAATTATAATTGTGGATGAATCTATAGATACTAAGAGTGAGAATAAAGTAATATACTCATTGCCGATACTAGATACAGCTCATAATGTATTAGGCAAACCAATGGTAACCAATATTGTTGCTCTTGGTGTTATAGCTGCAATAACAAATGTTGTGTCAAGAAATGCACTAGAAGAAGCTGTACTAAATCGTGTACCAAAGGGCACCGAAGATTTAAATAAAAAAGCTCTGGAGATGGGATATTCTATTGGAAAAAAAGCTATCAAATAATGGGGTTAGAACAACATGAGTGAGAATCAAGATTTAATGAAGAATATTCAAGTTAATTTTCATAAATTGAGCAAAGGCCAAAAAATGATAGCCCAATATATCATGGAAAACTACGATAAGGCTGCTTTTATGACTGCTGCTAAGCTAGGCGAGATGGTTGGAGTAAGCGAATCTACTGTGGTTAGATTTGCTAATGTATTAGGTTTTAATGGTTATCCGCATATGCAGAGAGAGCTTCAAGAAATGTTAAGAACGCGTTTGACGACGGTTCAAAGGATAGAAATGGCTGTAGATTATTCTAATGAAGAAAATACAATAAAAAAAGTCATAAAAGCAGATATAGATAATCTAAGGATGACTATGGAAAGTATAGACATAAATATTTTTGAAGAAGCTGTAAAAGCTATTATACAAGCAAAGCATATATATATAGTTGGTATGAGAAGCTCCACAACATTAGCAGATTTTTTAGCATTCTATCTCACTTTAATTAGAAGTAATGTGCAATCAACTAGCCGTTCAGTTTCAGATATATTTGATATGCTTTTTAGAGTAAATAAAGACGATCTAGTAATAGGAATTGGTTTTCCCAGATACTCTTCGAAAACTATAGAAGCTTTAGACTATGCAAAATCACAAGGTGCTAAAGTTCTTGCTATTACCGATAGCCTATTATCACCATTAGTATCTTATGCTGATTATACACTTACAGCCAAAAGTAACATGGAATCTTTCGTAGATTCTTTAGTTGCCCCATTAAGCTTGTTAAATGCATTGATTATAGCTGTTGGTATTAAAGAGAAAAGAAAAGTATCATCAAATTTCAGTAAACTTGAAGACATATGGAAAAAGTATAAAGTTTATTCTTAATTTACAGGTTATAAACAAAGTCTTTCTATAATAAACGTGTATAGAAGGACTTTGTTTTTATTATGTATATGTAAAAAAATAACTAAAAGAGTTAAATTATTATAATTATTAGGAGGATTTCAGAAAAAAATATAGAATATGTTATTTGCTAATTAAAATATTAGTTAATCAAGAAATTTAGAGCAGGTTTACTGCTTTAAATTTAATATATGATATTAGGAGGTCTATTAAAATATGGCACACCAAGATAATTTAAACCCTTATTTGAACGCACAGAAACAGGTTAAAGAGGCGTGTGACAAGCTAGGTTTAGAGCCGGTTGTTTATGAGATTTTAAAGCAACCTTTAAAAGTTCTAGAAGTTGCCATACCTGTAAAAATGGACGACGGCACAGTAAAAGTATTCACAGGTTACAGAGCGCAGCATAACGATGCTGTGGGTCCTGCAAAGGGGGGTATTAGATTTCACCCTAGTGTAACGAGGGAAGAAGTAATGGCCTTATCTATCTGGATGACATTTAAATGCTGCGTCACAGGTATACCTTATGGAGGAGGTAAAGGTGGCGTAATAGTAGATCCTAGCACTTTATCAGAAGGTGAATTAGAAAGGTTGTCAAGAGGATATATTGACGCAGTATACAAAATATTAGGCGAACAAGTGGATATTCCAGCTCCTGATGTCGGTACTAATGGTCAAATAATGGCTTGGATGGTTGATGAATATAACAAATTAGTGGGAAGAAGTGCACTAGGAGTTATTACTGGAAAGCCAGTGGAATTTGGTGGCTCAAAAGGTAGAACTGCTGCTACAGGCTTCGGAGTAGCAGTTACAGCAAGAGAAGCAGCTAAGAAATTAGGAATCGATTTTAACGGTGCAACTATTGCACTACAAGGTATAGGCAATGTTGGCAGTCATACTGGATACAACATGGAAAAACTAGGTGGTAAGGTCGTTGCCGTATGTGAGTGGAACGGTTCTGTCTATAAAGAAGATGGGTTTGATATGCATGCATTAGTAGATTATATGAGAAAGAATAAGACTTTAGTTGGTTTCCCAGGTTCAAAAGAAATAACAAGGGAAGAATTCTTCTCATTACCAGTAGATATACTAGTTCCTGCAGCATTAGAAAATCAAATAACTGGAGAAGTAGCAGAAAAAATACAAGCTAAACTGATTTGTGAAGCAGCAAATGGACCAACTACACCAGATGGAGATGAAGTGATTAATAGAAGAGGAATATTATTAACACCTGATATACTTACAAATGCAGGCGGAGTGACAGTTTCATACTTTGAGTGGGTACAAAATCTATATGGATATTACTGGACAGAAGAAGAAATTGAAGAAAAAGAAGAAAGAGCAATGGTTGATGCGTTTAATGCCATTTATAAAATTAAAGAAGAGTATAATGTTCCAATGAGAACTGCTGCATATATGCATTCTGTTAAAAAAGTTGCTGCAGCAATGAAAGTAAGAGGATGGTATTAGAAGTAAATAAATTAAGGCCTGTTCTAAACAATTTAGAACAGGCCTTAATTATTTGCACAGTCCTTATAATATTTTTATAGAGGTAAATTATAATACTATGATATAATAATTATTATAAATTCTTCAACTAAGGAATGAGTTAATTGTACCATTATGATGTAATTGTTATAGGTGGAGGCCCTGCTGGTATGATGGCAGCTGGTACTGCTGCTTCAAGGGGGAGAAAAGTTTTACTTGCTGAAAAAAATGATAAATTAGGCAAAAAACTTTCCATAACAGGAAATGGTAGATGCAATATAACTAATGCCTGTGATTTAGATATCTTTCTAAATAATATAACACGCAATAAAAGATTTTTGATTAGCTCTTTAAATAGTTTTTTTAATGCAGATCTTATAGCTTTTTTAGAAAAACTAGGATTAAGAACAAAGATTGAAAGAGGAGGTCGGGTTTTTCCCTTATCTGAAAAATCGA
>ERZ773359.6554-NODE-6554-length-10186-cov-7.470733_pt1 | contig 10186 bp, 8 predicted proteins | sample MGYA00374955_ERZ773359 | MGnify/ENA primary metagenome ERZ773359 (study PRJEB29098, sample SAMN04486028) | biogas fermenter metagenome | study: EMG produced TPA metagenomics assembly of the Biogas fermentation microbial communities from Germany - Plant 4 DNA1...
GGGGGGTCAATTTTCGATGAAAATGGGGGGTCAATTTTCAGTGTAGATCAACAGTAAATTATTATCAAAACGGAACAAAAGTGGTTATTAGCTAACGGATACATGCTGTTTGGCTATAATAGAAGAGGAACCTCACATTCTGCGCGAATGAATACCCCCAAAGGGGGCAGAGGTTCCTTCTTCAAATCCTTTTAGGGTGCTATATAGCCCCTACAAACTATCTCCAAAGCATTCTCTGAACCTCGCCACCAATTTGGCCTGCCAATCTGAAACGGTAGTCAATCTACCAAAAAAGAAACGTAAAACCCGGGGCTCCTCTACGAAAGTCAGCCCGCCAATCAAATGACGGTTTTCATAAAGCCAGACAATGCGATCAATGGCGTATTTAATTTGGGAAAGGGTAAAAACGCGCCGCGGTACGGCTAAGCGCAAAAGTTCCATATTGGACAATGTTTCCCGGCCTTCTGCATCCCTTTGTTCGGATAAAGTGCCCCTTTCCATTCCCCTGATGCCGCTAACGATGTAGAGAGCAGCAGCCAGGGCACCTGAAGGATACTGCACCTGGGGAACGTGCGCCAAAAATTCCATAGCATCTAGATGGCAACCCAGGCCGCCCGGCGGTGTTACGACCGGTACGCCTGCTTTTTGCAGCTCTGCGGTCATATAGGCGATAAACTGTGGCCCCTGATTGATCATGTCTTCATCCATCGTTTCCTCTAAACCGACAGCAATGGCCTCCATTTCGCGGACAGACATCCCCCCGTAAGTCAAAAATCCTTCGTAAAGGGGTACAAGTTCTCGTATTTTCTGGTATATTTCTTTATTGTTCGTACAAATCCCGCCGCCGCGCGCACAACCAAGCTTGCGCGCCGAAAAATAAATAATATCGGAAAGATCGGCCAAGGCGCGGGTTATCTCCCTGATGCTCATCTTTTTACATTTTTCTTCCCGCTTTTTAATAAAATAGAGGTTATCGGCCAAAAGGCTGGCATCTAAAACCAGCAGCAGGCCATATTTTTCACATATGCGGCGCACTTCCTGCATATTCTCCAGAGAGAAGGGTTGCCCGCCAATCAGGTTAGCCCCGGCCTCCATACGGACAAAAGCAATTTTTGCCGCCCCGTACTTCTCAATGGCTGCCTGAAATTTGTCAATATCCATATTGCCCTTAAAGGGGTGGCTGCTTTGGACTTTCACGCCCTCATCCAGATAAAGTTCTTCCACAATCCCCCCATTTAAAACAATGTGCGCTTTGGTGGTCGTAAAATGATAATTCATCGGTACTACGGAGCCCGGTTCGACAAAGGCCTTGGAAAGAATATGCTCACATGCTCGGCCCTGATGTGCGGGTAGAAAATACTCTTTGCCGAAAATCTCCCGAATTTTATTCTCCAGCTTGCTAAAAGTTTCAGACCCGGCATAGCTGTCATCTGCCTCCATCATCGCAGCCTGCTGCTTATCACTCATGGCATTTACCCCGCTGTCTGTAAGCATATCCAAAAAAACTTCACGATTTTTAAGTAAAAAAGTATTATTGCCGGCCCGGGTCATCGCTTCCCAACGCTGTTCGATGGGTAGAAGATTTAATTTCTGAACAATACGGGCCTTATGCATCTCTAAGGGAACGCCATCTCCATAATAAAATTTTACATGAGCCACGCTTTCATCACTCCTGCTGTTTTTTAGTGAAAAAAATGCAAATCCTTTAATAAAAACTACTGCCTTCTCCCCTCAGCTCACATAAACAAAATAAACAAACTAACTAAAAAAGCTTCCATCCCATAGGGACGGAAGCTTATCTTCACGCGGTACCACCCTGGTTGGGCACAAAGCCCCCCTCTTTACAGGGTACGGGCCGGTTTTTGTCCCAGCTTTATACCCCCTCCCTTTTAACGGTGGGAGTTTCCGTCAAAGCCTACTTACTAAACCGCTCACCAACTGCTGGAAAGCGGCTGTTTTCGGTTTGCTGCTCCGGGGTGTATTTCAGCAACTGTCGATACCGGGTCGCACCTTACCCCCGGCTCTCTGCCATCTTCAAGATTGCTTACTTCTCCCCTTCATCGGTTTTATCCAAGCTGTGATTGACACTTATTTTATACCATTTAATATTTTTGTGTCAAGGGAATTCAAAAATAAAAAACCTCCAACTCTTATTTTCAAAGAGTTTGAAGGCTTTTTAAATCTCACTTTGCTGCAATGCTTAGGTTATAGGTGCAGCAGCCTGCGCGCGTTGCCTTCATAGATTTTCTTTTTAGCCGAATCAGACAGTTCCATCCTCTCTATACCGTTAATAGTCTCCCGTATCGAATAACTGCCGTTTTCTACATCATACGGCATATCAGTGCCGAAAAGGAGATGATCTTCGCCGAAAAATGCCAGACCACATTCCAGAGAATAATTACTATTGCCGTTCAGGGCAGTATCAGCATAGAACATCTTAAGATATTCTACGGGATGTTTCGTTAAGCCCGGAAAATACTCAGCTCCAAGACGCTGAAGTCCATTGTTATAATGGGTAATGAGTCTGTCAGAGAAAAAGGGGATCATTCCTCCACAGTGATGGGTTATAAATTTTATGGTCGGGAATTTCTCAAAAATTCCTGCGAAGACAAGCCTAATCATGGCTGCCGTTGTATCGTAAGGCCAGCCGAATATTGAGAAGATCTGATTATAAGAAACAGACTCCGTGGCGTAATCTGGTTCGTTTGAACTGCGCATCGGGTGGATCCAGATAGGTAAATCATGTTTTACCATAAGTTCATAAAGAGGCATTAATTCATCTGAACTAAGGGGCTTTCCATTTACCCTGGTATAGACCTGAATACCTTTGAAGCCAAGTTCCGTAATGGCCCGCTCAGTTTCCTTCAATGCGTAATCAATATTGTTCAATGGAATATTGGCAATGGCAGCAATATATTTCTGGGAATATTTGTCCACTGCTTCGGCCATTTCGTCGTTGCACAAACGCGTCAGTTCTAATGCTTCTTCAGGGCCTACAATCTCCTCAATTGGGGGCATTGTAGTTGAAATTACCTGTACCAGGTCTTCATAAGGCTCAAGCTTGCGCATTCTCTCTTCGCAATCGGTCAAAACCGGCCTCTTGTCCTGTACAGCCTTTTCAGTAGGAAATTTGTGGGCATACTTATAGATAGCTTTCTTATACCGGGGGAGCATAACGTGAGAGAATATGTCTATTTTCATGTAAAACCCTCCAAAATGGTTTTATAGTAAAGCAAATGTTAAAACTTTTCCTGAAACTTAATTTAACTTAACTCTTTAACCTTTCTTTTGGTTTTAAAAATAATCCGAAGCATTCTCCAATGCGAGCTTTGTGTAGCGCAATTGTCAAAACTACAAGCAAAGCACCCACGATGTCAGTTGTATAACCGGGTTTTATCAACATTAACGAACCCGCCAGCATCATTACCCTCTCCCAAATCGCTGCCTTTTTGAATATCCACCCCTGGATGGCTGAAGCAAATGCCCAAACACCAACCGCAGCCGTTATCAGTGCCACTATCACTACCCCAAGGGAACTGATTCCAAGGAGAGAAGGTTCGTATACGAACATATAGGGAATAATGTAGATTGGCGCGGCCAGGAGAAATGCTGTTACTCCGGTAGCAAACATTTCGCCGCCGGCCACCGAAGCTGCAACATAAGCTGAAATTGCCACCGGGGGAGTAATCATTCCTATAATCCCAAATATAAATACGAAAAAATGAGCTGCAAAGGGAGTAACACCCATTTGAATAAGGGTAGGAGCCACCAGAACAGCCAGAGTTATATAACAAGCTGTCGGAGTTAATCCAAGTCCCAAGATAAAACTGGCAATCATTGTTAGGAACAGCAGTAAAAGTAATGAACCGCCGGACAGCATAATTAGCGCTTGAGACAGTTTAACACCCAATCCGGTAACCTCAATAATTCCCACTACAATTCCTACAGCGGCACATGTCACCGCAACTTCCAAAGAGGACTTAGCGCCGACATGTAACGCTTTAACAAGTTCACGCCAATTTTTCCGGGTAATCGGAGCTATTAAACTGCATATAATAATAGCCAAAATACCCAATAAAGCAGCCCTGGATGGGGAATAATGCAAGACCACAAGGAGGTAGATAAGTAAAAAAAGCGGCAAAAACAAATGCCAGCCACGTTTAATAACCGGTAAAGCTTTTGGTAATTGGTCTTTGGGGATTCCCCCCAAACCTCTTTTTTGAGCTTCAAAGTCTATAGCGGAAATCAGGGCCAGATAGTATAAAATAGCGGGGATTGCAGCCGCAATAATTATTTCCCTATATGGAACCTGCAAATAATCGGCCATAACAAAGGCAGCCGCACCCATAAAAGGAGGCATCAGCATACCACCTGTAGAAGCCACTGCCTCAATGGCACCAGCCATGGTTGATTAATAGCCGATTTTTTTCATTAATGGAATAGTAAATGAACCAGTCGTAAGGATATTTGCCACTGAACTGCCGGAAACAGTCCCAAAACAGGCACTGCCTATCGTGGCGACTTTAGCAGGGCCACCACGGTATGCACCGAATAAGGCTGTAGCTAAATTAATAAATACATTACCAATCCCGGAAAGGTTAAAAAATGACGCAAACAGAATAAACATGAAAACATCCGTGGCTGAAATACCTAAAATTACCCCCCAAATGCCATTTCCTGATAAGTACAGCAGATTTCCGATCCTTTCCAGTGTAAAGCCGCTTGTTTGTAAAATACTTGGTAAATAAGGTGACACAAAAGGGTATAAAATAAACGCCATAATAATTATAGGAAGAACTATGCCCATTAGACGACGTGTTGCTTCTAAAATAAGTAAAACAGCTATTATACTAAGAGCGATTTCATAAGTTGTGGTCGTCCCGATTCTCATTATCATAGCATCTTCATTAAACTGTTGTTGGTAAAAAATATAACTGCAACACAAGACAGCCCCTATAATAAACAAAACATCCAACAGCGGCACTTTACCATTATTAGGCTCATTTTTTTTCATCGGGTAAAAAAGAAAAGCCAGGATAAGCGCGAAACCAAGGTGTGCTGCTCGGTGGGCATAGGGATTTAAGATAAGGATACCTAAACTAACCGCAATCTGATAAAGGGTCATGGCAGCAGCAATCCCTATTGCGAGTTTATTTACCCAACCTTTCAAAGTTCGTTTACGTTCCCTTGTTTTTTCCTCAATCTTTATTTCCTGGCTTTTCACATTTTCTTTGTCTACTTCGGGTTTCATTTCTTCACCTACGTTTCACATTATTGTAACTATCGTTTCTGACAACCAGGAGGCCGCTACTTGAAATCACAACACTTAAGAGTTACTCTTTCCAAACCCCTTTTTCTTTGTAGTATTTAATAGCACCCGGATGATAAGGTAATACTTTACTGGTAATTGTCGCAGTTTCCAATTTATAATCTGCGCCAGCCGGAACAGCTACTTTAAGTTCGTCAACGTTATCCATAATGGCTTTAGTGATTTGGTAAGCTTCTTCTTCAGCCATATCTGTTCTGACAATGATGTGGACTATATCGCCAACCGACGTGACATCATTGTCCTGTCCTTTGTTACTACCTCCTTTTATGGTAAATTGGCTCAAAAAAGGATATTTATCTATAACATACTTAATCCCGGCTTCTTCGACACCGATCCAGTTAAGTTTGTGCGAATTGGCCAGCTCAGTCAGCGCGGGTGTACCACCTGTAGCTATAGGCCAACAAACACCATCGAGATGACCGTCCTGAATTTGTTGTACAGCATCGTTCAAATTTTGGATTCTGTTTACTTTTCCCAGTTCAGACTCTTCTATATTATAGTACTCCAAAATAGCCAACCAAATATCATAGCCCATACCTCCACCGGGCGCGTTTGATCCAATTCTCTTACCTTTCAAATCAGTCCAGTTTTTTATTCCGGAATCATCACGGACAACAAGCAGCCAAGGTGAAAAATGACCGGCAATTAACACCTGAATGTCATGGGGTTCGGTAAAAAATTTTTCACCCTTTAACCCGTAGAAAATATTTCCACCATATGCAAAACCCATTTGAAGTTCATTAGATGTCATGCGCACAATATTCTCGACTGAGGCTCCTGTAGGCTGGGCAGTTGCAGTATAACCAGGAATGTTCTTACCAATAAGTTCACCCATTTTTACTCCTAACGCATGAAATACACCACCGCTTGGTCCAGTACCAATATTTATTTGCACATTAACGGACTCGTTTTCGCCCCCCTGGCTTTGTTTACCGTTGGTTTCCTCGATTTGACTACTGCAACCTACAACGCTGAGGATAAACAGTAATAACAGAATGACAGCTAAAACAAGTTTTTTTGAATTTTTCATGTTTTAACCCCTTTCAATTTTAGTTAAGAACATTACCCATTACGTCGCTTCATATTACTTAGACAATTATTTAGCCAATTCTCACCCCCCAAAAAATAAATTAGAAGTTGGGGGAAGCTCAGTTGCTTCCTTTCGATTAGTGGAACATATAGCCAGCTTTGGAATACTAAATGTTTGAACTAATAATAGGTTCAGAAATATTGTTATTAAAAAAATTATCTAGATGTTTATACTATAATAAATAAAAACAACATTGATATCAATTCTAAATTGACATATAATTATTCCCAAAAGGAATAATGAGGTATTTTCTTATGGAAATAGACCATCTGAAAAATATGCTGGTTCTTGCACGCCATAAAAATTTTTCCGAAGCGGCGTATGAAATTTCCTTGTCTCAGTCTTCGCTTTCCAAACAATTAGCTAAGATTGAAAGCGAATTAGGCGGAATTCGACTATTTGACCGGAGCACTCGTCCTATAATGTTGACTGATGCTGGAAAGGAGTTTATTTTTTATGCACAGAGGATCATAGATGAGTTTGAGGCATTAAAACTGGCCATGAAAGAATGCAGTCTGCATCAACATTTTCATTTAGTAATAGGTAGCATCCCCGTAATGGCTCGATTGGGGTTGACTCAATTAATAGTAACTTTTCAAAAAAAATACCCTAAAATAAATGTAGAAATTAAAGAGAGACCTAACAGGGATCTTTTAAACCTTATCAAACGAAGGGAATTAGACGTTGCCTTCATTACTGCTCCCATAGAAGGCACCCCTAAGCATCCAATGATTAAATACTATACTTTAATGGAAGACGAGATTATTCTTGTCGCTAACAAATCTAAAAAACTTACTCAACGAGTTTCATTGGATTTAGCGGAAGCTAAAAATGAGGTGTTTTTTTTATTAGATTCTGATTCAGGAATGTATAGTATCTGTATGCATGCATTCCAGAAAGCTGGCTTTACACCCAAAATACATGAAAGTAGGAATGTCGAGACCATAATGGTCCAAGTAGCAGAAGGTTTAGGAGTTACCTTGTTAACAGATCGATTGGTACGTTCCTTTAATAACCCCAATATAACTATGGTGCGCTTAAACCAACCGTTTAAACGTATTACTTCATTGGCTGTTTGGAATCAGCCCCATCTCTCGTTTCCTGTTAAGAAATTTATTGAACACTCTTTAGAATGGGCTGCTCTGAATGCTTAAAATGGCCCACCCCTATGTGAAAGGAAAAATCCGCCTTTTGTCGAAATTCTATAAGAACATGTTTTCCGGCAGAAACCCTATGACGGGAGAGCAATTACTTTCCGGTGAATTGGTTAATGTTTTGGGCTAATTGAAAGATTGGTAGCTTTGGGGAGGGACGGCTGTTAATGAAGCAAGATATTCTTCTCTGCGACCTGGACGCCTTCTTTGCTTCTGTAGAGCAGCGGGACAACCCTGAGCTTAAAGGCAAACCCGTCATTGTGGGCGGTGATCCCGACTCCCGCGGGGTCGTCTCCACCTGTTCTTACGAAGCAAGGCGCTTTGGCATTAGATCTGCCATCTCCATGAAGGAGGCCCTAAGGCTTTGTCCCGAAGCGGTAATCCTTCCGGTGAATATGCCCAGGTACAAAGAAGTATCGGATCAGGTGATGGATATATTCTATAGGTTTACCCCTGACATCGAGCAGGTCTCTATTGACGAAGCGTACCTTGCCGTAAAAGCAGGCACCGGCCTGGATAAAGCACGCGAGATCCGTTCCGCCGTCCGGGAGGAGCTTCACCTGCCACTGAGCATTGGCGTTTCCATAAACAAGCTACTGGCCAAAATTGCTTGCTCCCTGGCCAAACCGGACGGCGTCAGGGCCATTTATCCTGAAGATGTAGAGATGGTTTTATGGCCGCTTCCCGTAAGCGTTCTGCCGGGGGTGGGGCCCGTAACAGAGCAGAAGCTGAATAATTTCGGCATAAAGACTGTCGGAGATCTGGCTTCGCTCCCCCTGGAGGCGCTGGAAAGCATTGCCGGCAGTTCCGCCCTAGCCGCCGAGCTCAAAGAGTATGCCTTTGGCCGGGACAGCAGAAAGCTGGAGCTTAATGCCGTGCGCAAATCAATATCGGAGGAGATTACCTTTCCACAAGATATCTACGAAAAAGATTACATTCAGGCCGTCCTCTTCGACCTTTCTTCGGAGGTCGGCTACCGCCTGCGCTTAAAAGGGCTTAAAGCCAGAACCGTTGGCTTGAAACTTAAGTTTCCCGATTTGAGCATAAAAACAAGATCCCTCACCCTGCCCGGGGCCACGGCCAGCGATGAAAAAATCTATAAAGCCGCTTCCGAGCTATTTACCCGCTGCTGCGGGAATCCTCCCTGGCGCCTGATTGGTGTTAAAGTTTCAGGGCTGGAAAGAGGCAATCAGCTTTCTTTTTTTCCAGAAGAGAACCAAAAAAAAGAAATAATTACCCCGGTTTTGGACATGCTGCGGCAAAGATACGGCAGGGACGTCATTTTTAAAGGCAGGCGGCTGCTTTTGTTGAGGAAAGATGGTTTTAAGCTATGATTGGCGCTTTTTATCATGTTTTTTTGCCGGTAAGAACATCTCTCAGCTTAAGAAAAAGGCTGGAATTAAAAAGGCTGGAATTAATAGGAAAGAAGCCTTTAGCAATTAAAATATGTTTAAGGTGAGGTATAAATATGATTGGAGGCTCAAACATGAAATGCTCTATTGACGAAAATCGAAAAAAATGCGCATGTACTTACGAACCTTGTTCGCGGAAGGGTAAGTGTTGTGAGTGCATAACCTATCACTGGAAGCACCGTGAGTTGCCCGCTTGTTTTTTCCCGCCGGAAGTAGAAAAAACTTACGACCGCTCTCTTAACAGGTTTATCAAGACGTACAGCCGTTAGGGGATCAGCAATAATTCCATTGCTTTTAATCTATAATTTTATCGCTCTTATGGCTTACTGTATCTTGGAGCACTAGGCCAAAGAGAACGTAAACCCAGCTTTGGTGGTTAAGTTGTTAGATAATATTAGATAATAAAGAAAAATTTTGTGCCTACAGGTGAAGCTGCGCCGGTGCGGCTGCGGCGTTGTCAGCTAAACTTGGCGTTGCTCCAATACAAAAAGTGTTAAGGTGGTTTTTTATGGATCTAATAAATATTTATAATTATCAGCAGGGAAGAAAGTGGCTTGGAAGGTTGCCTTTTGAAGGTGATCTGCTGGAGACCCTGGAAAAATTTGCAGCGGAGCAACAAATTAAGGTTGGCCGGGTTGAGGTAATTGGGGCAGTAAAAAAAGCAGTAATAGGTTTTTATCATCAGGAGAAAAAGGAATATTGTACATTGGAGTTTAATGAAGCAATGGAAATTTTAAATTGTACAGGTAACCTGAGCCAGAAAGATGGTTTGCCCAAAGCACACCTGCACATAACTTTAAGTGATCATCAAGGGCGCTCCTTTGGCGGACACCTTATGCCCGGCACTGTTATTTTTGCCGGAGAGGCTTATATTGATGAATTTATAGGACCCGAATTACACAGGGAGTTTGATGAGCAGACTGGATTGACGCTCTGGAAGTTTTGAACATTCTAGAATTGTGTTACTGGCTTATCACTAATCTTTCGCACCCTTAACATTCAAAATAATAATTTAGCTTTTTGCACATTCAGTGATCAGGAATCGGCGAGCGATTGAACGATTCCAGTGGAATACACAATATAACGCGCTTAATGAGAATATCTTATAATCCGAAAGAAGACATGCAGTATGGAAATAAAGACAAATAAGTATGACTTTTTCGTAGAAACATGCTGTTTATTATGTCTAATTGGTGTCCTG
>ERZ773359.6555-NODE-6555-length-10185-cov-5.276802_pt1 | contig 10185 bp, 10 predicted proteins | sample MGYA00374955_ERZ773359 | MGnify/ENA primary metagenome ERZ773359 (study PRJEB29098, sample SAMN04486028) | biogas fermenter metagenome | study: EMG produced TPA metagenomics assembly of the Biogas fermentation microbial communities from Germany - Plant 4 DNA1...
TCTTTGCAGCCGGAACTCCATCTTACCATGGTCAGCGCATTATGTCAACAGACCATTTTTGGTAATTATTGATCAGAAAGAAAAAATTCGCAGTTAGCATAAATTGCTCTTGGCAGCACGAGTATCATCTTACCATGATTATTTCCGAATGTCAATATATTGTACTGCTTAAAATAAATTATTCGTATATCTGCCGTTTATAGTTTTTTATTTATCCCAATAGATATGCACAAAGTCAAGCCTTTTTGAATTATTTAAAGTTTTTTGGAACAGGCAAAGCAAAAAACGGTTCTAAATATCATGTCTTTTGATATAAAGAACCGCTTTTTATTACATTTAGATTGTATCTAGATTGTATCCGTTGGAGAAAATTGGTCTTTCTAATGGAATTAGATTTAAGTTGCCAAACTTTTTTTCCGTGCTGCCAAATCTGCCATAATTTGCGGCATTTGTTCATCTAGCTTACGCAAGTAGAATAACAAGATGGTGCAGGCAATGGAACCGAAAGAATGGCACCAAGTAAAAATAATTTTAATCATATTAATCGCTTGTGGTGTTTGCGTTGTTGCACCGCCTACATAGCCGCCTTTGGCAAGTAGAAATGCAAACACCAAGCCGCCCAGTGCTGAACCGATTTTTCCGCCCATGCCGGCAATGCTAAAAGTTAAACCCTCAAGCCTGCGACCAGTTTTCCATTCACCATATTCAATCACATCGCACATAAAGGCAGCATTTGTACCAAGCAAAATGGCAGGACCGGCTCCACGCAATGCAGAGGCAATCATAATTACCGGTACACTGGTAGGTGCAAACAAGGGCAAAAAGTTACCAACAAACTGCAATAGCATAGCTAAAAAAGAAGCATAGATTTTCCCAATGCGCGGTACAATGGGTGTTCCAACAATCAGTGTGATTAACATTGCGGCGGACATTATCGACTGGAAAGGACCCATTAAAGCGGGATTCCCCATCACCCAGGTCATATAGTACATATTAATAGCCATAAAAGAAGGATATAGGAAAGAAAAGCCCTGGAAAAATGTCATTATTATCCACCACTTATTGGCGAGATATAAACGTATGACCTCTCTAACACTAATTTTTTCTTCTTTCTTTTCTTCTGACTCCTCCTGTGTGACCCTTTCAGTTGTGCCGAAGAATACCAACAGATAGAGGGCAGTGCCAATAACACCTAAGATGCCAAAAAACCTAAAATAACCCTGTTGACCACCGCCAAGTGCATTGATGGCAGGCATCACAGCCATATTACCAAGAATTTGAAATAAAGTGCCGACACTCATGTTCAGCATACTCATTGTTAAGCGTTTTTTGGGATCATTCGTTATCAATGCCAACAGCGACTGCATAGGTAGTGCCAATGCAGACATTGTGAAAAATGCAACAAGATTATACGTAATAAAGGCATAGACAATTCTACCTGTTTCACTCATATTAGGAACATAAAATAACGCTAAATATGAAATGAGCATCGGTAAGGCCATCCACAAGATCCACGGGCGTGCCTTACCATGTTTGTTTTTCGTTCTATCCAGCAAAAAACCCATTAAAATATCAGTTCCAATGCCCAAAAAGCGAGCAAAAGACAAAATCGTTCCCATAGCCGCCAACGGAATCATGGCAATGTCAGTCCAGAAAAAGTTTAGGTAGGTGCCAGTACCTAACATAATTAAACTATTTGCTGCATTGCCCATGGAATAAGAGACCATTTCCAACGTCCCGACAGGCTTTACCTCTTTCTTTGGCGTTGGATTTGCTGCATCCGTCATAAATTAGACCTCCTTACAAAAACATTAAAAATTTTTTCTTTATTCGCTGAAAAAACGCATTAATTAATATAATAGAACCTATCAGCATTTACATGCTGATAGGATCTATTTATCACTTGTTTTTTAAGAATTTTATAACTTGCATTAGCCTTCCAATGCTGCTGCAATAACAGCTTTAATGTTCTCCAGCGGAGCATAAGGAGGCACTGAACAGCCTGATGACATAATAAAGCCCCTATTACCAAATAGTTCGACCAGTTTACGAGCATATTTGTAGTTCTCATCCGGAGTACCCATTTCTAAAATAGAAGGAGGCACGTCTCCGGTAACACACATATAGTCACCGAGGACTTCTTTTATCTTAACTATGTCTGTTAAGCTGTCAGGGTCAAAAATACAGGAAGCTTTGGGGAAATCACGCCAATATGACAAGTATGCATTCCATTTTCCATCCATATGGAACCATACCTTTGTGCCTGCAGCAATAAGGGCATCGGTGATCTTTTTAGTAAACCGCCAGGTAAATTTTTCAAATCTATCTAAATTTAACAGGTCCTCACCAAAACGGCCAAATCCTAAAAATATGGACAACGGTTTTTGCTCCTCTATTAACTTCTTGGCTGATTCAATATATTCATCAGCAATAACATCCATTGCTTCTATGACTTTGTCCGGCATACGATATAAATCCCTTAAAAATTTCTTTAAAGAGCGGGCCGCGCTCAATATTTCAACAGGCATGACATACGCACCACCGGTCGGGTTAACCAGCCCCAGCTCTTCTCTGACTATCTTGTTCATCTTTTCCATATATTCAAAATCGGGAGTAAGCTGCTCTTCAGTGTAACCCAAACGATCCAGCAGTTCTTTACTTAAGACAGACCAGCCTTTGTTAATAATCGTGTCATAATCTTCTTCCGTCATAGGTCCAACCTCTACAATCTGCCAAAGGGAATTCTTGGGAAGATCTTTGCCCGGCAGTTTTACTTTGGCAAACCACATGGCTCCCATGGCTTCTCTATTACCGGAAAATTGAGGAGCAGTATCAATTTCCGGCAGCATTTTATAGGAGCGTATAACGGCATCGTCAGCCCATTCCGGCCGTAAAACATAATCAGATAAAGTTGCTTCGGGCTCAGAGTAATAGATAAAACTAGGCCCTCCTAAACTAATGGGAATACGGTCGGGTGTCCCCAAATCCATTGCTGTTTTAATCCGCTGTAAGCGCTGATTATAAAGCTCTTCAACTGTCGGCATATTTATTCTCCTCCTATTTTTTATTCACTAATAAAATATATTTGTTTTACCGGCAATCAAGTAGGCATTTCAGGCCATATTTTGTTGGATGACCGCCTGCACAAATTTGCCTAAACACTTTAATACAAACCGGCACAAGGCTTATTGAGATAAGCTTTTCCAGGAGCAGTAGAGGCTCACTACTCCTGGAGAGTTAGCATAATGGCTGTTAATAATTTCTCAATTACACTTCTTTATAAAGGTTTATGTTAACCTATCCACTCTTTGCAGAATTCTACTGCATCATTGGCAGTACCAAAAGCATCTGCCCCCACATATTCACAAACCTCAGCAGTAACAGGAGCTCCGCCGATCATTACTTTAACATCTAAACCGGCTGCTTTTAGTGCATCCACACACTCTTTCATCGGTGGGAAAGCAACAGTTAAAAGTCCGGAAATGCCTACAACAGATGCACCACTTTCTTTTACTGCTTCAACAAAACGCTCTACCGGCACATCAACACCTAAATCTATAACCTCATAACCGGCACTTTGTAATAAAGTCACTACAATGTCTTTACCAATATCATGAATGTCCCCTATGATTGTCCCAATAACAACTTTGCCTTTTGGTTCTCCTCCCGCATTCTCAGCAAAATACGGAGTTATTACTTCACTGACTTCTCTAAAAACTTCCCCAGACATAATCAGATCTGAAAGAAAGTATTCACCACTTTCAAACCGTTTGCCAACGATAGCCATACCTTCCTGACAAGCGTCAAACAGCGCTTTAGGATCCTCGCCGGCATCCAAACGCTCTTTGAGCTGCTGCAGTAACTTGTCTTCTTCAAGATCTGCCATTAGCGTAATGATTTCTTCCATAAGGATACCTCCTAATTTTTTGAGTATGCTTTTTCACCGGCAGACAGGCAATACCGCCTGCCGGTGCTACATACCTATTCCGCACTTAAATTTTTTAGAACTATAAATTTTTCTTAATACTAATTCACCGGGTTTTGCCTGCGCGCAGCCAGATCAGCCATAATCTGCGGCATTTGCGCATCCAACTTGCGTAGAATAAATAAGAGAATCGTGCAGACAAGCGAACCGGACTGGTGGCACCACGTAAAAATAATTTTAATCATATTTAAAGCCTCGGGAGTCTGCGTGGCGGCACCGCCTACATAGCCGCCCCGAGCAAGCAGAAATGCTACCACTAAGCCACCCAAGCCTAGACCAACTTTTCCGCCCATGCTGGCTGCGCTAAAGGTCAAGCCCTCAATCCGACGTCCTGTTTTCCATTCACCGTATTCAACTACATCGCACATAAAAGCACCTGTAGTACCAAGCAAAATAGCCGGTCCACCGCCACGAAGTGCCGAGGCTACCATTAATGCCGGTACAGTAGTATTAACCAACGGTAAAAGGTTACCTATCGTCTGTACCAACATCGCAGCAAAAGCAGCATTAATCTTACCAACACGCGGCACAATAGGTGTGCCCACAATCAATGTAACCAACATGGCCGTAAACATCACAGACTGGAAAGGGCCCATCAAACTGGGGTCCTTCATAATCCAAGTCATGTAATACATATTGATTGACATAAATGCAGGGTATAAGTACGAAAAAGTCTGGAAAATGGTAACAACGATCCACCATTTATTAGCAAAAAACAATTTAATAGCTTCCACCACACCGATTTTAGGTTCATCTTTATTGACTTTTTGAACCCTTTCTCTGGTGCCGGCGAAAGTAATTAAGTACCCAATGGTTGCCAATGCCGACAAAATGGTAAAAAATCTAAAATAACCTTGCTGTCCGCCACCCAGTTTTTCAATGGCCGGTAGCACTATCATGTTGCTGAGAACAGTAACAGTTGTTCCGATCATGTTGTTAAACATGTTAATAGTTACTCGTTTTTTGGGGTCATCTGTTATTAAAGCCAATAATGACTGCAAAGGAAGAGCCATGGCCGTATTAATAAAAAAGGCAACACAATTGTAGGTAATAAAGGCGTAAATAATTCTACCGGTTTCACTAAGATTTGGTACAAAATACAGTGCTGACAACGATAGGAATCCTGGAAGAGCCATCCACAACAGCCAAGGCCTGGCTTTACCCCATCTTGTGTTTGTCCTGTCCACTAAAAATCCAATTAAGATATCAGTGCCACCGTCGAGAATACGTGAAATGAGCATAATTGAACCAATTGCCCCCAACGGTATTAGGGCAATGTCACTCCAAAAGAAGTTTAGGTATGTGCCTGCTCCTAAAGCAACCAAACTGCCTGCAGCACTACCCATGGCATAACATAACATTTCCCCGTATCCAGGTGGCTTAGACTCCTGTTTCTGTAACGGCGGATTTGTTACAGTTAGCATTACTTTACCCTCCCCTTAAATTTTGCTTTTTCTCAAGCCTCTTCACAGGAACACTTATGCATTAATCATGTTATTCCGGTAAGCTGAATTTTATTATAAGTTTTTTAATTATCCTATTATTTTAAATATTCAATATACCGTTCTGAAAAAGTCATTTTTCCAATGTAAAAACCTTATTATTTTTATAGCTTAAATAAACATGGCTCCTAGTATCCCAAGCGTCTCCAATGGTTATGATAAATGATGAAATAATATAATTAGGCTTAAAAGGCAGGTTGTTATTTTGCTGGAAAATAGAAAACTAATTATTGTTTTACTTTGCGTTAATGCATTCCTAACTTTAGTTCTAATTTTTTCTACTTTTCAGGTACAGCCAACAGAAACAAAAGTTGAATATACTGAAGACCCTTTGGCAGAACTTCGCAACAAGATAATTTTAACTATGCTGCAGGATTCCATTGGCCTGGCAGTCAGGGGGCATTATCAAACTTCTGATAACTTCGATGTTGTCATTAATCCTTACCGAACAGAAATACTTGATCTACAAGATCTGGGAAAAGGAGTAGCCAATGGTTTTTTGGTCAAGGTCAAAGTAATTTCATCTACCGGTACAAATCAACAGCTGGGTGAAGACCATCTTACTTTTCAAATAACAAGCGGCAATATTAAGTTAATGCAATTTCAACATATAAAAGATTTTCCTCTTCCCAATACTTTGGAATAAAAAGATGAGGGTGCAAAATGTATCAATTCTGGAAAAGTTTTTGGTTGCTGGCAGACCCGAAATTCTGGATAGCTTCAACAGTCCCAATGCTGGTGGGCACAGCTTTGGCATATGGCATGACAGGCAGGTTTGATTTTTACTGGTTTATAGTCAGTATTATTGGCCTCTATTGCATTGAAATTGGCAAAATGGCTATTAACGATTTGGTTGATTTTTATACAGGCGTTGATTTTACCGTACCCCCCCAAAATATTACACCCTTTAGCGGAGGACGTAATCGCGTTCTTGTTAAGGGACTGCTGCAGCCAAAACATGCAGTGCTAATTGCCATAGTAATGCTTACTTTAGGCGGTTTGTTTGGCATATATATATCACTTTTTCGCGAACCACAAATATTTTGGATTGGCACTTTCGGGCTCTTTCTTGCCATCGCCTACAGTCTGCCTCCTTTTAAATTTGCTTATCGCGGGTTAGGAGAAATAGCAGTAGGAATTGCTTTTGGCCCTTTAATCGTTAGTGGTGCATTCGTTATTCAAACCCATTTTCTAACAGGCGAAGTATTACTGGCTTCTCTTCCTATTGGTTTTCTGATTACGAATATTCTTTTTATCAATCAATATCCTGATTACGAAGCAGACAAACAATGCAATAAACGCAACTGGGTAGTTCGGCTGGGTAAAAGAAAAGGCTTTAAGCTCTATATCATCCTCTTTGCCTTAGCCTACCTCTCAATTTTTGTGTTGTTTTACATTACCAAGAACCCCTTCTGGTTACTCTCTTTCATCAGCCTTCCCACTGCGATTCAAGCCGTTCGTATTACGGCCATTGCCATGGACGATATTCCAAATCTTGTTTCAGCCAACATCAATACATTATGGGCTTATCAGATAAACGGCTTGGCCATGCTGTTTTCTGCCATTATTAAACGATTCTTATAAATAAAATGCGGTGGTAATTGCCACCGCTCTTTTATTTGCTTCGTTTTTTTACTAAGTAAAGTTTTATTTTTTAATACCTAAATGCCAACATTATTAGTCATATTAGCATTTTCTATCCTACTCGATTCTCAATGAAATTAATATAGGCAAAGCAAGGGGATTATGTTATGATAAACTAAAATCCAGCCGGAGGAGATGTCGAGGTGCTTATTAGGAAAGCCAAGATTTCTGATGTTGAAACTATACATGCATTGATTAACTATTATGCTGATAAAGGATTAATGTTGGCTAGGGCCAGAGCAACTCTATATGAAAGTATCCGCGAAATATCCGTCGTTGAATTTGATAGCAAAATTATTGCCACAGGATCTCTGCATATTCTCTGGCATGATTTAGCGGAAATTAGAGCGCTTGCTGTAGCACCCCAGTACCTCCGCCAAGGATTAGGTAAAAAACTAGTGCAGACCTTTTTGCAAGAAGCTCGTGAATTAGAACTGCCCAGAGTATTTGCTTTAACGTACCAACCGGAATTTTTTATTAAATGCGGCTTCCGGGAAATCAACAAAGACAGTCTACCGCAAAAGGTATGGCAGGAATGTGTAAATTGTCCTAAATTTCCAAACTGTGAAGAAAGTGCAGTCATTATAGATTTATAAATTAATTTTAATGACCAAATATTTTGCAGCTGGTTTTGAAAAAAACGCTTGTCGCATAAAATACGCAGGCACAATGTCATACCAGACTTATGCCTGCGTTGTATTTTTATTTCCCGACTAAAATATTATATAACAAACTCATTCGTACATACATACCGTAGTGAGACTGCTGGAAATAAACAGCCCGCTTATCTTGATCAACTTCCGGGGAAATTTCATTACGCCGGGGCAACGGATGCATTAAAATAGTCTGGGGAGAAAAATTTTTCATTACAGCTTCATCAATGACAAATTCTTCAACCTGCAGATCGGTATTTTCGAAACGTTCTGTCTGTGTACGTGTTTGATAAATAACATCTACATCATAAGGAATCTCGGCAAAAGAACGACAAGGAATATAGCTGACTCCCTTCTGCCTTAAATATGTTACATACTCATACGGCAGCTCAAGAACCTCACGACTCAACCCATAAATTGTGATGTCTCGAAAAAGAGCCAGCAATTTAACCAATGAATGGACGGTGCGACCAAATAATAAATCGCCTACAACAGCAACGGATAAACCGTCCAAGTTCTTTTTATACTTATAAATAGTGTAGGCGTCAAGCAAAGATTGTGTCGGGTGCTCACCACTGCCGCTGCCGGCATTAATAATGGGTACACTGGAAACTTCGGCGGCATTTGCCGCAGCCCTATTGTCATAATGGCGCAAAACAATGGCATCACAGTATCCGTCTATAACGCGAATAGTATCCAGCAGACTTTCCCCTTTAATGGCAGAAGACATTTCCTTTGCATTTTCCGTACTGATGATACTTCCACCTAAACGTAAAATTGCAGCCTCAAAAGACAGACGAGTGCGCGTACTGGGTTCATAAAAAATAGTTGCCACAATTTTTCCCTGCAGTGCTTTGCCAAACCGGCTGGTATTGGCCCGTATTTCATCAGTTAAAGCAAATAACTCTGTTAAATCTTGACGCAAAAATTGATCACAACTTAAAATATGATACATCCCAGTCCTCCCCTTCTACAATAATGAAAAATACACTATAGCTAGAGCTAGCCATTAATATCTTTCTCTTTTGAGAAAACAGGACTAAACGGCTTGCCAATCCCATTTATTTTTTCCTGATAATAAATTTCATAATAACGTGCCAAACCTGTTACCATACCGGTACCGGCGAAAAACAAAATACCGCCCTGAGGAGTCATCATTACAAAATCGACACATCCATGAGCTACAAACATAACCTGTAAAGCTGTTAAAGCAGAAAAGATCGGCAAATCGCTTTTTAAAAGCAGTTGTATATTTTTCCAGATATATACTTTTATCCAAACATAAATAAGGAAGCCAACAGTTCCATACATGGTTAATAGCGATAACCAAAGATTGTGAGCATGCAGCTTCTTAGTCTTAGCTAAAATACCAAAGGTTCCCCAACCCAGAATGGGCTTTTCAAAATATAATTTAATTACCTTTGTCCAAATTGGAATACGGCTGCTGAGCGGGTGATTAATTTCAGGTGAGATAGCAGCACAAAGCAGAACAATAAAAAAAGTAACTAATAAAGCATTTTTACTGACTTTATTTTTTGTCAGCAGAGCGTATACAAGAATAGCCACTTCTAACGATAATGTTGCCCCTTTTGAACCGGAAAAAGCTAAACCAATAATAAAGATTAATATACCAACTATGTATTTCTTTTTTTGCCTACGCTGGCTTTCCCATAAATATAAACTTATAATAATCATGGCAGCAAACCAACTGCCGGCAACATTGGGATTGCCGAAGGTGCTGTAAATTCGGTAAATATACTCTATAGGTTTATTAAGATAAAAATCTGCAATCCATGTTAAATCAAAATAATATGATGCGATTTTTTCTATAATCCCCAGCACTGCCGCTATAAATGAATATGTCCATACTTTAACCATTATTGAATTAATTATCGCTGGATCCTTGGCTAAAATGCTCTCAAGATAAATAACTAAAGCCAAATTAAACAAGATCACAAAAGAAGATATTACAGAACGTAAGGATTGATTAACTAAACCGGAAAGCAGAGAGCAGATAAAAAGTAAAGCCAGCCCTACATTTAAAGGACTTAAAATAAATGCTAATTTTCTGCGATACAACATCCCTAGAATAAATAAACAAGGAATAAAGCATGTATAGGGTGATAAAATTATAAGAGCTATAGCTAGATTCATCATATTCTCACCTAAATATTTTGGCAATACCTTAATTTTATCATAATAATAACGACATTCTCCATTCTACACAAACTTAAAAACAATCCTTGTTTATTTTAGCATTAAATTGTTAAATAAGTTTGAAACCTTCTATAAGGTTTTCTTAAAATAGCATGGCAGGGGAAGATTCTCTGTCACATTCTCCGGCACTTTTTTTCGTGACAAGGAAGCGTCCCCTGTCATAAATAAAACGACGCACCGACTA
>ERZ773359.6557-NODE-6557-length-10178-cov-5.471501_pt1 | contig 10178 bp, 4 predicted proteins | sample MGYA00374955_ERZ773359 | MGnify/ENA primary metagenome ERZ773359 (study PRJEB29098, sample SAMN04486028) | biogas fermenter metagenome | study: EMG produced TPA metagenomics assembly of the Biogas fermentation microbial communities from Germany - Plant 4 DNA1...
TAAAAGAAATAGCACCTGCTAAGTTTGATGAGTCAGTCGAATTAGCATTAAATTTAAATCTTGACACTAAAAAAGTAGAACAACAATTAAGAGGTGCAGTGGTATTGCCACATGGCACTGGGAAAACAAAGAAAATCTTAGTTGTTACTAAAGGTGAACAAGCGAAGGTTGCTAAAGAAGCTGGGGCTGATTATGTTGGAGATACTGATTTATTACAAAAAATCGAAAAAGAAAATTGGTTTGATTTTGATATAATTATTGCAACCCCAGAAATGATGCCTGAATTAGGTAAACTTGGTAAAATTTTAGGACCAAAAGGATTAATGCCAAATCCTAAAACAGGAACTGTTACAACTGATGTTAAAAGAGCAATTGATGATATCAAAAAAGGACGAATTGAATATCGTACTGATAATTATGGAAATGTTCATGTTATTATTGGTAAAGTATCATTTGATGAAAATAAATTATTAGAAAATTTAGAAGCATTTATGAATATTATTATAAAAAGCAAACCATCAGTTGTTAAAGGAAAATATATTAAAAGTGTTACCGTTTCATCAACGATGGGGCCAGGAATTAAAATTGATCCAAATAGCTTTGACATGTAATTAATAATTTGTTATAATTAAATTGTATTTAATTGCACAAGTGCCGTAGACAGTAGGGACCCATAGGGTGTAAAAATCCTACCGAGGACTTAAATGGGAATAATTTAAGACTTCAACTACTACGGACATTTGTGCCCGTAGTAGTTTTTAGTATAAGGAGGTGCAAGGTGGCAAACCCAAAGGTAATTGAAAAGAAAAAAACAATTGTTAATGAAATTACTGAAAAAATAAAAGAAGCGCAGTCAGTTGTCTTTTTTGATTATAGTGGATTATCAGTAGTTGAGTTAACAGAACTAAGAAAAGCTCTAAAAGAAATAGATTCAGAGTTTAAAGTGTATAAAAACACTTTAACAAGAAGAGCACTTAATAATTTAAATATTGATTTAGAAAATTATTTAGAGGGTCCAAAAGCAATTCTTTTTGGTCCTGATGCGGTCGCACCGATTAAAGTTTTAAATGACTTTGCAAAAAAACATGACACCCTTGAGATGAAAGTTGGCATTGTTGAAGGTCAAATAGTTGGTCTTGACACATTAAAAGAACTTGCAAAAATACCTTCAAAAGATACATTACTAAACCAATTTGCATATGGTTTAATGGGTGTTGTCAGAGATTTCGCTATTTGTGTTGATTTGTATGCTAAAAAATTAGAAGAAAATAAGAAGGAGGAGTTATAATGGCAAAATTAACTAAAGAAGAAATTATGGAGTCATTAAAAGAAATGACAGTTCTTGAACTTAAAGATTTAGTAGACGCCATGAAAGAAGAGTTTGGAGTAGATCCTAGCGCAGTTGTTGCTGCTGCACCAGCAGCCGGAGGAGCTGCAGCAGCAGAAGAAGGACCAGCTGAAGTAGATATCGTGCTTAAAGAAGCTGGTGCTAATAAATTAGCAGTTATTAAAATAATTCGTGAGATAACTGGACTAGGATTAAAAGAAGCGAAAGATATTGCTGATAAAGGTGGCGTTGTAAAAGAAAAAGTAAATGCTGATGAAGCAAATAAATTAAAAGCTAAGCTGGAAGAAGCTGGCGCAACTATCGAGTTAAAATAATTAAATAATATTTTTGTAGCCTATACTAATTTCTTAGTATGGGCTTTTACCGTCTATAAAAGGGATAGAAATAAGAGGTAAAATTATTGAATGTTGAACAAAATAAAAAATGACAAAAAGTTATTATTTACGGTTAAAAACATTTATTTATAGCTTATAGCGGTGGTTTTCGAAATATAAAAGTTGAACTTTGGACAATAATTATTTGAAATTTTAAAAATTAACAAAATAAAGTATTTTTTAACAATTTATTTATAAATAAAACATATTGATATATTTGTAATGAAATGATAGATATAATCGTTGTTAATGAAAAGGTACTATTTTTGGTGTGAAAAAAAGTAATTGTTGCTAATCCATCAAATTTAGTAGAATATTTTAATAAAAGAGTTGTCGGATGGTAAAAAATGTATAAAAGTTATGTTATTATAAAATTTGTTTTTTATCATATACTTTAAAATTGTTGACAAATTGACATCGATTTGATAAAATTGTAACTTGGTAATCCATTTTATTTTTTGTGTGAAAATGGTTTCGGGTAAATAAAATATAGGGGTGAGAAATAGTGTCTTATACTGTTCAAAAGTTTAGCGACCATCGTGAACGCAGAAATTATGCAAAATCTAAAAATGCAATTGAGCTAGGAAATTTATTAGAGATTCAAAAAAAATCGTATGAATGGTTTATTACAGAAGGAATTAAAGAAGTTTTTGAAGATATTTTTCCGGTTCAAAGTTTTACAGGTAATTTTTCATTAGAGTTTGGCAATTTTTATTTTGAAAAACCACGTTATTCAATTAAAGAATGTAAGGAGCGCTATGCAACTTATGCCGCGCCACTTAAGGTTGAAGCACGCTTATTTAATCATGAAACAGGGGAAATTAAAGAGCAAGAAATCTACTTAGGAGATATGCCTTTAATGTCAGAAACAGCAACGTTTGTTATTAATGGGTCAGAAAGAGTAATTGTTTCACAATTAGTAAGATCTCCAAGTGTTTATTATGTTAAAGAAGTTGATAAAAAAAGTGGAAGAGTGTATATCAATGGGCAAGTTATACCTGCACGTGGTACTTGGTTAGAATATGAAACTGATGCTCGTGATGTTTTATATGTTCGAATCGACCGAACAAGAAAAGTACCAATTACCACTTTGCTTCGAGCAATTGGTCTTTCTAATGATGAAGATATTAAGGATGTATTTGGTGAAAGTGAATATTTAAATAAAACTTTAGCTAAAGATACTAATAAAAATACAGATGAAGCATTAATTGATATTCATTCAAAATTAAGGCCAGGAGAACCATCAACTTTAGAAAGTGCAAAAAATCAATTAATCACTAGATTTTTTGATTCTTTTCGTTATGATTTGGCAAAAGTTGGACGCTATAAGTTTAATAAAAAATTAAATATTACCGAAAGATTGTTGGGTTGTACTTTAGCTGAAAACATCATTGTTGATGGTAAGACTCTTTTTGAAGAAGGAACTTTGATTACAAAGGAAGTGTTGAAAGAATTAAAGCCAATTTTTGAAAATGGATATGGTGTAAAAGAAGTTTTAATTAATGAAGAATTAGATAATTATAATCGGATTCAAGAAGTAAAAGTATATTCTAAAAATAATCCGGATAAAGTTGTTAAAGTTATTGGAAATGATCAAGAAATAGATATTAAAAGATTAACCGTTTCCGATGTTTACGCTACTATTTCATATTATTTAAATCTTTTAGAAGGTATTGGAAATTTTGATGAAATTGATCATTTATCTAATCGTCGTGTGCGTCAAGTAGGGGAATTAATGCAAAACCAATTTAGAATTGGTATGAGTCGAATTGAACGTGTTATTAGAGATCGCATGTCAACGCAAGATGCATCAGAAGTGACACCAAAATCATTAATTAATATCCGACCGCTAACAGCAGCGATTAAAGAATTTTTTGGTAGTAGTCAGTTATCACAATATATGGATCAAACTAACCCAATTGCTGAGTTAGCTAACAAACGTCGTTTATCATCTCTTGGACCTGGAGGTCTTTCTAGAGATCGTGCCGGTATGGAGGTGCGTGATGTTAACCCATCACATTACGGTCGCTTATGTCCAATTGAATCTCCAGAAGGGCAAAATATTGGTCTTATTACAGCACTTGCAAGCTTTGCGCGAGTAAATGAATACGGATTTATCATGACGCCGTATCGCCGTGTGGTTGATGCTAAATTAACCGACGAGATCGTTTATATGACTGCAGATGAAGAACAAGATTATTATATTTCACAAGCAACAATCGAAGTTAATGAAAATGGTGAAATTGTACCAGAAAGATTGCCTGTACGTTATCGTGATGAGAATGTTATGGTTGATAAGTATAAAGTCGATTTCATGGATGTTTCACCACAACAAGTTATATCAATTACTACTAGTGGTATTCCTTTTTTGGAACACGATGATGGTAAACGCGCTTTAATGGGAGCCAACATGCAACGCCAAGCAATACCGCTTTTACAAAGTGAAGCTCCACTTGTTGGTACTGGTGTTGAAGCAATTGCTGCACGTGATTCAGGAGCGGTAGTTATTGCTAAAGCTGATGGTGTTGTAGAATACGTTGATGCTCGCAAAATTATTGTTAAGACTGTTGGTGGTAAAGATGTTTATCATTTAAATGGTTTTGAAAAAAGTAATAACGGTACTTGTTATTTACAACGCCCAATCGTAAGAGTTGGCGATGAAGTTAAAAAAGATATGGTTATTGCTGATGGGCCAAGTACTGATTTAGGAGAAATGGCGCTTGGTAAAAATGTTGTTGTTGCTTTCATGAATTATGAAGGATACAACTACGAAGATGCGATTATTATTAGTGAAAGATTAGTTAAAGATGATGTTTATACATCGATCCACATCGAGGATTATCAAATTGAATGTCGTGATACGAAATTAGGTCCTGAAGAAATTACGCGAGATATTCCAAATATTAGTGAAGAGGCTCGTAAGAATCTAGATGAAAATGGAATTATTAAAATTGGTACTGAAGTTAAAGATGACGATATTTTAGTTGGTAAAGTTACTCCAAAAGGAATGGTTGAACTAACCGCGGAAGAAAAACTATTGCATGCTATTTTTGGGGAAAAAACACGTGAAGTAAGAGATACCTCTCTTCGAGTTCCACATGGTGGTGGTGGTATTGTTCATAATGTAAAAGTCTTTACTAAGGAAGACACAGATGAACTGCCAGCTGGAGTATCAAAAATTATTCGTGTTTATATCGCCCAAAAACGAAAAATTTCAATCGGAGATAAAATGGCTGGACGTCACGGAAACAAAGGGGTTATCTCACTTGTTCTACCAGAAGAAGATATGCCATTTTTAGAAACAGGAGAGCCGGTTGACATAATTTTAAACCCACTTGGTGTTCCGTCACGTATGAATATTGGACAAATTCTAGAGCTTCATTTAGGAATGGCGGCTAAAAAATTAGGTATTCATATAGCATCTCCAGCTTTTTCAGGGGCGACACCAGAAGAAATTATTGAAGCATTAAAAGAAGCTGGACTAGATGAATCTGGTAAGACCACTCTTTATGATGGTCGAACTGGAGAGCCGTTTGATAATCAAGTAAGTGTTGGAATAATGTATATGCTAAAATTACACCATATGGTTGATGACAAACTACATGCTCGTTCAACTGGACCATACTCACTAGTAACGCAACAACCGTTAGGTGGAAAAGCACAATTTGGTGGTCAAAGATTTGGTGAGATGGAAGTATGGGCATTGTATGCTTATGGTGCAGCCAACATCTTACAAGAAATGATTACTGTTAAATCAGATGATGTTATTGGTCGTGTTAAAGTATACGAAGCATTAGTTAAAGGATTACCAATTCCAAATGCTGGCATGCCAGAATCATTTATGGTATTAATTAAAGAACTTCAAGCTTTAGGACTAGATATAACTGTTCTTACAGAAGATAGAAAATTCCATGATTTAAAGGAATTAGAAGCAATGGAAAAAGATCCGTTTTTAACTACTGAAGAGTTAGAACAAAGTTTGGATAAAGAGAGTGAAAATAACCAAATAGATGATGAACAATTAGAAGATTATGAAGAAGATATTGACGAAGATGATATTGATGATGAAGATATTGACGAAGAAGATGATGATATTGATGAAATAGAGGGAATTTCTAAAAACAAAGAATCTAACGAAGGGGTTGAGGAATAATGGATGTAAATAGTTTTGAAGGATTAAAAATTGGAATTGCCTCACCTGAAAAAATAAGATCATGGTCTTATGGGGAAGTAAAAAAAGCCGAGACTATTAACTATCGTACATTAAAACCAGAGCGTGATGGGCTTTTTTGCGAAAAAATTTTTGGACCAACTAAAGACTTTGAATGTGCCTGCGGAAAATATAAACGCCTTCGTTATCGAAATGTGATTTGTGATCGATGTGGAGTTGAAGTTACCAGAACTAAAGTTCGCCGTGAACGTATGGGACATATTGAACTTGCAACTCCTGTTTCACACATTTGGTTTTTCAAAGGAATTCCATCACGAATGGGGCTTGTTCTTGATATGTCCCCACGTGATTTGGAAGAAGTTTTATACTTTGTTTCATATGTCGTATTAGATCCAGGCCCTACTCCTTTAGAGAAAAAACAAATTATTTCTGATAAGGAGTATCGCACTTATTATGAAAAATATGGTGATACATTTAAAGTAGGTATGGGTGCGGCTGCAATTAAAAAACTTTTAAAAGAAGTGGATTTGGAAAAAGAAGTTGCAGAAATCAAAGCCGAAATTGAGCAGATTAAAGATACATCTTCACAAAAGCGTTCACGTTTAATAAAAAGATTAGATGTTTTAAATGCATTCTTAGAATCTGGAAACCGTCCAGAATGGATGATTTTGGATGTACTTCCTGTTATTCCGCCAGATCTTCGACCAATGATTCAACTTGATGGTGGACGTTTTGCAACAAGTGATTTAAATGATTTATACAGAAGAGTTATTAACCGTAATAATCGTTTAAAAAAATTAATAGAACTTGATGCACCATCTATTATTATTCAAAATGAAAAACGAATGTTACAAGAAGCAGTAGATGCACTGTTTGATAATGGTCGTCGCGGAAGAAATGTAACTGGTGCGGGGAATCGTCCGCTTAAGTCCTTAAGTAGTATGTTAAAAAGTAAGCAAGGAATATTTAGACAAAACTTACTTGGAAAACGTGTTGATTATTCTGGTCGTTCTGTTATTGTTGTAGGACCAAATCTAAAAATGTATGAATGTGGAATTCCAAAAGAAATGGCGCTTGAACTATTTAAACCTCATGTTATTCATGGGCTTGTTGACAAAGAAATAGCAACAAATATTAAAGCAGCCAAGAAAATGATTGAAAATCAAGATCCAAGAGTGTGGGATATTGTTGAAGAAGTAATTGAAGAACATCCTGTGTTATTAAACCGCGCGCCAACACTACATAGACTTGGAATTCAAGCTTTCCAACCCAAATTAACTGCTGGCCGATCAATTAGACTTCACCCACTAGTGTGTGCAGCATTTAATGCGGATTTTGATGGAGATCAAATGGCAGTTCATGTTCCTTTAAGTGAAGAGTCTCAAGCAGAAGCAAGAATTTTAATGTTAGGTGCAAATAATATTTTAAGTCCAAAAGATGGAAAACCAATTGTTACACCATCACAAGACATGGTTTTAGGTAATTATTATTTAACAATTGAAAAAGCTGGCGAACCTGGCGAAGGAAGAGTGTTTAAAGATCCGAATGAAGCATTAATGGCTTACGAAAGAAATGAAATTGGTATTCATACAAGAATTGCTGTTCCGGCAAGATCATTTAAATATAAAGTATTTTTAGACGAACAAAAAGATAAATATTTAGTAACGACTGTTGGTAAACTTATTTTCAATGAAATCTTTCCTGATTCATATCAATACATTAATGAAGGTAGTAAAGAAAATATTGAAAAATTTACGCCTAATAAATTTTTCATTGCTAGTGGTGAAAACATACCAGAAAAAATTAAAGAAATGCCTTTAGTAGATCCTTTGAGCAAAGGTGATTTAAGTCAAATAATCGCTCAAAATTATAAACGTTACCACACTACTGAAACATCTGTGATGTTAGATAAAATGAAAGATTTAGGATTTAAATATTCAACTAAGTCAGGAATATCAATATCAATTTCAGATTTACATGAAAGTAATATCAAAAAAGATTTATTAAAAGAATGTCAAGAAAAAGTTGACCTTATCAATAAACAGCACCGCCGAGGTTTAATTACTGAAGATGAAAGGCATGAGCAAGTAACAAAAATTTGGCTTGATGCGGTTGATAAAATTTCTGATGAGTTGAAACAAATTGTTAACGAGGATAGATTTAATCCTATTTCGATGATGATGTTATCTAAAGCACGTGGTGATATTAAAAGTTATACGCAGCTAGTTGGTATGCGTGGACTTTTCGGTAAACCTACCGGAGGATATATAGAGATTCCTGTTACTTCTTCATTTAAAGAAGGTGTTACAATTTCCGAATTTTTCATATCTACTCACGGTGCCCGTAAAGGAGCGGTTGACACAGCGCTAAAAACAGCGGATGCTGGTTACTTGACAAGAAGATTAGTTGATGTTTGTCAAGACATTGTTATCAAAGAAGAAGATTGTAAAACAGAACAAGGTATTATTGCTAAGGCATTCATTAATGAAAGTGATGGAACAGTCATCGAATCTTTATATGAGCGTATTGTAGGTCGCTATACCAATAAAAAAATTATTCACCCTAAGACAAAAGAAGTAATTGCTGAAAGAAATACTTATATTACTGAACAATTAGCCGATAAAATTATTGAAGCTGGTATTACTGAAGTGCCAATAAGAAGTGTACTTACATGTAAAACTGAAAAAGGATTATGTCAAAAATGTTATGGTCGAAATTTAGCAACTGGATTAGTAGTTGAAATTGGTGAAGCAGTTGGAATTATGGCAGCACAATCAATTGGAGAACCAGGTACTCAGTTAACAATGCGTACTTTCAATACTGGTGGTGTTGCCGGAGAAGACATTACTCAAGGTCTTCCACGTGTTCAAGAATTATTTGAAGCACGTAATCCAGAAAAGAAAGCAACGATTGCTGAGATTAATGGTAAAGTGACAAAAATCACTGAAAATAATGGAAATTATATTATTGCAATTACTAATGAGGTAGAAACAAGAGAACATACAACCTATTATCATATGAAACCAATAGTTCAAGAAGGAGAAGAAGTTAAGGCAGGTCAACGTTTAACTCTTGGTGCAATTAATCCTAAAGAATTATTAGTTGTTACTAATCCAATTACAGTCCAACTATATATCTTGCTTGAAATTCAAAAAGTGTACCGTATGCAAGGTGTTGATATAAGTGATAAGCATATTGAGGTAATGGCAAGAAGAATGATTTCTAAGATTAAAATTATTAATCCAGGAGACTCAACATATTTACCAGCAACATTAGTTAATATGGCAGAATTTACAAAAGTTAATAAAGAATTAATACTTCAAGGAAAGACACCAGCAACAGGTAAACCAGTATTATTAGGTATTACTAAAGCATCTCTTGAAACAGATTCGTTCTTATCAGCTGCCTCTTTCCAAGAAACAACAAGAATTTTAACAGATGCGGCAATTTATGGTAAGGTCGATCATTTAGACGGTTTAAAAGAAAATGTAATTGTAGGTAAACTAATACCTGCTGGTACAGGGGCTAAAAAATATCGAAATGTCGATTATAAATTGGAAAAACCATATTTAACTGAAGAACCGCTAGAAGCATTAGAACAGGAATTATTAGAATAGAGGGGCAAAAAGCTCCTTTTTTTGGTCCTTCTCAAATAATGGAATAAATCAAATTCTATGCTAAAATAAAAGAAGCATAAAAATTTATGCTTCTATTTTTGATGAAATTATACCTTTGTAAATCAAATTTTATTTATAAGAAAATGGTAGGTAGTATAGATTTATATAACAATATCTTTAACATTAGATCTAGTTTCAAACATATAATAGGAAAAGTAGGCTAATAAACTATGAAGTCGCCAATTTTCAACAATATCAATTTTAGGTATTACTTGCCTACATACAAATGAAAACTCATAGCAAAAAAGTAGATTGAATAAATTTAAAATCATCAAAAGAAAGAATAGCAGGAAGATAAAGTTAATATAATTTTTTACTTCTTTTGTTAATTAAATCAACAGCTATAGAATGTTTAGTAGTACAAGAAATAAAACGATCATGATTAACCGAATTATTTTTACAAACGAAAGAAAATAGACAATGAAAAAATTTAAATTTCAGCTTTAAAAAAACAAATGGATTATCCCCAATTTCAATTGACTATATTTCTTTTGAATGTAATAAAAAGAAGGTGTAGGAGGTTATTTACACCAAATATTATAGAACCATTTTTTGAGCTGAAGCTTCTTTTTCTTGTGGATCAGTTGCATATTCAAGCAAATATTTGT
>ERZ773359.6558-NODE-6558-length-10175-cov-7.965810_pt1 | contig 10175 bp, 10 predicted proteins | sample MGYA00374955_ERZ773359 | MGnify/ENA primary metagenome ERZ773359 (study PRJEB29098, sample SAMN04486028) | biogas fermenter metagenome | study: EMG produced TPA metagenomics assembly of the Biogas fermentation microbial communities from Germany - Plant 4 DNA1...
CTCTTCGAAACCCGAGGCCTCTAAAAGCCCCACAATTCTATCTGCATCCCTTACAGCAGAAACTTCAGGTGTTGTAACTATAATGGCCATATCAGCACCGGCTATGGCATTTTTGAAGCCTCTCTCGATCCCGGCAGGACAATCGATTAATATGTAATCGAAATCCTTCTTTAAATCATCACATAATTTTTTCATTTGTTCAGGAGTAATTGCAGTTTTATCTTTGGTTTGTGCCGCAGGCATTAGATATAAGTTTTCAAAACGCTTGTCCTTTATAAGAGCTTGTTTTAAACGGCATACGCCGTTTGCCACATCCACCAAATCATAGACTATTCGATTTTCAAGTCCCATGACCACGTCTAAGTTTCTTAACCCAATATCTGCATCCACCATTACGACTTTCTTTTGACCGTACAAGGCAAGACCAGTTCCCAGATTTGCGGTAGTAGTAGTCTTTCCCACTCCGCCTTTTCCGGATGTAATAACTATTGCCTCACCCATGAGGTATCCCTCCTTTTTTCTCATTCCATTATTTTAAAGCATTATAAGGTTCTATTACTATGATATTGTCCTTTAAGCGCGCTACTTCCGGAAAGGGTGGCGATTCTTCTTTATCTTCCGGAGGCCTTGAAATAACATCTGCTATTCTCAGCTGCGTTGGCCGTAACCTAAATGCTGCAACTATCGCCGAAGTATCACCTGCCGCTCCGGCATGAGCCATCCCTCGAAGGGTTCCCATAACTAAAATGTCACCAGTTGCTACTATTTCACTGCCCGGATTAGCATCACCTAAAATTACTACAGTACCTTTATATGAGATCTTTTGCCCAGAGCGCACAGTTTTCTTCAAAAGCAACACTCGGCTTCGATTAGGCTTGGGAAATATCAGGGTATTTGGGGACTTTGCCTCTTGCAAACTCATTCCGAAATCGCTAAGAATTTCCTGTATTTTGTTATACTCTTCTTTTTTTAGAAAGCCGTTTTTGGTTTTTAAACTGACTTTAGCTCCGGCAAAAAAGTTGCGACTGTTTTGAAGTTTTTCGTAAATAATTTTCTTTACATCCTCGAAATTTGAATTTTCTTCAACTACTATAGTCACACCCTCTTTTGTTCCCTTGATGATCACTGGTTCATTTGTCATGCTAATTCCCTCCAAACAGCACCACTACAAGTATTTTATTCTGTACAAATTAGCCAAATCCTTCTTTTAACCTTCAAAAAAACCAGATTCTGTAAGATTACAGGCAACTTTAGATAAAAAAAACTGGACTCCAATTTTAGGAGTCCATATCTATATCTTTATTCATTCGTCTGCTAAACTAACGGTTCATTGGCCCTTTGAGTTAAAGCTGCCACCAGATCGTCCATATTGTATACACCTGGCGAAGTGGTGCCAATTAAAAACTCCGCTGCCTTTAGAGCTCCCTCGGCAAAGAGCTTCCTGGATTGAGCCGAATGGGAAATGGTGATTATCTCGTTATTGCCAATAAAGCTTATTTCATGTTCGCCGATTATTCTCCCACCGCGCACTGCATGAATTCCTATCTCCTTTTTACTTCTTAACCTCTGTTCTCGGCCTCTGCCGTAAATGTAAGTTGGTTCATAACTCAAGGATGATCTTGCTGCATCTGCAATCATAAGCGCAGTACCGCTGGGTGAATCCAGCTTCTGATTATGGTGTTTTTCAATTATTTCAATGTCACAGTTATCCCCTAATACCTTTGCCGCCTGGCGCACTAAAGCCGTAACAAGGCTTATTCCCAAAGACATGTTAAACGACTTAAAGATCGGTATAATCTTTGCGGCATCATAAATTTCTTTTTCCAATTCTTCTACAAGGCCGGTGGTAGCTAAGACTAATGGCAGTTTATTCCTTTTGCAGTAATCCAGCACTTTAGGAGTTGCAGATATATGGGTAAAATCTATCATCACATCGGCTTTTTCCTGAATATGTTCTAAATCAGAATAAACCGGAAAATCATTTTTCTTCTCACAGTTTACATCAAAACCTGCTACGATGTGATACTTTTCACTATCCTTGGCAAGGGAAACAATGGCTTGCCCCATCCGACCGTTGCAGCCGGACATGATTATTTTAATCACATAAAGACCCCCTTAAATTGTGTCTATGTTTTTAGTGCATAAAAATCTACAAACGTTTCGGAGCAAAGGGACTTCTTAAAAAGCCCATAGCTACATAGCGTACTAAAGTCACTATATCGAATACCGGGAGCCCCACCGCTTGCTGTACATCATAAGCAAAAGGAGGCATATTGGTGCATTCGAATACAATGGCCCCAACATCGGAATTCTCCCTCACCAGCTTTTTGGCAGCATCAACCATTTCTTCCCGGACCTTTTCCACGTTTAAAACCGTATGTCCTTCGATAAAGGCATTGGTGAATTCAGGGTATTCCTCCATACCTTGAATGGCAAAGGAGCAATTTTCCATTCCGGCTCCCCTGAAATGTTTTTCAGTGAGTGAACTTGCCCGAGCGGTAAGTATTCCTACTTTTTTATGAGGTCCTAACATACTGGCGACGAAAGGAACTTGCAGCAAGCTGGATGTCAGTACCGGAACGTTGACAGCAGCCGCCATCTCCTTCTGGAACATCACTAAAAAGCCACAACTGGTGGTAATAGCACTGCATCCCGCATCTTCCAATGCTTTAGCGCCTTCAATAAAAGGCTCTAAAAGGGCAGGATCAGCCTCTTTTACCACCCGGGTTGGATTTGCCCCCACCACTGTTTGGTATCTTACAGGAAAGTCGAATGTAAAGGCATTACCTACATCTCCCGGTATTCGGGGAAACTTGGTATCTAACATAAGTATCCCGATGACTTGCCCTTGGTTGGTAAATCCGCCATATGCCAGTGTCATTTTTAGCCTCCTTTATATATTTCTTACTTGTTTCTGCATATTGTCCTTACGTCCATAAAATACTCCTTAGGTACTTCCACCGCCACCACGGTAGTGCCATCGCTCTTTTTATTGCGCTGAACTTTTACTACTTTTCCTTTGGTGATAAAAGCTCCATCTCTTCCTCCTAAGTCTACTTCAGCCCCTACCTCAGGACTTGGAAAGTATTCATAAGGGAATTCCACAAGAGCAGTTGTATCGGTATAGTTCTTGTGGACTTTAAATATTGCAAGTCCTGGACATTGTGTTATGCATACTCCACACCCAGTACATTTTTCGCCGTCAAGGGTAGGCAAGTTTGTAATGGGCGACCCCACTCTAATTGCTCTGAAGGGGCACGCATCTTCGCAAGGGTTGCAAGGTATTTCCTGAACACATTCTATCACAGCTACCGGTCCCTTTTCAAAGCGTTCTGTATCAACTATCCCGGGACAACTTGATAATTCTTGACGGGAAGGAATCCCTGTATATTTTACTCCTTCCTTCATGCTTATTTTCCTCCCTTTGCTACATCCAAAATGTGTTTTTTGGCATCGAATCTTGCCTGGCCAAAGGGGCCAGTCCTTAAGGCGTCAAGCCTCGCCCATACCTGCTGTTTTAAGGCTTTAGCCTCGTCTTCCGTGTAGCACCCAAGGGCCTCGGCTGCCGCAATGCCTGCCAGGCGGCCTTCCTCCATTGCAGTGCTGGCCTCCTCTACGCCTGCAATATCTCCAGCTACATAAACTCCTGGGACGCTTGTTTCCATATTTTCGTCGTGAACAGGAATGTGACCTCCTAAAGCGGGTTCATATGTGAAATTACATCCCGCAAGCCAAGCAAGTTCCGTCATAGGACTTAACCCTACTGCAAGGCATACAGTATCTGCTTCCAGGATTTCCTCTGTTCCGGGAATTGGATTAAATTTCTCATCTAGTTGCACGATTTCCACCGCTTCTACCTCAGTGGTGCCTATGACACGCTTTATAGTATGGCTTACTTTGATCGGCACCCCGGCTCGGCGGATTTTAGCAGCGTGGACGCCGTAGCCGCCAATTGACGGCGCAGCTTCCACTAGCGCCAGAACCTGTGCTCCGGCCTGGAGTAGCTGATAGGACACTATTAGCCCCACATTGCCAGAACCTACCATTACCACCTTTTCCCCCGGTAGAACTCGATGGACATTGATCATAGTCTGTGCACATCCTGCACCCATTACTCCGGGAAGGGTGCTGCCCGGGAAAGCAATGGCATTTTCCATTCCACCTGCAGCTAAAATCACCTTTTCTGCAATAATTGCTTCTTCTTTGCCTTCTCGTACATAACTTACTAAAAGACCGTCCTCCTCCTTGTATATACCGTAAACCGGCGAGTCTAACAGCACTTCAACTCCCAGTTCTTTTGTCTCTTCCAATAGTTGAATGCCAATATTGTAACCCCTAACACCTGCACGGTGCTCTCTAGATCCAAAGAACTTGTGAATCTGTTTAAATAGCTGCCCTCCGGGTTTACTATTTTCATCTATCAGAACTACCTGCCCACCTGCTTTGGCAATTTCAATAGCAGCAGCAAGACCTGCTGGCCCAGCACCTATTACTACACTCTGAACTTTCCTTTTCATTTTGCATCAACCCAACTTCCTAAACCATTTTGCGTTTCCACCATCATATTTGGCTTCACAGGTGTAACGCAGGTTCTTACATTTGGTACTCCATCTACGGTCATGACGCAATCTGTGCAGCGGCCAATGCCACAGAAAATTCCTCTGGGCCGCCCTTTTTTAGCCGTCTTTCGGCACACTCTAATACCTGCTGCAAGTAGCGCAGCAGCAATGGGCTCGCCGCTTTTTGCCGGTATGGGCTTACCATCTACGTAGATTGTAATATCAGGCTCATCGATGGCAGGTAAGAATGGGTGATTAACGACGCGCATTTACTCTTCCTCCTTTATCATGGAGTTAATGGGCATTGGTCTTACGGGGTTTCTATAGTGCGCTGGTTTCACATCAGCAGGCGACTGTCCAGTGCTTTTTGCCAAAATGTTCATTACCAGTCTAGAACAGCCCTTCCCCTGGCACAACCCCATTCCAGCTCTCGTCCATCGCTTTAACTCATTCATAGTAACTGCACCATCGGCAATGGCTTTTTGCAGCTCTTCCTGAGTTACTTCTTCACACCTGCAAACAAAAACTTCATCCATAAATTACTCCTCCCTGTCAGCTTTAAAGTAAACTTATACTGTCAATCTTGCCGGAGATAACTCCGTTAAGTCGTAAGGCAGTTTTTTACCAAGTATCATACTGCTAATGGCATAGCCGGTAATAGGAGCCAGGGCAATACCGTCTCCTTCGTGGCCGGCTGCAATATATAAGCCTGGCTTAGACGGCACTGGGCCAATAAATGGTTTTCCATCTCCGGATGCAGGTCTAAAGCCTGAAAAGGTGCGTATGATATTTACCTTTCTTAAAACCGGGAAGAACCTGGTAGCTTCCTTTAAGATAAGCTTTAGCGCTGTTCTGGTTACCCCTTTATCAAAACCTACAAACTCTCGGGTTCCACCTAGGAAATAATTTGCAGAAGATGCTTGAGACATGGACAGACCAATTCCCAGTTCATTTAAAACGGGTTCTCGCTCTTTAGCAAAATCCGGGTTCAATTTCATCACTATATAGTCTGCACTCCAGAAGTTGGTCTTTCCAAGGCGCGGCATAGCTTCAGTTACGGCAATCTGACCGCGCTTTGGTTTGATTGGGAGCTCAATCCCGACTAGTTTTCCCAAGGATGCCGCCCATGCCCCTGCGGCATTTATTACAAAACTTGTCTCGTAAATTTCGCCTCTTTCAGTTGTGACTTTCCAATGATAAGGCGCAACAAGCTCCATATCTACAACCGGCGAAAACCTCATTACCTTAAGACCTCTGGCCGTTGCTTCTCTCAGCATCCCTCGCATTACCATCATGGGATTTACTTGTGAGTCCAGGGGGCTGTAAGTTGAAGCTAGTATATGAGGACTTACCATAGGGCAACGCTTTCTCACTTCCCCTTGATCTAAAAGATCAACTTCTAATCCTAAGGCTTTCTGCTGGCGCACGAACTCTTCCATGAGAGATAGCTGGGATTGGGATTCGATGAGGACCATCCCGCCTCGGCTTTCAAACTCAATATCCACCGGAAGTTCCTGCGCAAGTTTTTTATACATTTCAAGGCTTTCCATGGCTAGGGTAAGCAATATCCCCGGCCTTTTGGACTGAAGAAGGATCATGTCATCGCAGGAGGTGGAAGCACCTTCTCCTATTTCACCTTTTTCTAAAAGCAGAACTTTTTTGCCTTCTAAAGTTAGATAATAGGCACAGGAGATACCAATGATTCCACCGCCTACCACCACTGCATCAAACTTGCTGCTCATACTATCTCCTCTCTCTTTAAGAATTAAAATTAGTAACAAAATCATGTCTTGGCACTTTTGGCTATATTAATTAGTATTGCTTATGATTATATGTAAAGGAATAGGAAGCCCAATATCAATAAGCATAAGCACATAGGCAAGTTATAAATCATTGCTTTCAGCGGATCAACTTTAGTGCCCAAGATACCTCCAACTAAGCCGCAGACTACAAATGTTGTCAGGTCCGCAGGAGGCATACCTTGGCCAGATGCCGCTATATGGGAACCTGCTACAGCGACGTGGACCGGGTCTAAGCCCATCTTTACTAAAGCTGGACCAAAGAAGGAAAAAATGGAGTTTTGGGCCGTAGACTGGGAACCTGTGAGCATTCCAATCAGAGCAAGGGCTATACTGCCTCCTATCTTTAATAAATGTTCATTTAAGCCCATGGCAAAGTTTTGCACTGCTTCTATTTGGCCTGCAGTATAAAATGCACCTAACATTAATCCTGCAGAACTCTGAACGAAGATACTGTTTTTTACATTTTTAAGGCCACGCTTTATAACTCCTGCGGCGTCTTCCCTAACTACCGGATAGCAGAAGCTGATAATGGTAACCACTATAATTGTCGCTACAATCAGATTGGTCAGGCCTTTGAGAATAGGAATATTGACCAAGAAGGTAAGTATAGGGCCGAAAGCCATAGTAATAAGGTCTATTTTTAAAGCTAAGCGCAGCAATATAACTACAACCAAAACTGTTAGTGGAACCAGCACTGGCCAATTTTTCTTCAGAATTTCGCCAACGGTCTCTTTCGGCATCAGTTCTTCGGGCAGTGATTTAATTTTTATGAAGCAATAAGCTGCATAAAGACAGCATATAATAGCTGTGATTCCTACTGTGATATAACCGATTTGGGTAACAGGTTCCGGATCTACCCCAACAAGAGATGAAGACAGGAAAATGGCTTGGGTTACCGGCGGCATGATGGAGCCGATACTTGCACCCATAACTATGGTTGCAGCAATCTGCTCAGGATTTAAGCCCATTTCCGCCAGGGATTTTATGCACAAAACGCCTATTACGGTTGAAGCCGCAGCAGCATCGCCTAGAAGTGACCCCGCTACGATCAGTGCAAGGAGAATGCAGATTATAAGACCTTTTGGCGAGTGCCCAAACAAGCCGCGAAATACGTTAATGACGGTATTCATAGTACCCATTTTTACCTGGGTTTCGGCATAGATGCTGCCAAAAACAGTCAGCGCCATTACCCACGCAATCCTGTCAATACCGCTTATCCATGCCTTAAGCCACTCTAAGGGACTATATATTCCTCCCATCAATAGCGACAAAAAACCAGTGATAAGTAGACCTGCAGTGATGTTTCCACCAATATAGGGAATTTTCTTAATCAGTATAATAGCCAGCAGCACGCAAAATGGTACTATGACGATTATCATTTTATTCCTCCTTTTGTTGTATTAAGTGCCAAGACATGAAATTTGGCTTTTGTCATAGAAATAAAGCAAATTTGATGCCATGTATTTTCTTTAGAATCGTATAAACTGTCTTAAGCTTATCATGTAAAGAAATATTTGAAATTCCCACAAAGCATGTTATACTATAATTGTTTTCAGAATCTGAAATAACGATAGGGAGAGATTTTTTGTGTCGATAAAGCAATCCGCTAAAAGACAGGCTTTTTCTCATATTTCAATTTTTGAAACAACATATTTCAGCTTTTGAAATGGGAATGATTGGATATGGCAAAGATTAAGCTAGCTTTTATGGTCTCATTGGAAAAATATAAAGACAAGTTTCTCGACATGCGATCTATAGAAGAATTAGAGCTCACTTCTATTTACAGTCCTCAGAGTAATTCTGAAAGCTTCATTATCTCTGACCAGCTTCAGCTACCCGTCTTTTCAGATTTAGATATTTTTTTGAGGAAACTATCCTGCGATGTATTGGTAGATACCCTAGGCATTCCTGGGATTAAAGAGAGATTAGATGAACACGGAAAAAGCCACATCATCATAATCACTAAAGAACAGTCTGTTTTTTTTGATATCTTGGTAAAACGTCTTGCGGAAGCCATAAAGACGGTAAAACGATCTGAAGCTATTATGGAAGCAGTCCAAGAAGGAATTCAGGTAGTAGACGCTAAAGGTACTATAGTCTACGCAAACTCTTCCTTTGTGCGCATCACGGGGGTTCCTCTTGAAGAGCGTATCGGCAAAAACATCTTCGATGTATCTCCCAACGGCAGCTTAGCGGAAGTCTTGCGAAAAGAGAGGGCAGTATTTGGAAATACCCATGTAACTCGCGGCGTTCCCATTATAGCCAATGCTTCTCCCATCATAATAGATGGAAAGCTGGAGGGCGCCGTAACGGTATTTAGCGATGTGTCTTCAGTGGAGAAAATGGCCAAAATAATTCAGCAAGGCAGAGAAGAAATAGCGTCTCTAAAGGACGCAATCCATCAAATGAATCCCGCCAAATATTCCCTGTCAGATCTCATCGGCAATAGTCCAAACTTCGTTAGGTGCTTGGACCTTGCTAAGCGTGCAGGGGAAACTCAGTCTACTGTGCTAATCACCGGTGAGAGTGGTACGGGAAAGGAACTTTTCGCCCATGGAATTCATCGCTATGGAGATAGATCTCAAGGGCCATTTATAAAGGTAAATTGTCCTGCCATACCCCAAACCCTTATGGAAAGCGAACTTTTTGGTCATGAAAAAGGTGCCTTCACCGGAGCCGACAAGCAAAAAATAGGGAAATTTGAACTTGCCAATGGAGGCACCATATTTTTAGATGAAATTGGGGATATGGATTTAACTTTGCAGGCAAAACTACTGCGAGTAATCCAGGAGCGCGAGTTTGAACGAATTGGAGGTAATCGCCCTATTCGGGTAAACGTCAGAATCATCGCTGCCACCAATCAGGATCTGCCTAAGCTCATCCAGGAGGGGCTTTTCCGCAAAGACTTATTCTATCGCCTGAATGTCATACACATTCACATTCCTCCGCTGAGGGAGCGGCCCGATGATATTCCTCTGCTTGTAGAACATATGATAAATAAGTTTTATCACATCCATCGAAAAGCAGGCACTCATCCATACGTTCCTCCACGTATAGAGTCTGCTGCTTTAAATGAGCTATGTTCTTATTCCTGGCCCGGCAACGTTAGAGAGCTGGAAAACCTTATAGAAAAATTAATGATCTTGCATAAAGGCCCTACCATTACTCGTGAAGATATCATTGCAGCTCTTTACGATGAACCTAACCTTCCAGTGCATCTAGACCAGGGTTTAACTTTAAAGGAAATGGAAAAGCGCATGATACTTGCTGCTTTAGAACGGCACGGAGAGAGCCTTGCCGGCAAAAAAGCTGCAGCGGCAGAGCTTGGCATCTCTCTTACTAGCCTCTATGATAAGTTAAAAAAATACAGGAAATAAACTCCTCTCAGAGATATAAAAATCGCTTCCAAGAAAAACTTGGAAGCGATTTTTATCTTCAAGGGATGCTCTCACTGCACGTTTCGTTTACATACAAAGATCTGCCTGACATGTGATATACCCATCTTTGTAGACGGTATGCTGACGTGAATCTTAAACATTGCAGTTAAGGTTGAATAAGATAATCTTCTGTTGTCTCAGTTTTCGATATATGGAAATACTCTTCAAATATAGCCCTAGCCACTGGCCCACCTGTGGTACCTCCGGAGCCGGCCTGCTCTATGAAAACTACTACAGCAATTTCAGGGTCTTCGTAAGGAGCAAAAGCTACGAACCATCCGTGAGGATCCTTTGAAACATTCCATTCGGCAGTTCCGGTTTTGCCCGCGACAGCAATGGGAAAGTCTGCAAAGACTCCATAGGCGGTGCCGCCGGGC
>ERZ773359.6564-NODE-6564-length-10164-cov-4.488080_pt1 | contig 10164 bp, 7 predicted proteins | sample MGYA00374955_ERZ773359 | MGnify/ENA primary metagenome ERZ773359 (study PRJEB29098, sample SAMN04486028) | biogas fermenter metagenome | study: EMG produced TPA metagenomics assembly of the Biogas fermentation microbial communities from Germany - Plant 4 DNA1...
ATGGTAGGGACGGCTGTTGATTGTCAAATCACCGGGTCGGGCCGCATTGATATAACGGAACTCCCACGGGTCAATGCCCGCTTTTTCCGCCAGCATATCAATCAGTGCTTCCGTGGTGGTGTAGATCTGCGGAGCACCGAAGCCACGGTAGGCAATGTTGAAGGCATGGTTGGTGGCACCGCCGCGGGCAAGCGCCCTGATCTTGGGAATGTTGTAGCCGTGGAAACCGACGGAAACCAGGTTGTTGAAGATCTTGGAAGCTACAACGCCATAGGCGCCGTGGTCCAAAGCCACATCATACTCGGCGGCAATGATCTTACCGTTTTCATCGCAGGCAATTCGGCCGTTGGCAAAGGTGGCCGACCGCTTGCCGCTTATATGGTTGAATTCCTCATAGCTCAAGGTGAGGGTAACGGGCATGTTCAGGTTCTGGACGGCAGTAACTGCCAGCGCATAAGTCTGCGCACCGACTGAATAGCCGAAGGAGCCGCCCACGGTGTTCAGGATCATGCGGATGTTTTCCTTGGGAATGCCGCAGGCGTTGGAAACGGCCTCGATGCCCTCTGTTATGGCCTGTGATTTGCAGAGGATGGTCATCATGCCGTCTTCGCCGATATAAGCCTGGACGACATCCGGTTCAAGGGGCAGGTGGGGCTCATGCTGCGAATGGAAGCTGCCTTCCACCACATATGCCGCATTGTCGAAGTCTTCATCGCTGACTTCGCCCTTGAAAAGGGGCTGCTTCAAATAATAGTTGGGCAGGTTTTCATGGAGCTGGATGGCATTCGGCATAACTGCTTCGGGGAAGGTCATGTATGCCGGCAATATTTCAAGATGCTGCTTGACTTTCTTGGCCGCCTCGCGGGCATGCTCTTCCGTATCGGCAGCAACCAGGGCGACCACATCGCCGCGGCGGTTGATTTTCTTGCCGGCGATAACCGGGAATTCGGTAATGCCGCTGCCCATCCGGCGTGGGGTAACGGCCGGCGCATCAAGGTTGTTGGTACCCTTAACGTCCTTGGCGGTCATTACTTTATAAACGCCAGGCATTTTCTCCGCTTCTGACACGTCAATCTCGATAATCCTGGCGTGAGGTACTTCAGAAATAACCACCGCCAGGTGCGCCACGCCTTCGGGCAGTTTGTGCTTGACATCATCGCCGTAGTCGGCAAGACCGCACACCTTGGCCAGGGCGCTCGGCCGCGGGTAGCGGGAACCGTAAATGCCCTTTTCTTCCTCAAACTTATAGGTAATGTCTTCCATGGTTGCTTCACCGCGCATTACTTTGGCGGCGGCCATTACGGCATCGACAATAGGCTTGTACCCGGTGCAGCGGCAGATATTCCTGTGCTTGGCAAACCACTCGCGCACTTCCTCGCGGGTGGGGTTCGGGTTTTCAGACAGTAGCCCGTATGCAGAAATAATAAAGCCCGGAGAACAGAAGCCGCACTGGACAGCACCGTATGTAATCCAAGCCTGCGGCAGGGGATGCAGGTGCTGAGGCGTGCCAATGCCCTCAATGGTGAGGACCTTGCTGTATTCCGGGACATCCTTCATTCTTTTCGTGCAGGAGCGGACTACTTTGCCGTCAAGCAGGACAGAGCAGGCCCCGCAGACACCGGTACCGCAGCCGACCTTGACGCCCGTCAGGCCCATCCTGCGCAGGACTTTTGCCAGCGAGTCCTTTTCCGGGTTGTAAACGACAGCCCTGTCAACGCCGTTGATGTTTAAAACCTTCCTGTCCAGTCTCAACTATACCACCCTTTCTCTTTTACGTTCTCCTGAATAGCAAGTATTGTCAGTCAAGTCAATTATAAGGATAAAACTACTTGTATGTCAATACAAGCAGGATGCTGGATCGTCCGCAGCCACCCGTCGTCAAATTGCCCGCAGGCGGCTGCGGTAAAGTAAGCAGTTTAAATTATTTGTCTTCAAGCTCTTCTTCCAGTTCGGCAATCCTTCCTTCAGCCAGTTCCTTGCTGATATAAACCTGTCCGCACTCCGGGCAGGAAGGCACATCATGAGAGAAGGTATGGCCGAGGTAAGTGAATATCACCTTTTGCGGCACCAGTTCTTTTTGGCATTTCCCGCATTTCCATTTTCTTTCCTTGTCGGTCACGGCAATTATTCCTCCTCCCTGATGCGGATGCGGTGATAGTAAGCGCTGTGAACCTGATACGTCTTGGGTTTCACTTCCCGGTACTGCACCCAGTATGTGATAACAGGTTTTGCCATGCTGGCCAGGCACATGCCGTCGTTTTCATCAACAAATTTCCTCCCGCTCGTTTCCGCCAGCCAGATGGCTTCTTTCAGGTCTCCTGCTGAGATAAGCTTTTGCTCCATTTCCTTTTGCGTCTCATCATCAATCAGCAGAACAAGATCGTCCCAGGCATGTTTTTCAGGCGCAAAATCCTTGCCCTCTATACCGGCCATCAGTTTCTTTTTCACCTCCAGGCTGTTGTCCCGCTTTTCTGCCAAAGTGGGCAGCTTGTCGCTATTCCCTGTGGCAAAAGCCATATCCAGAATATGGACAGCTTCTTTCCCCCGGAGCGAGAAAACCTCCCGGCAGTTGACACAATAGACGATATACGGTTTCTCGCTTGCCGCTGTCCGGTTGTGCGCGATTTCTTCAAACAGCGAGGGATTGGCTACGCGTATATGCCCGCCGTGACCGCAGCAGCGGTTTTTTTCTTTTAATTCTTCCACGGCAACGCCGGCTTTCTCCGCCAGCTTGCGGACGCCTTGCATCATTTTTGCATCGCCCCTGGCGTTGCAGGGATCAAAGACAGCCGCTTCCGCAAAAGGCCGGGCAGGTATTATGCTTTCATCCTCAGCCAGCAGTTCATACAGGGAAATCCTCCTGATTTCAGGCAGAAACTGCGCAAACAGGCTTTCACAGGTAGCGCAGGCAAAGATAAAAACAGGCTTGCCCAGCTTTTCCCATCCCTGCCTTATTCTTTGCAGGTTGTCCGCCATGCGCTTGTCATCACCCGCCCAGTAGGCAGGTGCGCCGCAGCAGGCAAGCATCACACCGCAGGAGTACTTTTGCTCCAGGTAGGCATAAGTTTTCAGCACATATTCCGGATTTGACGCACCCAGCTGGCAGCCGGGGAAAAAGACGTATTCACAGCTATCTTTCCCTCTGGGAGCGGCAGTATAAGAGGCTTCGGAGGTGGCAAAATCCATTTCCCGCAGCCAAAAATCATGCAGGGCGGCCGGGTGAACCCCGTCATTCATCCGCACGCGCCGCGACAATTGTAAAAGCGAGCCAATGTCCACATTTTCCGGGCAGATTGATTTGCAGTAGCCGCAAATATTGCAGGAATAGGCCTGCCTTGTCAGCGACCGGGTGGAAAAGGGCGGGTTGTTCTGGGTGTCGGCAAAGACTTCCACGGCAATCATTTTGGGAGTTTTCTTGAAGCGTTTCAGCATTTCGCAGGCCGCCATGCACTTGTCGCAGTCACATTGAAGGCAGCGCGCCGCTTCCTGTTTTGCTTCCTCTTCAGTATAGCCGTCCGGGGAAGAGGCAACCACCAGCGGCTTGGATACAGCGCCTTCATGGTCCAGATAGCGCCCGCAGCATTCTTTGCCGTAATACATGTCAGGCGTAAGGGCGGCCTTGCCCGTCTGGAGGTAACCTTCAATAATTTTGGATGCAGCAATGCCCTGGGCAATGCTTTCCATTAGCGAAGCCCCGGTCAGCATACCGCCCAAAAACACCTTGTTTTCTGCGGTACTAAACAGTTCGGCATTCCAGCTGTCCAGAAGGCCGAACGCTTCCCCGTCCGCACCCGTGGCAACATACACTGCATCATACTCGGCAAGTTCTTCCAGGGAAGTTATCTCGGCATTAAAGCGGAAATCGACCTTTACAGCGGAGAACTGCAGTTTAATCTCCTCGTCAAATTCGGCAAAACGGGCATGGCTGCGCAGCACGCCCCCCCAGGTGTCTTCTTTTTCAAAGACAGTTACATTAAATTTCTTTTGGGCCAGGTTCAGGGCGCAGGAGAGGCCGGCTATACCGGCGCCAACGACAGCAATGCGTTCCTTTTTCGGCGGAATGGCGTAGGACTGGGGTTTTTTGTTTTTAACATAACGTACGCAGGCTGCTTCCACATCACGCATTGCTATTGCCTCGTCACCAAGTAGCGTGCGCTGGCAGCGCGTCCGGCAAGGCTGCTCGCAAAGCACGCTGACAATATAAGGAAAGACGGTTGCTTCACGCAGCTGCTTGTATGCCCGGGACCATTTGCCTTCAGCCGCTCTTGCCATAAAAGAACGAATATCCAGGTGGAAAGGACAGACATAAGAGCAGGAAGCAGGCTCCCCGTGGAAGCATTTTTCCGTATATGCCGTTGCTTCTTCAAGCTTCACTTTTTATCATTCCTTTCCGCTTTTGTTGGACAGGAGCTATTTTCGTAAATACTTTTATCTTTATTTTCATTATACATGAGAATCGGCTGTAAAGACAGAGCAAAATCTTTACTCCCTGCCTTTCCTCCGCCGGCAGCGGAATTAGTATTTGAAATGAAAAACTGCGGGTTCAACCGCAGCTTTGAGGCGTCACAACCGCACTGTTCAGGAATTGGTCGCGCCCGCGCTCTTTAAAATTTTTTTCATTCCTGAAGTTGTCTTTACTGTACCGTCAAGCATAACCCAGAGGGCTTCCACACCGGGCAGACTTTCGGCCAAAGCCAGTGCTTCCTCGTAAGGCATCAAAAAGAGCGCCGTTGAAAGAAAGTCGGCCACTCCCGAATCTTCCGTCACCACTGTCACTGCATGATAGTAGGTGCCGGGCATCAGTGTCTCCGGGTCAATTAAATGGTGGTATTTTTCCCCGTCAACAACATAATAGCGCTGGTAGTCGCCGCTGCTGACGACAGATGCATCCTCCACATATACGACATCAAGCACGCCTTGGTCGGAGACAAGAGAACTGCCGGGGTCCTGGATACCGATATTCCAGCGTTTCCTTTTGCCGTCCAGCGGCCTGCCGATGGTCCGGATATTGCCGCCGGCGCTGATCACGCCGGATGTCAGGCCTTTTGCCTGTAGTTCCCGGGCCACAAGTTCAGTTGCATAGCCTTTGGCCACCGCCCCCACATCCAGGCTCATTTCCGGGTCGGCAAGATAAACTGTATTTTGTTCGTCATCAATGATAAGCTGGGAAATATCGGTATGCGCCGCTGCTTTTTCCAGCAATTCCCGGGGTGGGAGCTTGGCGTTTTCCGGGAAATCTATTCCTTCCGTCCTGTAGTCATGCCAGATTTTAAGCACGGAGCCCATGGCGATATTTGTCTGTTTTACAGTTTGCTGCCACTCCTTGGCAAAAAGAAGCAAATCAATAATTTCCCGGTCCACTTTCACCGGCTCTTTGCCGGCATTGTCATTAATGGTTTTGATATTGTTAATGCCGTCATAATTGTTATATATGTCATAAAGCCTGTGCAATTCCAGAAAACGCTGCGAGGCATAGTCAAAATAGCGTTCAAACTCTTCCTCCGACTCCGTGTAAGCCACTATCTGAATCATGGTGTCGAAGGCATTAAAGAATGTATCCGTGTACTTGTTGTACTTGTTTTTTTGCATGCAGCCGCCTAAAAGCGGCAGGCAGAAGGCAATACATAAAAATATTGCTGTTATTTTTCTTCTCACAGGCATCACCTTTTCTATTATAGCAAATACTTATTGTCAATAATATTAGTTATTTCTAGAAAACAGCCCCAAAAAGCACTCCCCCGCCATGCGGGGGAGTCAGCCTTGCTCATTTTGATATATAACCATTATACTTATTTTGCTTTTTGCGAGGCTTCGGCTACAACAGCCAGGTATTCGCTGACATTAATGGTGACGCTTGATGTCAGTTCCGGCACATCGGGAACTGCGGGATGAGATTCGTCGCGCTCTTTGGTTTTCATGCCGGTGATTTCTGATACTGTTTTGCCGACCATCCATTTTTGCAGTTCGGCAATTTGCTCATACCACTCTTTGCCGATGGTGGAAACTTTCTTCATGCCATACTCGTCGCCTTTTTCCACCTTGGTCTTCAGGGGAGCAGTTTTATCGGAAGTGACTTTACCGTCTTTGTCAAAGTTCACAACTATTTGTGCGGTGTCAATAATGACGCCGGCCACTTTGCCGTCCGCAGTAAAAGCAGTGGCGGCGATTGTGGTGTCAACCTGGGCTGCGGGCAGCACTTCCGGGTTGTCTCCTTCGGCAGGAGCATAGTCTTTCGATTTGGCAATGGAGATTTCCTGGCCAAGACCCAGCTTGTCAGCATTTTCAACGTCAACCGCGTTGTTCCAGGCTTTTTCTACCGCTGCAATGTAATCTTCCACACTGATGGTGACCAGTGAGGTCAGCTCTGGTACGTCGGGAACCGCCGGATGCGATTCGTCGCGTTCTTTCGTTTTTAAAGCCTTGACTTCCGCAACAGTTTTGCCGACCATCCATTTTTCCAGTTCATCAATCTGTTCATACCATTCTTTGCCGATAGAGGAGGCCTTCTTCATGCCATACTCTTCGCCTTTTTCCACCTTTGTCTTCAGGACTTCGTCCCTGTTTGTAACTTTCATCTCAGCATCGAATTTAACTACTGTCTGGGCGTTGTCAATATCAACCTTGAGAATTTTACCGTCAGCATCAAAAAGCACAGCCGCCATTGCTGTGTCAACCTGGCCGGCAGCCAGCACTTCAGGTTGATCTCCTTCTGCCGGGACATAATCTTTCGATTTGGCGATAGAGTTGACTATACCAAGCCCCAGCTTCCCTGCAGCTGTAGCAGGCGGTGCAGCATCATTATTGTTGTTCCCGGAATTATTGGCATTGCCGGGATTTTTTGTGTCTGTTTTGGTGCCGCCGCAACCAACAAACAACACGGCCGCCAGTGACAGCGCCAAAACTACTGCCAATAATTTTTTACTTTTCATTTTAACCCCTCCTGTTTCTGATTAAGGCAAGTTCTTCAGCCTTGTTCATGATATCATATTCACTTATACCATGACAATACCTATATCCTTACAGAAGGATTAAAATTGCCATACTGACTGCTTGTCCGAGACATTAACTGCCTATTGCTTGATATTTCATTTCCTTATATCAGGATGCGAAAATCTTCACGAGCCGTACAAAAAAATCAAGTCAATTGCTGGGACAGCGACTGGATTTGACTGCCAATTACTTGAAATTCCTTAAGCTTTTTCCTGCACAGGAGCAGTTCCCTGTTGAGCAAAGCAAACTCTTTTTCCAGTTCACCCGGTGTTGTCAAATAAACAATATCGCCTTCCAGGAGCACGCCGTCAGCCAGATGGGGGTTCAGCAGCATTAATTCAGCCACTGTTAGCTTATATCTTTCTGCCACTGTCTGCAGCGTTTCACCTGCTGCGGCAAGATGTTTCCCGGTTTTTGCCGCCGGATCTTTTCCCACCGTTCCTTTCCTCTGCAGGCCATACAGTTCAACAAAGCCCTGGACAGTCGCACTTGTCAACTCGTTCAAAAAACTCCCCTGCTTCAGCAGGCCGGCATCGCCGGGATTGGAAATAAAACCCTGCTCCACCAGAATTGCCGGCATGACCGTATCACGCAGTTCGGCAAAATCGGCGCGTTTCATGCCCCTGTCCCTGCTGCCCCACCTGACCCAGACCGCCGCCTGGCGCGGATGGAGAATATTCTGCGCGCGAATGCTTCCTGCCGAGGGAGAGGTATAGATATAACTCTCATAGCCAAAAGCCCTGCTGTCAGAAAAACCATTGACATGACTGGAGTAATAAAGGTCCGCACCCCAGCGGTTTGCTTCACTGATGCTTGCCGACAGGCTGACAGTGGCATCTCCGGTGCGGGCCAGCTTCAGTTCCGCCTCGTATTCCGAGAGCGCGGCGGCCAGCGCCAGGACATGTTTCAATGTCTCCTGTTTCTCCACCAGGCCGTTGCCGGTTGTACCCGGCGACGTACCGCCGTGCCCCGCCCGCAAATAAATTTTAGGCATCTTCCTTCATCCCCGCCTTGCAGTTTTTACATAAAAACTCACCTTCGGAAAGCAGCAATTCCCTGAGGCGTTCTTCTTCCGAGGCAAAGATAACCCGCCGCAGGCAGCGGGCACATTCTTCGGATACCCTGCGCATCTGTGCAGCCTCCCTTATAACATTAATGCTGCCATATCATATGCAAAAACAATCAGTTATGTTTTTGCCACGCACTAAAATAAAAAAAGACAGCAGCAAAGTGCTGTCCTGTAAGGCTTTGTATGGTGTCGGAGACGGGACTTGAACCCGTACGGTTGCCCACACGCCCCTCAAACGTGCGCGTCTGCCAGTTCCGCCACTCCGACACGTTAAGTTTTATGGAGAGTCCGTATGTTACTATAACACAGCCGGGCTAAAATTGCAAGTCAGTTTGTGACACGGTCAACTTGCAAAAGAAGCTATTTTGAGGATAAGAGGAACGGCGCATGCTCAGCAGGCATTAAATGATGAAATTTTATCCGGCGCCACCGGGTTTAGGAGAAAGGCGCGCAACAGCCTGACGGCGCTGTCCATGTCGTTCAGGTCAACTGTTTCCACAGGCGTGTGCACATTACGGCACGGTACAGAGATTGCGCCGGAAGGTATTCCCTCGCGGGTCAGGTGGATGGCACCCGCGTCTGTTCCGCCTCTTGTGAGGACTTCAAACTGATGAGGGATGTTTTCTTTTTCCGCCAGTTCCGTCAAGCGGTTTTTAATGAGCGGGTGGCAAATGATGGACGTGTCTTTGACCTTTATGGCTACGCCCTTCCCCAGGGCAACGTTGTTGGTGGCGGCCTCCGGCGTATCTCCGACCAGGGTTACGTCCACTGCCAGGCCGAGATCGGGGTTGAAACGGTAGCCAGAGACTTTTGCGCCGCGCAGGCCCACTTCCTCCTGGGCGGTAAAAACGGCATAGATCTCGTGCTCCGTAGTCGGCAGTTCACGCAGGGCGGCAATCAGTACAGCACAGCCTGCCCGGTTGTCCATGGCCTTGCCGGTCATGCGTGAGCCCATCAGGGCAGTCTTGCGGTCGTAAGTGGCGATATCGCCGATTTTCACCAGCTGCTCCGCTTCTTTTTTGCCGGTGGCGCCGATATCAATGTAGAGTTTGTCAAGGGTAAGTTTTTTGATATCGTCCAGTTTTTCCACACCGATTGTGCCGGTGATGCCGTTGGCAAAGACAACCCGCTGTCCCAACAGGATAAAAGGTGACACTCCGCCCACATTGCTGAAACGGAGAAAGCCTTTATCATCAATGTAAGTAACTATCACGCCTATTTCATCCATGTGCGCCGCCACCATGATTTTTGTGCCCGACCCTTTTTTTACGGCACAAAGATTGCCCATTTTGTCCGTGAAAATGTCATCAACATGGCCCTCAAGCTCCTGCCTGATGACAGCGGCGATCTGTTCCTCCCTGCCTGACGGTCCGTAGGTTTCACTCAGCTTTTTCAGCAGTTCTTTCAAGAGGCAGTCCTCCTTCAGCTATGGCCCAAAGCAATCCTTTGGCCAGCTTTATTGTATGATGAAAATCATCCAGATTCAAAACAGACACCGGGGAATGAATGTAACGGCAGGGCAGTGCCAGTACTGCGCTTGGAATACCGTCATGGGCCTGGGAAATGGCACCTGCATCCGTTCCGGCCGTTGTCAGGCGGCGGAACTGGTATGGGATGCCCAGGCTTTCTGCCGTTCTGACAATAAAGTCCACCATTTTTTGTGCAGCAATAAAGGAAGAATCCATCAGCGAGATGGCCGGTCCGCCCCCCAGCCTGGTTACAAAGCCTGTGTCCGTGATGCCGGCCACATCGTAAGCCGAGGTTCCTTCCAGGACGATGCCAACATCGGGATAAACATTATAAGCCGCCACGGTTGCCCCTCGCAGGCCGATTTCTTCCTGCACGGTAAAAACGGCAGTCAGCTCCAGGTCAAAATCTTCCTTGCAGAGTTCAGCCAGGACAGCGCAACCCGCCCGGTCATCAAACGCTTTCCCCAGCAGGCAGTTTGTTCCCAGTTCCCTTGTCTGTTGGGAAAAAGCCACATAGTCACCAATGCGCACCAGTTTCTCCGCTTCTTCCCTGCTGCACACACCAATATCTATATACAGGTTGTTAATTTCCAGCGTTTTTTTCCGCTCGGCAGGCTTCTGCAGGTGAACAGGCTT
>ERZ773359.6569-NODE-6569-length-10155-cov-5.210990_pt1 | contig 10155 bp, 7 predicted proteins | sample MGYA00374955_ERZ773359 | MGnify/ENA primary metagenome ERZ773359 (study PRJEB29098, sample SAMN04486028) | biogas fermenter metagenome | study: EMG produced TPA metagenomics assembly of the Biogas fermentation microbial communities from Germany - Plant 4 DNA1...
ACGTCCATAGCAGTTGTTGGCTCGTCGGCAATGAGCAGTTTGGGGTTGCAGGATAAAGCCATGGCGATCATGACCCTCTGGCGCATACCGCCGCTCATCTGGTGAGGATAGTCATCCACCCGCTTCTCCGGTGAGGGGATACCCACCAGCCGCAGCATCTCAATGGCCTTTTCCCGTGCCTCAGCCTTGCTGGCGCCTTGATGCAGCATGATCGCTTCCATGATCTGATTACCCACAGTAAACACCGGGTTCAACGAGGTCATGGGTTCCTGGAAAATCATGGAGATTTCGTTGCCCCGGATATGGCGCATCTCTGCTTCGGACAGTTTGAGCAGATCCCTGCCTTCAAACTCTATGACACCGCCCTCAATTTTCCCCGGCGGCTGGGGGATGAGACCCATAATTGTCAGGGAGGTCACGCTCTTTCCACAGCCCGATTCACCGACGATGCCCAGGGTTCCCCCTTTTTTCAGCTCGAAGCTGACGCCATCGACGGCTGGAACAACTCCATCATCTGTATAGAAATAGGTCTTGAGGTCCCTGACTGATAAAAGTGTTTCCGACATAACACCCTCCCTTTCTTTGTTCCCATCTCAGCCCGGGCCGTCCTAGCGAGATGGGCCGCACAGGAAGTCGCCATAATACTGTTCTGTGATTCTCCACTCCTGGCAAATTTCCTGCAAAAAAAGGTTTGGAAAAATGGGATAGATTTGGCGCCAAACCTCGTTCTTCAGCCCATCCTTCCTACAGCACCCGCGCCAGACGAGGACTGGGCAGTAATCCTGGGATGCGCCCCCGCTTGCTGGTGGCTTGGCCATCCACAATCTTCAGATCCATAGTCATGTCAATGGCCGGAGCACCAGAGATGTAGCTGCCCACCCCAAAAGCATCGGCCCCTGCCGCCGCCAACAGTTTGATCCGCTCAGGGTCAAGTCCGCCCGAGACGAATACTTTGATGTGGTTGTAGCCCGCCAGATCCAACCTCGCCCGCAGTTCTTGGATCAGGCCCGGAGTCACTCCGCCTCGTTCACTGGGCGTGTCCAGGCGCACCGATTGCAGACCTGTTTCCGGGCAGGCAGCTAGGCGCAGGCTCTCTTCCACCTCGTCCTTAAAGGTATCAACCAGCATGGACCTGGGAGATTCAGGCGGCATAAACCGGTGGTACGCCTTGGCCGCCTCCAGGGTATCGCCCACGATCAGAAACAGGGCATGGGGCACAGTGCCTGAAGGCTCCAAGCCTGCCAGCTTGGCCCCTAGGATGCAGGAGGCACCATCTGCTCCCCCTACCACAGCTGCCCTTTCCATAACGGGAGCCACCGCTGGATGCACGTGGCGCGCGCCGAAGCACAACACGGGCTTGCCTCCCGCCGCTTCCTTGGCCGTACGGGCCGCTGTAGCCCAGCCGCTGGAACTGGCCAGAATACCCAGGATAGCCGTTTCATAGAGGCCAAACAGGCTGTACCTGCCGTGGATGCGCATAACCACTTCTTTGGCCTCGAAGGTCTCCCCCTCGGCCAGACTCCACACTTCCAGGCCTAGGCCCTCCAGCAGCACCTTCACTTCCGCCAAACCAGCAAACACGCCCGGGCGCCTGCCAAAGACCTCCGCCACCACCTCGGCGTCATCTCTCCCCATTTTCTGGAGGATTTCCTTAGTCTTAACAAAATAGATGTCTGTGGTCAGCCCCTGCATGATCTCTTCATGCGTAGCGGAAAAGAGGCGATCTTTGTCCACCTTAAGGTCTGATACCTGCTGCACAGTCTCAATCTGCTTGACCATCCTACCTGGCTCCTCTCAATGCTCCAAATCCTGTATTCCATCGGGATACATGAATCTATACACACTGCGCATCATGGATACTTTGCGCACATAAGACCTGGTTTCGGCAAAGGGGATACTGCTGGCGTTCTCGTAGGTTCCGTCCCAGACGCCCTCCTCCAACCAGCGGGCCACGTTCGCTGGCCCCCCGTTGTAGGCAGCCAGGGCCGCCTGTTCGGTACGAAAGCGGTCGAGAAGGTAGCGAAGGTAATAGGTGCCCAACTCAATGTTCACCTGGGGATTGTACAGGTCTTCCTGGGAGATTCGTTTCCCCAAGCGGGTACCTACCCAGGCCGCGGTCTCGGGCATGATCTGCATGAGCCCCACCGCCCCTTTTTTTGACACCACCCCAGGGCTGAAGCCGCTTTCCACATGAATCACCGCCGCGATTAAGGCCCAATCTACCCCGTGCCTCTCCCCTGCGGCACTGATCAGTTCCCTATAACCCAAAGGGAAAACCTCCTGGAGAATGTCGGGGAGAAAAACCAGCCCTACAACGGCCACGCCCAGCAGCAACAGAGCTAGCAGACGCACAGGGCTCATCCCCTGCCTTCCTGGACAGTGCTGCCTTTCACCCAAGCCAGGACCAGTTCTGCCGTGGCCTCATTGGTCGCCAGCGGAACATTGTGCACATCGCACACCCTGAGCAGGGCTGTAATGTCCGGCTCATGGGGCTGTGCCGTCAGAGGGTCACGCAGGAAGATCACAGCATCCACTTCGCCGCTGGCCACCAAGGCACCGATCTGCTGGTCTCCTCCCATAGGCCCCGACTGCACCCGCTGTACTTCCAGCCCTGTGGCCTCTTGAATCAGGCGCCCGGTTGTACCGGTGGCATAAAGCTCATGGCCTTCCAGATCGGTTCGGTGCCTTTGCACAAAAGCGATCATGGCCTTCTTCTTTTGATCATGGGCTATCAGTGCGATTCTCACGCTCCAGCTCCTTCCACAGAGCATCAACCTGCTCCCACGTTTTCTCCAGCGGTCCGCTGTTGTCGATAACCTTGTGGGCCCGCTGTAATTTCGCCTCTAAGGACATTTGGCTGGCGATCATCCGCTCTGCCTGCTCCCTGCTCAATGAACTGCGCGCTAAGAGGCGCTCCAGCTGCACTTCTGGGCGTACATAGACAACCCACACCGCCTCCATCAGCCGGTCCCAGCCCACTTCAAACAGCAGAGGTACCTCGGCGAACACCACACGCCCGTCCTCTTCCGCCACCGCTGCCTGGTCCAGCAGTTTCTCCAGGACAATGGGATGGATGATACTCTCCAACACCTTGCGCTTTTGTGGATCGGAGAAGACGATCTCCCCCAATCGGCGGCGGTCAATGCTCTGGTCAGGGCGGATCACTTCCGGGAAAGCTTCCCTAACCTTGTGCCAACCGGGAGTATGTGGTTCCACCGCTTCCCGGGCCAAATGGTCGGCATCCACAACCACCGCCCCTAGAGCCTTTAGGCGCTGGGCCACAGTTGATTTGCCGCTGGCGATTCCTCCCGTAAGGCCGATCATGGCTGTTCCCTCTGGCAATGCGGGCAGAAGTGGCTCGTCCGCCCGGCAACTTTCCTGTACTGCAAACTTACGCCGCAGCGGGGGCATTCTTCCCCTTTCTTACCGTAAATCTGCAGTTGGTTCTGGAAAGACCCTTCCCGCCCGAAGCCGGTGCGGTAATCGCGGAAGGTTGTCCCCTGGTGCTCGATGGCTAGCTGCAGCACCTCCCGGATAGCCGTGTGCAGCCGCTCCAGTTCTTCGGCAGTCAACGACTCAGCACTGCGCTCAGGATGAATCCCAGCCATAAACAGGCTCTCATCGGCATAGATGTTGCCCAGTCCTGCAATCTTGGTTTGATCGAGCAGAAGGGATTTGATCTTCGTTTTGCGGCCGTGCACAAGTTCTTGGAACCGGTCTAGAGTGAACGCCTCGCTTAAGGGCTCCACTCCTAAGGTATAAAGACCCTTCACACTGCGGTAATCGCCTGCTGGTACCAAGTCCAGTGTACCAAATTTGCGCACATCCTCAAAGCGCAATTCCCCCTCTGCGCCGAAGCGGAACACCGCCGAGGTGTGCTTGGCCAGGGGTATGCTGGGGCTGGAATAGTAGATCAAACGGCCCGTCATACGCAGATGGGCCACGAGTTCCCACCCGCCTTCCAGGGCAAAGAGCAGATACTTACCGCGCCTGGTCAGATCCACGAAACTCCGCCCTACGAGCAGGTCCCTGAACTCATCTGCAGGCCTGTTCTGCACGATCCGCTCGGTGAAGATGTCCACGGAGCTGATGGGTTTTGCCAACACTACCGGCAGGAGACTGCGCCGTACTGTTTCCACTTCTGGTAATTCTGGCATGGTCTACTCCTTGAATGCATAGCGCTCCACATCGCGCCAGTTTCTCCCATAATACACATCCACAAGCAAGGGCACATCAAGCTCCCAAACCTGCTCCATTTCACGCTTGAGGAGCTCGGCCACGGCCTGCAGTTCCTGTTCAGGAACCTCCAGGACTAGTTCGTCATGCACCTGAAGCAGCAGCTTGCTCTGGAGCCCCGCGTCCTTGAGGCTCCGGTACACTTTCAGCATGGCCAGTTTGATAATATCGGCCGCGCTTCCCTGGATGGGAGAGTTCATGGCGGTGCGGGCGGCAAAGCTGCGCAGAGCAAAGTTGCGGCTCTTCAGGTTGGGCAGGTAACGCCGGCGCCCAAAGAGTGTGGTCACGAAACCTTCTTTCTGGCCCCGTTCCACCGCACCATCCAGGAACTGCTTCACGCGGGGATAGCGCAGGAAATACGAGTCGATGTACTGTTGAGCCTGTGCTCTGGTGAGGTTGATCCCCTTAGCTAAACCAAAACTGCTGATCCCGTACACGATCCCGAAGTTGATGGCTTTGGCCGCGCTGCGCTGTTCTTCGGTGACCTGATCCCTGGGCACTCCGAACACTTCCGAGGCGGTCTGGATGTGGATGTCTGCCCCGCTGCGGAAAGCCTCCAGCAGCACCTCATCCTGGCTTAAGTGGGCGAGAAGCCTGAGTTCGATCTGAGAATAGTCGGCACTCACCAGATAACACCCTTCGGGAACCACAAAGGCTTCCCTAATGCGCCGCCCTGCTTCTGTACGCACCGGGATATTCTGCAGATTCGGATGGGTACTGCTGAGCCGGCCCGTGGCGGTCACCGTCTGGTTAAAGGTAGTGTGCACCCGGCCGGTTACCGGTGAGATCAGTTCGCCCAAGGCATCCGCGTAGGTGGACTTGAGTTTGGCCACCTGACGGTACTCCAGCACGTAGGCAACGATCGGGTGATCGCTCAGCTCCTCGAGGACCTCAGCACTTGTGGACGGGCCCGTTTTCGTACGCTTGAGCACAGGCAGGCCCAATTTATCAAAGAGGATGGCCCCGAGCTGCTTTGGGGAGTTGATATTAAACTCCTCACCGGCCTCAGCATAGATCAGTTCGGTCAGTCTGTCCATGTCAGCCTGAAGATCCTGGGAGATGGTTCTCAGTTTAGCCGGGTCAACCAGGATACCCTGGGCTTCCATGGCCGCAAGCACGCGGGCCAAGGGGAGTTCGACTTCCTGATATAGGAACCAAAGGCCGTCTGACTGCAGACGATGCTCAACCAGAGGTGCCGCAGAGCGCAACAGCTGCAGCGCGGCCACCTGGTATTCCATCGTCTTTTCATCCACAGGCGGCGCTTGGATCTGGAAATAGTGGGCGGTAGAATCTAGATCCCAGCGCTTTTCCGGATCGAGGCAGTACAGCGCCAGTTCCAGATCGAAAGCCACACCCGCGGGACTGTCCGGGCCCAGAAGATGCAGGACATCCTTGCCCCCCACGGCGTAGATCTTTCGCGCAGCAAGAATGGGTACCAGGCTTTCCCGGCTCTGCTCCAAGAGCTCCTTGGGCACCGCCCAGGTTTCCTCACCGAGCAGCGCCAAGAGCTGCTGCCGCTCACCCGCGTAATTCAGGTAGATCTCCTGCACGGCTTCTAGCCGGCCAACAAACTCCTCCCAGTTCCCGGAGTGAACCTGCCTTAAGCTGAGGTCCCAAGCGGCTCCGGCAACAGCTGCCGCCTGCGGCGCGCTGGTCTCCACCTGGGGCAGCCGCTCCAGCAGGCTCTTGAAGTCCAGCTCCTGGAACATTTCCCGCACGCCAGCCTCATCTCTGGGGAGCTTCTTCTCCAAATCAAGCTTGATGGGAGCCGCACAGCGGATGGTGGCCAGCTCTCTGCTGAGAAAAGCCTGGTCTTTGAACTCCCGCAGCCTTTCTTGAAGCTTGCCCTTAATCTCGTCGAGGTGGGCGTAGACCTCCTCCAGCGAGCCGTAGCTCTCCAGGAGTTTCATGGCGGTCTTCTCCCCCACCCCCGGCACGCCAGGGATGTTGTCTGAGCTGTCCCCCATCAACCCCTTCAGATCGATCACCTGCTGGGGAGTGAGCCCGTAGCGGCTGCGCAGGGCCTCTTCATCCACTACTTCTGTCTCCGTAATGCCTCTCTTAGTAAAGAGCACTGTGGTCTGGGGAGAAATCAGCTGAAAAGCGTCGCGGTCACCAGTGACAATGTACACTCTATAGCCCTGCCGCTCAGCCTGTTTGGCCGCGGTCCCAATCAAATCGTCCGCCTCGAAGCCTGCCAGCTCCAGGCGCTGAATGCCCAGCTTATCCAGGAGCTCCTTCATCAAGGGTATCTGGCTGCGCAGATCATCGGGCATGGGTTTGCGGTGGGCTTTGTAGTCCTCGAACTGCTCGTGGCGGAAGGTGGGCCCTGATAGATCAAAGGCCACCAAAAGCTGGTCCGGTTGGTAATCCTCCAGCAAACGCAGGAGCATCATGGTCAAGCCATACACCGCATTGGTGGGCTCTCCCCGGCGGCTGGTCAGGGGAGGCAGGGCGTAAAAGGCCCTGTTAATCAAGCTGTTGCCGTCCAAGAGAAAGAGACTCTTTGGCACTGCACATCCCTCATTTCTTCCTTGTCTATTCCACGCCAGGCTGTAAAAACCTGCCGTAGTTGGGCAAAGGCGCCGCAGCTGCCCAGTTTTACATAAAGGGCTTCCCTTGTCAGGGGAGAATTGGGGGGTATAAGATAAGACTCAGTTTGAACAAGAAAAGGGGTATGCAGATGCGACCTGCAAAACTGACTGCCTATGTGGTGTTCATCCTGCTTTTGCTGGTGCCCAGCACAGCTGGTTTCGCCGCTTTTGCCGATATTGAAGGAATCTGGGCCGAAAGCGCCATTACTGCTCTGGAGCAAAAGGGGATCTTCCAAGGCCTCTGGGAAGAAGAGTTCTCTCCTTCCACCAGTCTCAGCCACACGGAAGCCCAACAGCTCCTGGCTGCCGCTTTTGAGCTCACCGAGGCGGAGAGTGCAGACCTAACCCAGTGGCTGAACCAACTCCTGGTGGCGCATCCCGAAGGTGTAACCAGGGGAGAGTTTGCCGCACTGCTCGGCAACATCCTGGGCCTGGGCGAACACACCGAGGTGCCCAAGGGCTTTTATCCATCCTTTTCCGATCTGAACCTAGACTACCCTGGGTTCTTAGGCATCGAGCTGCTCCAGCGCCTCGCTCTACTCCCCACCCATATGGTGGGCCGCTTTGAACCCTACCGCTTGATCACCAGGGCGGAAGCCGCCTATATCCTTGAACAGGCTCTCCGGCTTACCGAGATCAGCGGCGTGGTGTCCGCAGTGCAAAACGATGGCAGGCAGATTGTCCTGCAGCCTGGGGACGGCGAAGAAGGCATTACCCTGACTGTGCTTGCCGAAACCCTGTTTGTGGCGCCTGGCAGCCTGATCAAGGATCCTGTCAGCAGAGGTGAGAAGCTCAGCCCAGGCCAGCAAGTGGCCATACTGGCCCGCGATAGTCAGGTACTGCTGGTCCGCCTGGAAGAAGCCAGCCGGGCCCAGGTCCTGCTGGAAGGCCTGAACAGAGCCGCCCGCGCCCTGGCGGATATCCTCACTCCAGCCCAGATCAACGCGTTAATCACCGGAGACTGGGAGCAATTGGGCGAGGAGGTGCGCTACGAGCTGTACCAGGAGTTGGTTGATCGCGGCGTAGCCCCTTGGGAAGCAGAAGCGGCCATCAACCAAGACTGGAGCGGACTGCAGCTCATGCTCAAAGAGAGGCTGACCATGGAGACGGCAGAATACCTGGACGTGGCCCCTGAACTGCTCAGCGCCGCTTTGGATCAAGACTGGTCCAAGGTGTTGGAATACGCCCAGGTAGAACTGGCTCAGCGCCTGCTCACCAGCGAATGGCTGCAGAATATCTTGGACAGAGATAGTTAACGACCGTTAAGAAGAATCTCCTCCTCCGCGGTTTGGCGCGGCAGGAGGAGATTCCTGTTGTCCTGAGAAAAACGGTTAGCTGCAGCGGCTGAACCCGCACTGCGGACAGGTGGCGCAGCCGCTTTCCTGCACCAGGGTTCCACCGCAGTCCGGGCAAGCCTCATTGGAAAGGGCCCTTTCAGTGTTCTCGCCGAAGTCTGGATCAGCTGGAGTACTATGGCTGGCACTGTCGCTCGGAGTCTTCTGGCTGCCACCGTTGCCATTGACCCCGTTATTCTTGATGTACTCTTCAAGTACCTGGGCAATAGCGTCGGGGCACGACAGCACCTGCTGGCCGCCCTGCCAGATGGGGTGCGGGCAGCGAATACCCTTAAGCTGTTTGACGATCTGGGTAGGTTCCACTCCAGATCTCAAGGCCAGGGAAGCCAGGCGAGCCGTCGCTTCCGAGAAGGCCCCTGCACAGCCGCCGGCTTTGCCGATGGTGGTGAAAACTTCACAGATTCCTTGTTCGTCCGAGTTTATGGTTACGTACAAGGTACCGCAGCCCGTTTTGATGCGCACAGTCTCACCCCTGGTCACTCGGGGCCTTTTCCTGGGGGAGGGCCGTTCGGCTCTGGCTTCTTGGGGCTGCTCGTCCTTTTGATGACCAACAGTGAGCACTTCTCCCTCGCGAGAACCAGCCCGGTATACGGTTACACCTTTGCAGCCCAGCTTATAGGCCAGTTCATACACGGACCTGATATCCTCTTTCGTGGCTTCCTTGGGGAAGTTCACCGTCTTGCTTACCGCGTTGTCGGTATATTCCTGGAAGGCTGCCTGCATGCGGATATGCCACTCGGGGGTCACATCATAGGCCGTAACCAGAGTCCGTTTCAGATCTTCGGGGAAGTCTTCCAGGTGCTTAACGCTGCCCGTTTTGGCCACTTCTTCGATCAATTCCTCAGAGTAGAGCTCCCGCTCTCGGAGGATAGCTTCGAACTGGGGGTTGACCTCAATCAGGCGGTCATTGTCCAACACATTGCGGGTAAAGGCCAAAGCAAACAAAGGTTCGATTCCGCTGGAACAGCCGGCGATGATCGAAATGGTCCCGGTGGGGGCAATGGTGGTCACCGTGGCATTGCGCATGGGCCTGCCCATCTGCTCCCAGATGCTTCCGGCGAAATTGGGGAAGGGCCCGCGCTCTTCGGCCAGTTTAGCTGATGCTTCGTGACCGGTGTTCTGGATAAACCTCATGATCTCGCGCCCCAGCTCCACCCCTTCATCGCTGTTGTAGGGTACACCCAGACGGATCAAAAGGTCGGCGAACCCCATGACCCCCAAGCCAATCTTGCGGTTGGCATAGGTCATCTCCCGAATCTCCGGCAAGGGGTAGCGGTTCACATCGATCACATTGTCCAGAAAACGCACGGCTATCTCCACTACTTCACCCAGACGCTTCCAGTCGATCACCCATTGATCGCCCTCGCGTTTGACCATCTTGGCGAGGTTGATGGACCCCAAGTTGCAGCTCTCATTGGGCAGCAGCGGCTGCTCGCCGCAGGGATTGGTGGCCTCAATTTCGCCCACCTGCGGCGTAGGGTTGAAGCGGTTGATGCGATCCAGGAAGATAATGCCCGGTTCCCCATTCTTCCAGGCCATTTCCACGATAAGCTCAAACACTTCTCTAGCTCTCAGCTCCCCAACCGCCTCTTTCGTGCGCGGGTTAATCAGGGGATAGGTCTGATCGGCGAATACAGCCTCCATGAATTCCTCGGTGATGGCCACGGAAATATTGAAGTTGGTGATCTCCCTAGGATCTGCCTTGCACTGGATAAACTGAAGGATATCGGGGTGGTCAACGCGCAAAATGCCCATGTTGGCACCGCGGCGGGTCCCCCCCTGCTTGATGGCATCGGTGGCCGCGTTGTAACAGCGCATAAAGGAAACCGGGCCGCTGGCCACTCCGCCAGTTGTGCTTACCACATCAAAGCTTGGACGCAGGCGCGAAAAACTAAAGCCCGTCCCACCACCAGACTTCTGGATCAGAGCTGTGTTCTTCAGTGTTTCGAAAATCCCTTCCATGGAGTCCT